>Ga0315282_10015133_pt1 | contig 11422 bp, 11 predicted proteins | sample YL17G07_20_MG_FD_203693 | JGI IMG/M metagenome (GOLD analysis project Ga0315282, IMG submission 203693) | Sediment microbial communities from Yellowstone Lake, YNP, Wyoming, USA - YL17G07_20 | ecosystem: Environmental > Aquatic > Freshwater > Lake > Sediment | place: USA: Wyoming | collected...
CATCGGAAACCTCAAGTGTTTCAGCGCGGAAGTCAGGACCAAAAAGGATCGCGATCACGATCTGTACGCTTTTGGCACATTCACTCGCGTTCCGGACCGGCAGGGCAAGATCCCTCACGATGTCACGTACCATCCGTGACAGCGCCATCCAGCATTCCTGTTCGAGCTCATCGTATTGTTTTCCGACAATGCTGCGAAACGCCGCATCGTACATGGCAGGCAGCGATGAGGCGCACTGTGCGGCAAGACGCCACTTCACGTCGTCAGGGATGTCTTTTAGATCCGGCATTGGACTCCCTCATAAAACCGTGTCAGCCTGTGATCATATCAATTCATTGATCAGGGCACATCCCGGCTCCGGGACCGGATTTTTCTTTAATTAATGCATATCACCGGTATAACAGAAAAAAATACACACCGGCAATGATACAGATGATCAACAATCCCCATATGATCGAGGACGTCAGACCACTCACCAGCAAAATGCCCACACTCAACAGAATTGTCCCAATTGTAAGAATCCGGTCATTTTTTTCTGCCACAACACTTCACCTTCAATTTGTTCCTTGCATGGGTAATCTGCAATACCACTACCTGACGTATTTCGCCGGTTCGGCATCGAACTTCTTCTTGCACCCGGGCGCACAGAAGAAATATTTCTTGCCCTGATACTCGCTGGTGAATTTCGCTGTTTTTTCGTCAACGGTCATTTTACAGATTGGATCGATTGCCATATGGATCCCTCCTTGATTACTCCCCTCTCCGTGCTGTCGCTATTTAATAATTAGGATTGTATCAAGAAACCGATTGATGCTCCGATCAAAGCATCAGTAAAACACTATTCTTTTAAATAATTCAGAACCTACCCCGTATCATGCATCTCGTGTGGCTGTTATGGAGTCTAATCCTCATCGGCATCTGGATCGTCGTTTACTCCCTCATCAAAAGCCATGATTTACGCAAACAGATGATCGTCATCAGCCTCTGGACCTCGCTACTCGGTCTCACCGAACCGATCTTCGTACCTGCATACTGGCTGCCGCCATCACTGTTCGATCTCGCGGCAAAAACGGGATTTGATATCGAGAGCCTGATCTTCTCCTTCGGGATCGGCGGGCTCGGTTTTATTCTCTATATGCTAATCTTCCCGATCGAAAAAGAGGTGCCGGTCCCGATGGACGACCGTCTTGCTGCACGGCATAAGTACCACTACCTGATGCTGAGTGTTGCGCCGGTGGTTTTCATCGTCCTGTATTTCGGGACAAAACTCAATCCAATCTATGTATCAGTGATCGCTTTAATGCTCGGGGGGATCGCCACCTGGTATTGCCGACCGGACCTGAAAAAGAAGATGTTCGTGAGTGCGGTCCTGTTCCTCGGCCTGTACTTCGTATATTTCCTCACGCTCATCGCCATGTTCACCGGCTATGTCCAGCAGGTCTGGAACCTTAATGCAATCTCCGGCATCCTGATCGCGGGGATACCCATCGAGGAACTGATGTTTGCATTTGCATTCGGTTTTTTCTGGTCAACCGTATATGAGCATTTTACGTGGAAAAAACTACCAGGAATGCACATGGGTGAAATGTAAAAACAAGGGTGCAAATTCTCCCTGTTTTTATTCAGAAATTCCTGTATGAACTTCCGTACATAATCATTTTTCACCGGAATGTAAGGAATTTTAACATCACAGTTGGAATGGTTACATGCCCCTCAATAAAGACGGTCTATATTGATCTAACGAAGAGAGATTATAATTATGGCAAGCGGATGGCTCGGCGAATATCGGACAATTCCTCCTGAGGCTCTTCTGGTCATCACCACCAGTATTCTCCCGTCCCTCCTGCTCGGGATGGTCTTTACTGATCTTCCCTATCACCTGACCGTCATCCAGGGTCTTCCGGATCTTTTCATGGGTGCATTGATCATGGTGATGGGGATCGCCGTGATCGTCGCGAGTCCCCCCATGGGTGCAGCCGCAGATCGCTATGGCAGGAAACGGGTTCTCATCATAAGTAACATCGTGATGAGTGCCAGCATCATCCTGTTTGCAATTGTCCGGGACCCGCTGCTCCTTCTGATCGTCGCTGCGGTCAAGGGCATCTGTGAAGCGGGATGTTCGACATCGACCGTTGCGCTTCTCGCAGAAAAATCCGGGTCTCTTTCCCGGACTTCGGCATTTGCACTGCTGGGTTTTCTGGGTACCATCGCATTCGCCATCGGGAGCTTTGCAATCCCTCTCGTTCTCGTCTTTGAGTGGTTCGGGTTCAATTTACGGACCGCTCATATCAGCCTTTACATCACGCTTGCTCTCCTCTCGCTGATTTCGATATTGTTCATCCTGAGGATTACAGAATCAAGAGCATCGCAGGAAAAGAAGAGTTTTTCCCTGCTGTCCGAACCATCCCGGCAAATTGTTCTGGGTTTTTCTCTCAGCGGATTCATCCTCAACCTCGGCTCCGGGATCATCATCCCGCTCATGAGCCGGTGGTTCTTCCTGATGTACGCTGTTACCGATGTGATCAGCGGTCCGGTACTGGGGGCTGCCGGGTTGCTTGCGGCGCTCGGAATCCTTGTCGTGCCCGCACTCACCCGCAGGAATGGCATCGTACGCTCGGTTCTCCTGGTCCAGAGTCTTGCAGCGATAATGTTCTTCTTCATTCCTTTATCCCCGAATTTTATTACCGCCACGGGCTTTTACATCGGGAGAGCCCTGTTCATCAATATGGCGGGGACGCTCCAGCAGTCGTTCATTGCCGGTATGGTACCCGGCGGGGAGCTGGGTGTCGCAACGGGTATAGGTTCTGCGATCTGGAGGACGCCCAACACGGTGAGTACCATAGTGGGGGCGGGTCTGATCGGGGGGCAGTTTATGGATCTCCCCTTCTATCTCGGAACCGCCCTGTACGGGCTCTCGATTCTGGTGTTCTGGATCTGGTTCAGGAAAGCACGTTTGCCAGAAGAACGTGATGGACAAAATTTTTGAAAAATGATTACATGGCTGGACAAGGATATGGTGCCGAAAATATGTCGTATTCTTGTCGCACGATATTTCCCATTCTTTACGCATAACACCGGCTATATTTTTTTTGAACTATAAAAAGAAACTGTGCCAACGAGTGTATTTTGAAAATGCAGTTCATCAACATCCTCAAAACCCGAAATCATCAGATATTCCGGGATCTTACCCGGGATATTATCTTCGATTGGTTCGAGCAGCTTTATAATTGAAGGTGGAGTTGTCTGCAGGAAAAGAAAGGTTTATTGTGCAGTGTCCGATTTTATAGTAATGGACCGACTTGTTGTCTCACTGGATTTTCTTGAATTCCCACCCCCCCATACTTGCGATGGTGGAAATCTGTCTCCCCGCCTTACCCTCAAGGGGTTGAATGCATCATCAGTTGCTGTTATGATCTTCAACCCGTTCGAAAAATCCTGTTGTTCTTTCACCCCATGGATTGTCTGGAACATCCCTCCTGTGCAGCAGATCCCTCCCGGAATCCCGCCCGGAGGCCGGGTCACTTCACCCATCCCGGCTGTGCAGGGCACGACCGACTATGGGACCATCGGCTATACGGGTCCGTGTCCCCCGCATGGTCAGATGATCCGGTATCTGTTCAGGGTGTATGGGCTGGATGCGATGCTTGATCTCGCTGCCGGATCCAACAAACATGATCTTATAAAAGCGATGAAAGGGCATGTGATCCAGTTTGGCGAAACGGCCGCACTATGTTCACGATAATCTGATCCATTTTAACGCCACGAATTCGTAAAGATAAGGAAAATTGACAGGTCCTGAACTAAACCATCAGACAAAGTTCAATGGCAACTACCGCCTTTTTTATTATCTTCCTCTGCCTTTCCGGCACTTTTTTGTTTATCCTCCCCTCCCTTTGTTTCCTCACTGTGCTGGTGTTGCTCATGCCCATCGTGCGATCCCCCGCAGCTTCCACCACTGTGTCCCCCGTGACTGCCATGCCCTCCTACGTGCATGACAAGGTGCAGCCCGATGAAAATGACGATAAAGATTATCGTCGAATATGCAGCGAGATGTGCCTGGTGCACGATGATGAAGTACGCCGCAATCACTATCAGTAATCCAATCAGAATGTATCCGTAGATACCAAGCCTCTTGAACCATGCAGTAATACCGCTCATGTCTCCGCCGCAGCAACCCATTATAACCAACCCTCCGGGGGTATCAGATTGTTTTTCATGCTGTTTTCTCTCCTTTTGCAAAGTAATTGTAGATGTACGCCAGTGCCGCACCGCCGATGACCCCATAGACAAACATCCAGAACGTCATGATGCAGGTGCCGAACAGTCCCGGGAAATATCCCGGATGAAATGCGCCAACCGCATTGATGTATGCCATACCGGTACCGGTCAGGAACGCAACCTGAGCGATCACAAAGGTGAACGCCCCGATAACGATTCCCGATGCAAGTGCCAGTGCTTTAATATCGAGCTGCATATCAGGTCTCCCGATTTTGTCGTGATGTGTCTCCGGTAAAAATTATGGTTGTTTCTTATCTTGCTGGAGTTGTTTTATGAGCCAGATGATCAGGAGGATGCCGACAATCAGCCAGACAACGAAGAACAGGACAATAAGGATCGAACCGCCGGTCATGAGACCCGCATCCATCATGCCAGCTCCGCCCATCGTACCATAATACTGGAGGTTACTTCCCATCATGCCCGGGTAGCCACTCCAGCCTTGTCCATTACCGCCTATCATCCGGGTCATCATCATGTTCGAGGCGCCGGGATACTTGTTCATGATCTCGACCATGCGGACCTGATCTGTGGAACTGAGACTACCCGCCATCATCTTCGTGACGAGCCCCTGCATTTCATCATGCATAGGTCCTCCCATCGCGCTGACTTCTACAGACTCCATCATCTGTGCGCCACCGGAACCCATCATTCCCGACCAATATCCTGCGGTTTCATTTCCAGCCGCCAGCTGTCGGCAACTGTCTATCATATAGTTATCCGCAGCTGCAACCGTCCCAACCATCACAAGACTGATGAGTGCTATCAGGATACCAAGAACAAAAGTCCGTTGCATTAAACTCCTGTACTGTTTCATGTTCATACTCCTGCGCTCCGGCGGTTCTGGTATTCAATAGTGAAACGAGCTGGTACTCGCCAGAGTTTACTTGACAATAGCGATATAGCGATAATAAAAGTTTGGATGATTTGCAAAATTTATCATGTATATTTTGTTTTTCTTAGGAACCGGGGTGACCTTCGGAATCCTGAACGTCCATCGGTTACTGCCGATATCCCACAATTGATATAGTATGGCTGACAATTTTACTAATTCACATATGTGAATTATCTAATCCATATTGAGGCATGAGGAATATATTCCATGATAATGATCAGGTTTTCCGCGATGACATCACCGGGTTCATCATCGGCACACAGGACCGGGAGCCCTGGCTATCAGTATTTGGAGCCTGCACAATTCCAGTGTAACAAGTAACAAAAAGGCCCCGACATCATCGAATGGGAACTGTTTCTGTGCCGTTAATGAGTGCAGAGCATACAACGGATAATTCAAAAAGAAAATTCCTCATATCTTCCCATCTATGACCGGTGTCACTGCCCGCACCGGGAAAATAACAATTGCCCGGTTTTTACACTTCTTCTGAAGTGTTTTGTTTATTGTTTCTGATTGGGTGCGAGGAGTCTTCCACAGCAGAACCACGATCTTGCTCCTGCCGGTCCGGCAGAATTTAATTGGAGGAAAAATCATGAAATTTCCGTCCCGCGTGGACGAACTCGTTACCGGCATCTCACGGGTAGCGACCGGTCTCTACATCATCGTCGCTTTCATCCTCATCGGAGCAGCGATTATCTCCCTCTACGATGCGGGTTCCCTGATGATTCGGATGATCACCACCCGAGAATTTGCACTGGGAAGAGATGTCCTCATTGCCCTGTTTCACGCGATCACCGCCATCGCCCTGATTGAGACAACCGTTGTTTTTTTCAGGACAAAACACCTCGCAGTCCAGACCCTGCTGATCGCCGGGTTAACCGAGACGATCCGGCATATCCTTGCCTATGACATCATGACAATGGATCCGCTGCACATCTTCTCGCTTGTCGGCATCATCGCCGTCCTGATCGCGGGGATAGTGATCACAAAGAGCGACTTTGAGGTGCCGAAAGGTGAAAGCGTCTGATGAACAAAATGTGAAAATCCACGCAAGAGATTATGTAGATAGACGTAGAATGGCTCATCATCGCGCCGTCAGCATAAAAACCAGCAGGATGTGATCTATGGCAAAAGATCCGGTATGTGGCATGGAGGTGGATGAAGAGACCTCGATAAAAAGGGTGATCGGCGGCAGGACCTATCATTTCTGCATGGAGAGTTGTGCGCTGGCGTTCGAGAACCCGGAAAAAGAACTGAAAAGCATGAAGACCCGGGTCGCTGTCGCGGTATCAGCAGTGACGATACTCGCCCTGCTCCGCGTCGTAGCCACGCTGTCGCTCGCTGCCGGGGCTACCCTCGTGACCTGGGCGCCGATCCCGTCGCTCCCGTACTTCACGTGGGGGTACTGGCTCTTCCTGCTGACCACCCCGGTCCAGATCATCGGGGGCTGGGGTTTTTACAAGGGAGCGTATTCGGCACTCAAGGCACACCGGGCGAACATGGACCTCCTGATCGCGATGGGCACGACCACCGCGTATCTCTTCAGCGTATTTGTCCTGTTCTTCCCGACCGTCCTGCCGGTCAAGACAAATGACGTGTACTTCGAAGTTGCGGCGGTCATCATCGCATTCGTCCTGCTCGGCAAGTTCATGGAGGACTACATGCGGCAGAGTACTTCTGCGGCAGTACGGGCACTCATGGACCTCCGACCGAGCACGGCACGGGTGATCAGGAACGGTAAAGAGGAGGAGATCCCTGCCGAGATGCTCATGGTGGATGAGATCGTGGTGGTCAGACCGGGAGAGAAGATCCCAACTGACGGTGTGGTGATTGAAGGGCAGTCCGCAGTGGACGAGAAGATGATCACCGGCGAGAGCATCCCGATAGAGAAGAAACCCGGCGACCCGGTGATCGGGGCGACAATGAACAAGATGGGGATGCTGAAGTTCAGGACCACCAAGGTGGGGCACGATACGACCCTGATGCAGATCGTCCACATGGTGGAGGAGGCGCAGGCATCCAGTGCCCCGATCCAGCGGATCGCGGACCAGGTCGCGGAGTACTTTGTCCCGGTGGTGATCGCAGTCGCGATCCTCACCTTCTTTGTCTGGACTGTGTTCCTCGGGGACTTCACCACGGGACTGCTCGCGTTTGTTGCAGTCCTGATCATCTCCTGCCCGTGTGCGCTTGGGATCGCAACTCCCACGGCACTCATGGTCGGTGTGGGGAAAGGTGCGGAAGCCGGCATCCTGATCCGGGGCGGGGAATACCTTGAACGGGCGCAGAAACTCACTACCGTTGTATTCGACAAGACCGGTACGCTGACAAAAGGCGAGCCTTCGGTCACGGACGTTATCGCGGAGAACCAGAACGAGGTGTTGCGGCTCGCTGCAATTGCCGAGCAGGGCTCCGAACACCCGCTCGGTGAAGCGATCGTGCGGGGGGCAAAGGAGCGGGGCATCGAAGTTACGAATGCCGAATCGTTCGAGGCGGTACCTGGTCACGGGATCAAAGTGGTTGTCGGGGGCAGGACGGTGCTTGTCGGCAACCGCAGGCTGATGCAGGCAAACGGGATCGAAACTGCACAATACGAGCAGCAGATCCAGGCGCTTGAAGTGCAGGGAAAGACCGCGATGCTTGTCGCAGTGAACGGGGCGATCAGCGGGATCATCGCGGTCGCCGATACGCTGAAGGAGAACGCTGTTGAAGCCGTAAAAGACCTCAAAGGCATTGGTGTCGAAACGATCATGCTTACCGGTGACAACGAGCGGACTGCCCATGCTATTGCCGGACTGGTCGGTATCGAACGGGTGATAGCAAACGTCCTGCCCGGTGAGAAAGCCGATGTGATCAAAAAACTCCAGGCAGAGAAGAAAGTCGTTGCAATGGTGGGTGACGGGATCAATGATGCACCAGCACTCGCCCAGTCGGATATCGGGATTGCCGTTGGGAGCGGGTCGGATGTGGCAAAAGAGACGGGCGGGATCGTGCTGATCCGGGACGACCTCCGCGATGTCGTAAAGGGCATCAAGCTGTCGAAGGCGACAATGCGCAAGATCAAACAGAATCTCTTCTGGGCGCTTGCCTACAACACGCTCGCGATCCCGGTCGCAGCGGTGGGGCTCTTAAACCCGATCATTGCTGCGGCGGCGATGGCGTTATCCTCCCTCACGGTAGTGGGAAATGCGGCACTGCTGAAACGATATAAGTTTGAGGAAGAGAGAAAAACGTAATTTTTTTGCGGTTCGTATGTTTTCATGGGTTCCGGGGCCCAGCGGCCCGAGTAAGTGACGCAATGGGTGCCTGGTCCATTACCGGAGATACACGTGCGCCCCCTCACGCACCACAAACCCTTCATGTTCAAGTGCAGCAACAATCCTCTTCACCCGCCCGGCGTCTTCGCCAATATGACCGGGCAGTTCGTTCCCGCTTATGCCAGGTATTGCGACCAGCGTTTTGATTACCTGCCCCCGTATCCTGCGATCCGATCCCTCAAACGGCGCCTGCCGGGTGTAATGGGCGCTCCGCCGGTTCGGGTTTGTGACGCTCTTTTTGAGGAAAGCCCCAAGATCCATCAATGCCCAATACCAGACACGGGGATTCTCCCGGTATAGTGTCCGTTGTACAAGCGGGAGGATCTCGTTATCCGTGACCGTTTTGCGGTCGGGGAAGAAGACGTGGATGTAGACCCGGCGGATGTTTGTCTCGATGAACACGACCGGTGCATTGAACGCAAACGCAGCGATGGACGATGCGGTGGCGGTGCCGATTCCCGGCAATGTTGCCAGTGTCTCCACATCTCGTGGCAGCACCCCATTAAAATCCTGCACAACGCGCTCTGCGATCTTTTTTAAGAACAGCGCCCGCCGGTTATATCCCATTCCCTGCCAGACGGCAAGGATCTCGTGGAGCGGTGCGGCAGCAAGTGCGGCAAAGTCCGGGAACGCGGCGATAAATAACGGGAACTTTATTGCCACCCGTTCCACCTGTGTCTGCTGGAGCATCAGTTCCGAGACGACAATCCGGTAGGGATCGGTGGTGTGTCGCCAGGCCATGTCATGCCTGCCATGCTCTTGATAGAACGCGAGCACTTCCTGCTGGAACAAGAGGATTGCATCGTCATCCGGATTTTCGCCAACCGCGAAAGAGGAGACAGGCAGGGGTGATGACTGGTCAGGATTCATGGTGGGTAACCCCGGCACACGTACGGGACATATCGTATTCTTGTGTGAGCCGGTGAGTATTAATCATTTGAGAAATCGGCAAGAAGAAAAGCCACAGGGATTCCGGCTTACCTGTACTCTTACGTCCGCTTGAACATCTCATCCAGTTTCGCCCGGGAGAACCGGATCATCGTCGGTCTCCCGTGAGGGCAGGTAAACGGGCTTTTTGTCAGCCGGAGCTGGTTTATGATGCGCTGGCACTGCTCCTGTGTACAGATTGTACCTGCCTTGATCGCTCCCCGGCATGCGATGATGCGGGTTATTTTCTCCCGGTTGCTGACCGTGCGTGAAGGCTCGCCGGAGACCAGATCACTGACAAGATCATCGATGACCGTTGTCCCCTCCAGTTTACCGAGAACTACCGGGACCGCCCTCACGAGAAACGCACCGCTGCCGAACTCCTCGATGATGACCCCCTCAAGAGAGAGTGCAGGTATCAGTTCCCGGAGTATTGCTGCATCGTGGGGTGACCGGTGGAGAATTGCCGGTACAATCAGTTCCTGCGAGCGATGTTCGGTACCGGACCGTTCCGCCACCTGCTCGTACAGGATGCGCTCGTGGGCGGCGTGCTGGTCGATAAGGATGAGATCCCCTGTTCCGGTTGTCGCGAGGATATAGATCCCGCCGAACTGCCCGATGATCTCCATAGGGGGAATCTTTGAAGGGATTGGTACCAGTCCGGTTGCAAGCTCTGTCTGCCGGAGACGGCGATCTGATATGGCGGTACCGGCATGGGTCGGTTCAGAGACCCCGGCTGGTTCCGGTCCGGTAAAATCATACTCCCGGGCAGGTCCCTTCTTTTCGATGAGATCCGGTTCTCGTTCCTGGGGATGAACTGGTGTCTTTGCATCCGGGATCAGGTCGTGCTTTAAGAGCGCTGTGCTGACGGCATCGCGGATCGCTCCTGCCACCTCCTTCTCCCGGGTGAACCGGACCTGCTTCTTTGTCGGGTGCACGTTCACATCCACGAGGGTCGTGTCGATCTCAATATCAAGAAACGCGACCGGGAACCGGTCCTTTGGCAGCAGGGTGACATATCCCTCCTTTATGGCATTGGTGACGAGGATGGACGAAATATACCGCCCGTTGACGGAAACAAAGATCCGGGTATTGTCCTTCCTTGACAGTGAGGGGCGGGAGATATACCCGGCAATTGCGATGAACGGGAGTGAAGATTCCACCGGAACAAGCGTGCCTGCCGTTTCGCTCCCGTAGAGGCGGGCGATTGTATCGAGCGACTGAGTGGTACGGTCAGTTACCAGCTGTTCAGTCTGGTTGATCAAGAGCCGGAACGAGATCTCCGGGTGCGAAAGACAGATCCCCTCCATAATCGCGTGGATGTGGGCGATCTCGGTGTTCTTGCTTTTTAAAAATTTCTTTCGTGCAGGCGTGTTGAAGAAGAGATCCTCGACAAGGACGCTTGTCCCTTCCGGTGCTCCGGTTTCTACATTTTCTGTGATCACTCCACCAGCAATGACAACCCGTGTACCTGCCACGGCCCCGCATTTTTTGGGTTTTGAAACAAGGGTCACTTTTGCAACGGCAGCGATACTCGCCAGCGCTTCGCCCCGGAACCCCAGCGTATGAACAGAAAAGAGGTCTTCAATAGTCGTAATCTTGCTCGTCGCGTGGGGAGTGAAGGCAAGGAGGGTATCTGCGGCTGACATACCGCGCCCGTCATCAGTGACCCGGATACTCATGATGGCTTTTTCAGATGATGAGAGTTCAATGCGTATGGAACGGGCGCCGGCATCGATCGCATTTTCCACGAGTTCCTTGACAACGGATGCAGGACGCTCGACCACCTCGCCCGCCGCGATCTGGTTCACGGTTGCCGGGCTGAGAATGTGGATACGGTTGGTGCTGTTTCCGGTCTTCATGTATTCTCATCCTTACGGTCAAGCATCTGTTTCAATTCTGCAATCTTCGCGAGAGCCTGCATTGGTGTCATTGCATCAGGGTTAATCCCGTCGAGTGCTGTGATGACCGGGCTCTGTTCGGGAATTTTTGCCGGTTTGTGGTCATCCAC
>Ga0315282_10015136_pt1 | contig 11419 bp, 13 predicted proteins | sample YL17G07_20_MG_FD_203693 | JGI IMG/M metagenome (GOLD analysis project Ga0315282, IMG submission 203693) | Sediment microbial communities from Yellowstone Lake, YNP, Wyoming, USA - YL17G07_20 | ecosystem: Environmental > Aquatic > Freshwater > Lake > Sediment | place: USA: Wyoming | collected...
TAGCAGCGTTCCAATTAGTAATTAAAGTTCTAAGCGTATCGACAATACTAGATGCTGCAACCTCACTGACAAACACTTTCTTATTTCCTAAAGTATCAACGATCTCTAAGTTTAAATTCTGAACATAAGAATAATCTCGAACCTTTTCATAAGGTAGATTTACTGTTACACTGTATTTTTTACTTAAAAATCCCTCTTCTTTAAGGAACATTAGCTTGTTTTTAGTTAGTACGAGATAACCATTTTTTTCGTCAACTTTTCCTGGATATGTATTCTGTATCTTATCGCTACTTACCATGCTCATCTGGGCGGACTTTATAAGATTGGACAATATCCATCGAATTAAAATTAATAAATCCAAATATAATTGTTTCGAATGCATAAATATTGAATTTTTTTCACTCAATTATCAATATTAACGTAATTATGTCTTATTTAGGCAATATAAGGCAAATTTGCCTGATTATATTAAAAATCTGTTTAACTTTGCCTAATTTAACTAAATTCTATTAATATAAACTAAAGTAAACTAAATAAATCTTATAATTCACCAATTTACACTTAGAGCAAGGGCAAAGATGTACAAACCAGCTGGAGATTGATGTGTTTAAATGGATGAGAAAAAGTATCGATATCATACCGTTAATCTTCCTGAAAACTTAACCTCATTAATACTGGAGGTTATAGCAAGTGGGAAGCATGGCTATACCAGCGTCCCAGAATTTACAAAGGAAGCTGTTCGTAGATACCTACGTGATTTAGGATATATTGAATAATCTATTACTTTTAATAATTATAGTTTATGTAAATTTGTATTTCATGCTAATATTTTTGAAATTAGCAAATTCCATGAATTCGAGAATTAGGCAAACTCAGGCAACTTTTGCATAATCTGCCTGAATATATTATAAAATAGGTTAATTTTGCCTAAATTTGCTAAATAATATAACATAATAGCTAGAATCAATAAAATTATAAAGTATATTTAATACAATAATTTGGGCAGCCATGTCGAAAAAGAAGGCAAAAAAGACAGCAAAGAAGAAAAAGTGAATAACTGAGCATAGCTTCCCTTTTTTTTAATTTGAAATGAAAATTTATGAAGTGTCATAGCATGGAACAAGCAGAGCTATTTAGGGCTATTGTGGACGTATGTCTCCTAATAATCGCCGCAGAAATAGCTACCACTATAGGGGTAAGGCTGAATCTACCAAGAATAGTTGGTCCAATAATTGCAGGAATCATATTTGGGCCCCACCTCCTAGGAGGAGTATTGATTGGAACAACTCCTCTCATCGAATACAATGAATTAATCTCGATATTCGGGGAGATGGGTGCGGTGCTTCTGCTATTCCAAGCAGGGCTACATATGAAGTTCCGTGAACTCCTTAAATCCGGTTTTGCTGCCTTCACTATCGCTGCTGTCGGGGTTTTAGTTCCGTTTGGTGTAGGTTTACTCATCTCCACGATCCTCGGTTACACATCGATTACAGGCATGATCATTGGTGGAGCTCTCAGCGCGACGAGTATAGCCATAAGCTTGAAGACTCTGGGGGACTTTAATCAGCTTGGCTCGCCTGAAGCTAAACTCATTATTGGCGCAGCGATAATCGACGACGTGCTAGCTCTAAGCATTGCAAGTGTGATTCTTAGCGTCGTATCGGATCCTTCATCCATTAGTGCCTTCAGCTTCTTCCGCTCAATAGTTAGTACGCTCATCGTCTGGTTTGTGTTTACTGCTTTTAGTAGCTTTGCTATCCCTAGGTTCACAGATTATGTTGATAGGTTGGAGAAGCTTGATGCGACGAATCAGAACTTGATCCCAGTGGCCTCCATCTTGTTGTGCTTTGGCTACGCGGGAGTTTCTGGCGTTTTGGGTCTCAGCCCTTTGGTCGGTGCTTTTATCGCAGGTATGGCTGTTGCAGGCAGCAGGTTCGAGGAGGATGTGGCGTTCTACGTTGATAAACTGGGCATTCTCTTCATTCCATTGTTCTTTATTTTGGCGGGGGCTGGCGTTAACCCAATGTCCATTCTGACTGGTAACTTCTTGTTGATTGGTCTCCTAAGCGTAGGCGCCGTTGCCAGTAAGTTGGTAGGCTGTGGTATTCCAGCTAGATATTTTCTGAAGGACAAGGAGCGGGGGCTCAGGGTGGGGTATGGTATGATTAGCCGTGGTGAGATTGGTCTGGTTATCTCGAATATTGGCTTAACTTATGGCTTGATCACTGATGAGATATATGCAGCACTTGTATCTGTTGTTTTCATCACGACTCTGCTTCCACCATTCCTCCTAAGGGATTCCTATCTGAATGATCCTTCAATTGTTTTACCGGGCAACATCAAGAATAGGAAATAAATTATCTTTTGTGTTTATCTGTTTGTTTATGTTTGTTTGTTGATACCTTTAGAGAGTGAAGTATGCGCACGAAATATTGGGATGGAAAATTCATAAGGTTTTAGTTAAAGCAAAGCTAGAGCCTTATTTGGGATTTTTACATAGTAACAGATGGGTAAAATGAGTCTTATATGTGACTTTCAGGAACTTTACCGCTAGCTGATCGATGACTCCTGATTCAGTATTGTCAAAAGGTAAGCAAGAGGGACTTTATAGTAAAGACAGAAGCTGCTAGCAGGTATAAGAAGGGTAAAAGAGAATATCTAAATGATTCTGAAACTAGAGTGCTTCTAAACAAGTTGAATGATTTTTTCTAGTCAAAAGTTAAGACTAAGAGGATCAGAAACAGGGAGCATCAGACGAATGAGATGTTGATAAACGGAGTACTCTTGTTTGCGAAGTACCTTCGAGGCGAGGCTAAGAGCTGGGGTCCTCGAGTACTGGGGTGTTAGTGTTCGCATGCGTCTAATTACTGAGAACTAGGTGAACAAGCTAGGAGAAAAACCGTAAATACGTGTAGAGGAGTTTTTGGTAATAAGGCGATGAGGCTCGCCTTAAACCACGTCCACTCTGGACGTTAATAGCTTCTACAGCAAACTATCTATGAGGTAATATTTATGGATCAAGAGAAGGGATTCAAGCATTGGCTTTTATGGAATGTGTTCTACCTATGTTTATCAAATCTCTTCACCGGCATGAGCCATAAGATAGCTGGCTATCTAGCTTTGACTGATGACGGAGAGAAAGGTGAAATATGGACATAGGGGGTAAAGACAATCCCTCGCTTGAAGCACATGCGGGGATTTCGGACGGCACAGAATCAGAGGTTGAGATCAAACCGGATTTGGGGAAGTTACGCGTGTATAAGCAGACCAAGTTGGCTTTGGTAGACCAGTTGCGTATTGTACGGGAGTCACTAAATGCGTTGGGTCGGGAAAATGGAGAACGTCAGTGCAGGGAACTGGTGGTGAAGCTGGCGGAAGATCGCTTCACCTTAGCTGTACTTGGTCAGTTCAAACGTGGCAAGAGTTCGCTCATGAATGCAGTAATCGGGCGCGAACTTCTGCCCACTGGTGTACTACCCCTCACCTCCACGATTACTGTGCTAAAGTACGGACCGGTGGAACGATTGGTGATTCATAGCGAAGACTCGATCTTTCCCAAGGAACTGCCTGTATCCGCTCTTGCTGATTATGTTACCGAAGGAAACAATCCTGCGAACCGGAAGAAGGTTAAAACCGCATACGTGGAGCTCCCTGTCCAATTCCTAAGGAGCGGAATTGAATTTGTGGACACGCCGGGCGTCGGATCAGCGATCACGGCTAACACAGCAACCACTTATGGTTTCCTGCCAGAATGCGATGCCGTGCTTTTCGTGACCAGCGTGGACACGCCGATGACAAGCTTGGAATTGGCATTCCTAAAGGAGATTCGGGAATACGTGGACAAGATCTTCTTTGTGGTAAACAAGATCGACTTAATGGATGGTAATGAACGTAATGAAGTCCTGAGGTTTATTACAGATACAATCCAGTCACAAATCGGGACCGGTACTATCAAGGTATTCCCTGTCTCCGCTCGCATGGGACTAACTGCAAGAATATCCAGCAACCTCGTTCTCTACGAACAGAGTGGGCTCAAAGCCCTCGAAGAAGCTCTAGCTTCCTTTTTATCCGAGGAAAAGTCGGCTGTCTTCCTTGCTACCGTGGCTCACAAGGCGTTGCGAATCTTGGATGACGAAGCAGCGCAAGACACTTTCGTCGAGACCACTTTAAAAGCACACACTAAAGCCACACAGAAAGAAGGATTCGACACGATCCGACGCGACCCACATAATATCATAATAGCGGTAACGGAGGCGCATACGAAACTTGAAGCGTTACATGCGAATATCCTTAATGGCCGAATGGCAGATGTAGTGGAAACTGAAGCACCGTCGTCCATTGTGACTGAAAACGGGTCTGCGAACACGACCATTGTAGCCACAGCAAAGCCTGCTTACCCAGAAGGCAGGTCGTTCATTGATATAGCAGTAGATTTGCGAACAAAAGGTTGTCCGGTTTGCCAGCATATGACGAAACTGGTCTTGGACTTCTTTGCCAATTGGCAATATCAGATCAGCACCGAGGAGAGGGCACAGGTTGAGTTTGCATTAGAATTGGGATTTTGCCCCCTTCACACCTGGCAGTTACTAGCAATGTCCTCCCCATACGGCGCCTCAGTCGGATATGCAAGGCTAACGGAACAGATAGCCATCCGTCTGAGAGAGAAAACCACCGTGCCCACAACAGGAGACTCAGTACTGCACCTAGTGCACGATTCTCGAAACTGCCGTGTCTGTGAATTGCTCCGTCAGGCTGAGAGGGAATACATCCAGTTGCTCGCCACAATGATCAACAAATCTGCAGGTCGGAGCCAGTATCGCAGTTCGCAAGGGGTCTGCCTCCGACATCTCGGCATGCTCATAGATGCCACTTCGACAGTGGAGAGTCACGTGTTCCTCCTTTCCCATGCTGCCCAACACTTTGAGGAAGACGCTGAAGATATGCGAAGTTATGCTATGAAACATGATGCTATTCGCCGGGCATTACAGAATCTCAATGAGGAGGACGCCTATCGCCGGGCTATTATACATATCGTGGGTGGTCGGAGCGTGTGTATGCCTTGGGAGGAAGATGGAGAGATATGATGACTTGTTTCGCATACGTCGCTGAGAGTATATTGCGAAAAATTGGATTAACTAAATTTTTATTATTGGCTAGCTGTAAGCTATCTAAAGGCGATGAAACTCGCCTCTAATTGCCTGCGTGCAGCGCATTAAGCATTTTTTTTACTTAGTCATTAACGAACCGAGTCTTTGAATCTCTGCCTCTAGCACCTCAAGGTTATCTTGGAGTACATGATGTCTCTGAGCGAAGGTATCAGAGGAGACGTGACCAGACTTGAACTCAGATTCTAACGAAGCCACATTTCTCTTGACCTCCGCGACTCTCATCCTGATGAACGATTCGTAGTCCTCCACACCGTTAAGAGACTCAATTGACTCAATATCCTCTACGATCACGCCGTCACCTATCCGCAGAATCCTATCCCCCGCTCTCGCCACTCTAGGATCATGGGTCGCCATAACCACAGTTTTACCCTGAGACTTCCCCGTCCTAACCAAATAATCAACAAGGATCTTCGCGTTCTCCATATCTAGATCCGCCGTAGGTTCATCGACCAAGATCATAGGAGGATCATTAGATAAAGCGGTGGCTAACGCTACTCGCTGCTGCTCACCACCACTCAGCTGATATGGTCTATGGTTTGAACGATTCTCAAGCCCCACAAGTTCCAGAAGCTCCACGACGCGAGCCTTCCTAGTCTTCTTATCCACTCCCCGCGCCGACAACGGTAAGTCAATGTTCTCGGCGGCATTTAATGTGGGAATCAGATTCATGTTCTGGAATAGGTATCCGACCCGCCTTCGTCTAAACTCGATTAATTGTGACTGGTTCAGAGAGGTTAGATCTACACCCATGACCTTTACATAGCCCGCCGTCGCTCGATCAAACCCACCGATTATGTTTAGTAGAGTGCTCTTACCCGATCCCGAGGGGCCGATAATCGAAACTATCTCGCCTTCTGATACGGTGAGGTTTAGACCCCTTAGGGCCTGGACCTCGACGCCTCCGAGCCGATAGACTTTGACTAGGTCTTGTACGAGTATTACTGTGTTACTTCCCACCGCGCCTCACTCCTTGTAGAAGCTATCAGTCCCTGGAGAGGGGGCGGTTTAAGGCGAGCCTCATCGCCCAAGAAGTTGGGGTTAACTTGATATTTACAGTTTTCTACAATCCTATAAGAATCGTATGAATGATAACCTCCGTAGAGCGATAACCAGCATTCTAAGATATGTTGAAATGCAGCTTGTTGATCAGAAGATGAAACTTTCAAACAAGGAAGTTTGGGAGCTTCATCGCGTTAGAGACGACTTGACAGCTCGTGAAAGAGAAAAGTACATCCTCCTTATTGAATCACTCCTAGAAGAAATCAGGAAGGTGAAGGAAACATTCGGGCTCGAAGTAGATGAATCTCAGCCTAATGAGAGAAGTTGAGGCGACTATGATTGGGGTAAAGGTCACACTTGAAGGATTAAGGCCCCAGAGTCTCATGGATATGGTGTGTTAAGTGAAGATGCTGAGGCACAGCTTAACCAAGCGTATATGAATTTTGATAATATATTCAGGCACTAGAATTTTTAAAAAAATGGCGGTACTCGCTGAAGAATGAAGGTTTATTAGAACTCGGATGAGGCGAGTTCTGTTTATTTAGTGAAAACGTATCTTTTTAGAAACTCGTCGATCTTCTCTTCGCTCCAGCTATCCCATTCGTCCACAGCACTAAATCCATCAGTTACTTTCCCGAGTCTAGCCTTCAGTGACCGATTTTCTTTAAGCATAGATCTCAGCTTCATGGTCAGGTTCTTGTTCTCTAAATAGTATTCATAGGTTTTGAACCTCATCACAGAGTATTGTCTGCCGAGTTGACTCATCTGAGACTCTTTCTCCATCCTCAAAATCTCTAATTCTTCTTCACTTTCATCTGATAACCCGTATTCGATCAGTTTCTCAGTACCCTCTGTTTTATTCAACCCTTTTTCTTTCAAAAATTCATGTAGGTCTCGGGCTGTTACTTCAGATATAGGGATTTTTAAATGCTTTTTGTTCTCTCGCCTAGACTCCTCTAGAATTGATAATATGTCTTTCTTTCCACTTATCTTCTTTTTAAATCGGCTAAAAATATTCATCTTCATTCACCTCTAACAATTTTTGTCGACGTATTCTTTCAAAATTCTATTTTGTCTTTCTAATAATCTCAGTATTTCATTATCCCGTTTACATTCTTCATATAATGGTTTAATATGTTCAAATACAGATTTTAAGTTTTTATAATATTCAAGCCAATAATTTTTCATCCCATTTTCTAATATTTTATCAAGTGCATCTCCTTCATCCATTTTATTTTTAATTAAATAGGAAATAAATTTGCGATAAATATTCTCATCGACATATACGTCAACTATCACTTCATATTCTTTCTTAGACTTTTTATTTTTAAACATGTTTTCATCGTTCAATAGACAGCATAGTTACTTTTTTGTTAAAATCCTTCAAAATTTTCTTGTACACAATTGGAATTTGAGGAGACTCTTGAGCATTCTTTAATGTAATCCAAGCATATTCCATAGACTCCTGCGTCACGTTGAGCTTTCCCCCGGTAATCTTCGCCTTGTAGCTAATTATGATATGATGTGTTGTTTCCTCTTTATCTCCACGAAGGAAGTCATCGTAGATCCCCATGAGTTTCATTGGGAGGATTTCTAGTCCAGTCTCTTCTCTAATCTCCCGTATAACCGCATCTTTCACGGTCTCGTCAGGCTTCACGTAGCCTCCGGGTAAAACCCAGCGCTTATGGTATGGTTCATCGCCTTCCCAGATCAGTAGGATCTTATGTTCTTCCCCTTGAATTACGGCGACTACGCTGACAAGAATTACTCCTACAACTTGATCTCTTTTAGATATCATCCTATGATCTCCGCCATTTTCTCCTAGATGTGATAGAAGCTATCATCCACCATCTAGATGGTGGCGGTTGACGGCGAGCTTCATCGCCTACCTTAACCATCGCGCGCGCATTATTTATAGCTTATACGCTCTAACGGTTACGTCGACCCTTTCTTGAAAGTACTTTGTATCTGAGGGGCGTGGACTTAGGTGTTTCAGGTGTTCTCGACCAAGAACATTTTAGCAAAGCTCGCGTGTGTATTGGGTTTGGAGAGGAATCATGATAAACCCTAATCGTAAAGCCTTTTTTCTTTTAGGCTTAGTTTTAGGAGTTTTATTCCTTATGGTAGATGTCTCCATCTTTCCCGGTTTTACACAATTCGTAGATAGAATTTCTTTCTACGCAGTAAACCAGTGGAACCCATCACCATTCCTTGACATAATAATGATTAATCTCGCTCTCTATGGTAGAGAACTTGTTTGGGGAGGACTTATCATTGTATTTGTTCTCTTCGGAAACGAGAAACAAAAAAAGCTTGGTCTAATGCTCTCGATTCTTTTTATAATCCTTCTTACTTCAGGCGCCATAGTTAAAACAGTTGATTTCAGACTACGACCGAATTATGCGCTTTCTAATGTTCGCCTACTAGTCTCACCCGAGATAGATTCAAGCTTTCCATCGGGTCACACACTGCTTGTCGTAGGTGGGGCAGTTGTTTCTCTAATCTGGATGAATAGAAAGTGGGCCTTCTTGTTAACGATTGAGGCAATTCTTGTTTCATTTTCAAGGATTTATGTAGGGGTTCACTATCCAACAGACGTTCTTGGGGGTGCTCTTCTAGGGGCCTCTGGCGCATTAATTCTTTGTTCGAAATCAGAATTACTTGACAAAGTTTATCAGAGTTTTCAAGATAAGTTCGGGAAATCACGCGCTTTAAGCTTCTTACATGAACTATTCAATTAACCTCATTTAGGAGGAGTTAAAAAGACTATTTCATAATATGGAAATAATCTCATTGAATTATGAGTCTAACCCTTTCCCGTAGTAAAAATAATATTAAGACTATCAGGGGGAGAAACATTTAACTTGTGTTTCAACATCATACCGTATAGTAATATACTAACAATTGACTGATAGTTACTGAATAGGGGATAGTTCCTCCTCTATCCGTAATAATTCATTATACTTAGCAGTCCGCTCACCACGCGCTGGCACCCCCGCCTTAATAAACGGACTCCCAACAGCGGCGGCCAAGTGAGAGATGAAACTATCATCCGTCTCACCCGACCTATGAGAAACCACAATACTCAAACCCGCCTCGTCACAGTAATCAATCGCCTCAAGAGTCTCCGTAACAGTACCGATTTGGTTTAACTTGATCAAAACAGCGTTACTAGAACGCCTGTTAACCCCCATCTCGATACGGGATTTACGGATAGGATCGCGTTTGCCCCAAGTCTACCTTTATTGGGGGTGCCGTCGAGTTCAATCATCGTTTTATCGACGCCATGCTGGTCAAAGCAGGAGGCTCCAAGTAAATGGGGTCTAATTGTATAGGCGACGTTTTGAACTGCCTTCAAAACACCTTTACCTGAATACAACTTGTGATCCCCATCTCTTAGTTCGAGTGCCTCATGGGACCCCGTTGACGCGCCTGAGGGCACGGCTGCTCTCCCGACGACACCTCCCCAGGTGTATACCTCCGCCTCTATGGTTGGGTTTCCCCTCGAATCCAAGATCTGGCGGGCTTTCACGTCTTTGATTTCTTCTAAACGATGTACGCCATTTTGCGGTTTTGGTGCGGACAAGTTCATGCATCTAAGACAATTAGGGAGTCAATATTATATTATCCGTACGTCTACATACTAAGAGCCAAGATTGCGCGGGATACTAGATTGCCAAACCCCGCTGTATTCGAGGTCTCATTATGGTTTTCTTGCGAAAAAATGGATGAACCAAATTTTTATTATCGACCTGCTGTAAGCTATCTGAAGGCGATGAAGCTCGCCTCTAATTGCCCGCGCCTCAGCGTGAGCTGATAGCTTCTACAGCGGTTAAGAGAGGTGGGCCAAGAATGTCTATCGAGTTAATTGAAGAAGCGCTGATTCATTCATCGAGTTGCCTCGAATTTGACTAAGGAAGTAATTTCATTCGCTGAAAAAGCCCGCCGATCAATAAGGTTAGCCTTTGTAAATTTTGAAACAGCATTAGCTGTAGCGACTCAAGTTGCTAACACTCTAAAAGGTGTACGAACCGAACTCTACCTAAAATTCAAAGATAGTGACTCTGATTCGATCCGGAGACTCGAAGAACTCATAGCCAAAGGGGTTAAAATCTATTGGTCTCCAGACATCAGAGATGACGCTTTTACAATCGATGATATTCTCTATAGAATAAAAGAGAATAAAATTGTTAATCTCGGAGTTCGGCATCGCTTTAGCAAAGCAGGTTTTTTCCGTATACTTCAGGGTAAAATCGTCAAAGGTCAGGAATTGACTGATTCTTCCAGCTTCGATTCGCTACTGGTTCTGGAAAAAGATGGGGGATCGCGATACCCCATCTTTATTGAAAAAAAAATCCTTCCTCCAAATACAAGGTTGGGTGACACAGTCGAGATCGCTTTTCTCTCGATAATAGCCGATAGAACGTTTGCTGGTGCGCCCCCTCCGATGAGTGTGTTCCTCGAAGGCCTGTCAATCAGGCTTGTGAAGAAATCATTAAATGATTTGCCACTCGAGTGGATAAAGTCACGAGACGCTATCGACAAAATATTTATTGATCTAAGTCTACCAAAAGGAAAGGTTAGGGAAGACGAATGGAGAAGAGTCTCAAAGAAGAAGATTCTCTCTAGTTTGAAAAAGGAATTAATTTATACAGATTTAGACGACGAGCGGTATATCAACAAAATGCTTGATGATAAAAAATCGGTTTTGAGGAAGTAAAAATAATATGAATTATTGGAATGACATCGAGTCAGGGCCAAGCCCCTCCAAGAAACTATATGCAGTGATCGAAAATACGCGGGGGCGTCATAATTATTATCAATACGACATCATTAACGAGGTCTTCAAGCTTGAGAGAGTTCTCTATTCTCATATTTTGTTTGATGAAGGATTAATCCCACGCACAATAGGTGAACTGGAGCACCCTCTAAAGACGCTTGTCTTCGTGAAGGAGGAGACTTTTCCCGGATGCGTGGTGCCCGTCCGACCTATAGGTCTTATCAAGTATAAAAAACAAAATAAATCTTACATCCAAATAATATCTGTTAGCTTAAACGATCTCTTATACGATGATATTCATACGACTTCAGATCTATTCGATTCTGTAAAGAATGAGATATCTTACCAAATTAAATATGTGGATACTCCATCGGAAGGAACAACTATAATAGAAGATTGGGGTGAAGTCGATAATGCTATGGAGAGTGTCGTAGTTTCAATAGCAAATTATAGAGAGAAGATATTCCCCGTT
>Ga0315282_10015138_pt1 | contig 11418 bp, 9 predicted proteins | sample YL17G07_20_MG_FD_203693 | JGI IMG/M metagenome (GOLD analysis project Ga0315282, IMG submission 203693) | Sediment microbial communities from Yellowstone Lake, YNP, Wyoming, USA - YL17G07_20 | ecosystem: Environmental > Aquatic > Freshwater > Lake > Sediment | place: USA: Wyoming | collected...
GATGGAGCCCGGGCCGCGATTGATTTCGCGCCGACGGACGCGCCCAATTGCGCCGTTTCTTCCAGCTGGGTGACAGCATCCGCTCCGGGGCTGATCGTCCGTTCCGCCGGCAACGTCGTCGTCATCGATTTGGACGGCGACGGATACGAAGAGACCGGCTGGGACATCCTCTACCTGCACATTGCCACGGTGGATCAGATTCCCCAGGGCTCGCATGTGGAAACCGGCGACCGGCTCGGGCACCCTTCCTGCATGGGCGGATATGCCACCGGAACGCACGTCCATATGGCGCGCAAATACAACGGAGAGTGGATGCTCGCCGGCGGGCCGGTTCCTTTTGTGCTCAGCGGCTGGGAGTGCCATGCCGGCGGCGCGCCCTATGAGGGATCGTTGACGCGCGATGGCGTCACGGTCGTAGCGCATCCCTGGGCTTCCAAAGAAACTCTGGTTTGGAGATGAACCATGCTCTGCGGTGCAACCCATCCGGAGGGGCGGCGGAAAAATACCGCGCACTGCGTTCCTCCCCGGAATTACACATCCGACCGGGTAGCCGCACGATGAACATCTTTTACAGCGCACCGACCCGCCGTTGGCGGGCGGTAGGATTTTCCGTCTTGGGAATCGCAACGGCGGTATTGTGGGCGGCGGGTTGTGTTCCCGCAGGTACAGCCCCGGCGCTCAACGCGACGAGCACGGAAACTTCGACCCCTTCCATGGCTGCCACGCCGCCCACGCCGCTTCCCACCCGCGGCAACATCGAGCCCGGGCAGATCGTGGATTACCGCGTGCAATCGGGCGACACGCTCGAAGCGGTCGCCGCGCACTTCCGCACCACGGTGGATGACATCCGCCAGAATAACGCCGGTTTGCCGGCCAAGACGACCACCCTGACTCCCGGCGAAGTGCTGCACCTCCCGGTGTATTTCGCGCCCTTCACCGGAACCCCGTTCCAAATTCTTCCCGACAGCGAGGTGGTGGCCGGGCCCGCTGTTCCGAATTTCGATGGGCAAGCCTTCGTGGATTCGCACCCCGGGTATTTGAAGACGTTTTCCGAATACGCCTTTGACCAAACCATCTCCGGTTGGGGGGACGTGCAGATCGTCGCCCGGGATTTCTCGGTCAATCCGCGGGTGCTGCTGGCGTTGCTGGAATATCGCGCACAGGCGCTCACGCGCAACGATCAAAGCGACGCGGTGAAAACCTTCCCACTGCAAACCGGCGACTACCGGGTGACCGGCTTGGCGCTTCAGCTTTCGTGGGCGGCGGGAAAATTAAACGAGGGGTACTACGGCTGGCGGACGGGCGAGCTCGAGGAGATCGATCTCGCCGATGGGCGGGTAACCCGGCCCGACCCATGGCAAAACGCCGGCACGGTCGCCATGCAATACCTGCTGGCGCAATGGTTTGGCCAAGCGGATTTCGAGCAGGCCGCCGGGCCCGACGGATTCATTCAAACTTACCGGAATCTATTCGGAGATCCTTTTTCCTATTCCGTGCAGCTCATGCCGGGCAATTTGCAGCAGCCCAAAATGCAATTGCCTTTTGAGCCGGAAAAAATCTGGCACTTTACGGGCGGGCCGCATCCCGTTTGGGGGGACGGGCTTCCCTGGGCGGCAATCGATTTTGCTCCTCCCGCGATTAAACACGGGTGTGTGGACAACCCCGAATGGGTGACCGCCGTCGCCGATGGTTTGGTGGTCCGAAGCGGACCCGCAACCGTGGTCTTGGATCTGGATATGGACGGCGATGAAAACACCGGTTGGAGTTTCTTCTATTACCATATCGCGGACCAGGACCGGGTGACTCAGGGGACCCGTTTGAAGGCCGGGGACCGCATAGGGCATCCTTCCTGTGAAGGGGGCCGGGCGACGGGAACCAACCTGCATATCGCCCGGAGGTATAACGGGGAATGGATTTCCGCAGCCGGCCCCCTGGCCTTCAACCTGAGCGATTGGATCGTGGGCCCCGGCGATGTCCCGTACCAGGGAACGCTGTCGTATTACCTGGAAACGACATTGCACGCTTGTGATTGCGTCAACTCCGAAAACCAAATTTCCTTATCCCCCTTGGCAACCCCAACCCCGTCGAAGTAAATTCCTCCGGTGAAACACCTTATTTTAAATCCGAATCCATATGACGGAACGGAGGATGGGAAGATTTCTTGAACAACCCGCTCCCGGGAAACCTATCCGCACCGTCCATCCGGGCTCCGGCGGCTTAAGTTGCCTTCCTGCGGAGCTTATCTCCACACCTCGAAATAATTTGACGTCTTGGATTACTCACTGCAACGGGAAAGCCTTTCGCGGGTTTCATGTTATAGTAATTGGGGTATCCAAGTCGACCGGGCGATCGCGGTTCCAACATGGGATCGAGGAAAGTCCGCGCTCCATAGAGTACGACGCCGGGTAATACCCGGGGCGGGGCAACCTGCCGGAACAGGGCCACAGAGAAGTGCATTGCCTGGCTTTTCCCCTTCCTGCCTCTTGCACTGCAAGGAACAGGATCGGGAGAAGTCAGGCGAGGGTGAAACGGCGGTGTAAGAGACCACCGGCGCCCGCCGCAAAGCGGGCGGCCTGGCAACCCCCGTCGGGAGCAAGGCCAAACAGAGGTGATCCCCTTTCGGGGGGTACGGTACTGCTCGTACCGTCGGAACCTCGGGTAGGCTGCTCGAGCCACGCGGCAACGCGCGCGCCAAGAGGGATGATCGCCGGGCGGGGCAACCCGCTGCACAGAACGCGGCTTACAGGTCGACTTGGGTGCCTTTTTCTAAATCTCAACCGCCGCGCGGATGCGGTTGGCAATACGGGATATCCGCGAAGGTAGTTGATTGCTCGTTCGGTTTTTTTTATTGGTATCGGACAATCCGCTACGAGCCGGTGAGATTGCAGAACCGGTCTGGAACGCGGAATCCGGCCGACTATCTCCGAGGGTACTACCCGCGTGAGGTTGATGCATGCCGGTAGAGTTATACGTAGGGAAAGATCCGGAGGGGCGCCAGTGGGCGCCCGATTTTACCCATGAGGCGGATGCGGCGATTCGAATCGCCGGAAAAGCCTGGCGGGCTTTCCATGCCGGCCGGGAACTTTTTCTCCTCGCGTTCAATCTGCATTCTCCGAACATCGACATCCTGGTTGTCTCCGAACGGGGAATCGGTCTGGTGGAAATGAAGGCCCACCACGGCAAGATCACCGTGGATGCGGAGGACGTCTGGTTTGCAGATGGCGAAAGGATGGCGGGATATAAGGTCATCCCGGGACGGGAACTCTCCCCTTCCACATATCTCAACCCCCATCATCAGGTCCAGGGCCACGGGGATCGATTGCTGGAGATGCTCCGGCTCGCTATCCGCGAGGAGTATCCTGGGCTGACCCGGGGGAAGCGGCGAAATCTGCGGATGCAAACCTGCGTATGTTTTACCAACCCCGAGGCGGATTTGTCGGAACTCCGGAAAATCTATCCGGAATGGAATCGCGGAAGGCTCAGACCATGGGAGAGTGATTTCTCCGTCATTACGCCCGAGGAGATTCCGGAATGGATCTCGTCGCTCCGTTTTGAAGTGAAAACCTTGGATTCTCCGCCGTATTTTCCCTTCCGTCTGGATCCGGCCAAGGAACACTCGATGCTCATGCAGCTATTCGATGTGGAGCGATGGAAAAGCGTGGAACGCATGTTGCCCGTCAACCGTTATGGTAAGCTGCAGCAATTTCGCGGGGATCGCACCGTGGCCAATTATTCCCTCTGGGAGGAAGAAACCTTCCTGGGACGGGATCCTCTGAAATGCACGATCGTCGTCCCGGAGCAGTGCACCAAAGTCAGCCGGATGCATGCCGTCATCCGTCGGGAACTGGAAGGAATTATTCTGGAGGATTTAAATAGCCACAACGGAACGTTCCTCAATGGAACCCGGATTTCCGGAAAAGTCGTCCTCGCTGACAAGGATTCCTTTGTGTTGGGGGGAATCGGAAACTCGGAAAAGGAATGCCGCTACACCTTCCAGGAGATCGGGAAGGGGCAGGAAGATATGGATACCACCGAGGATGGAAACCGGCCGCAAAATCCGCAAAAACCATTGCCCGTCGAGAGGGGTGGGGCGCAAAATATCGAACCGCCGCATGGTTGATTTCCCGGTTCGGAAAAATCCATCGGGCAGATGCGCAGTGCAAGCCGATATAAAAGGGGGGATTTCCGGAAGGATACGGGAGACTCCGCTTTTTATCGATCGCTGGATTCCCTGCGGATTTTTTCTACCAGGGTCGTTTTGGAGGGAATCGGCGTCGAGGGTTGGGTTTACCAAGCGCGGAAATGAAAACCATGACGAATCTCCCTCCCCAGAAACGGCTTGTTATGCTCGGTCCCGAGTGTCGTATAATTTTTCCGGATGTGGGGATATAGAGAACGTGGCGGCGGCCGGAAGGATCCGCCACGGCTTCCACGGAGAAAGACGATAGAGCGGCTGGCTATCAAGGAGGAACTCTATGAGTGGCGGTCATCAATATGAAATTGAACGGATGCATGACAAGAAAAAACCACTGCATCCCGCATGGGTCGCGGTGGGATGCTTTACCCTTGTCGGATTGTCGACCATCGGCTATCTGCTGGGCAGTTGGTTCGTCACAGCCGATCTAAAGAACGGGTGGATCCTATTGCCACCGGAATACGCCTTACCTGCGTCCAATCCATTTCTGATCATCAAACTGGCGGTCGCCCTGATTACCGTATTGCTTGGATCCGCTTTATTTTCAATCATTTATGGTGTTCTCAACCCGCCGAAACCCGGCAAGTATGACATAACCGATACGGCCATCTTTCAGCCTCCCCCCAGAAGAAGAAGATAGCGGCAAGGGGATTTTCAGAATCGTTCCAACTCCATCGGTTGAGATAGAGAACCCGGCGGGATAAACTGCGCCGGGCGCTACCGGCTTTTCCATGTCTGTTCGGGGAATCCCGCCGCCGTATTCTCCAGACGCGCATACTGAAAAAGCAAATCGGAGAGCCGGTTGAGGTATATCCGGATCAAAGGGTCGACCGTTTCAGTACGGGACAGGGCGACGATCTCCCGTTCCGCCCGGCGGCAGATTGCGCGCGCCAGATGGAGACCGGCGGCGCAGGGAGTTCCTCCCGGCAGGAGAAAATTATCCAGCGGACCCAGTTGGCGCTGGAGGTCGGCGCCTTCGCGTTCCATAGTCTCCGGCAGCCGCGGATCGAGAGCGGGTCCGGCGGCGGTCTTTGCCGCCCGCGATTTCCGCGAAAGGGTTGCGCCGAGGCAGAGCAAATCGTTCTGAATCTCGCGCAGGCGAAGGTCGGTCCCGGGCTGGGGATGCTGGGCCCGCGCGACGCCGAGGGCGGAGTTCAGCTCGTCGAGCGTGCCGATCACCTGGATGCGCTTGGAATCCTTGCGGATGCGGCCGCCGTCGGCCAGGTCGGTGAAGCCGTCGTCTCCGCGACGCGTGGTGATTTTCGTAATCCGTGGCATTCCATTTCTCCCGATAGCCGCCTTCCCGAATATATCTTATCGTCGATTCCCGCGCAAAAGCAAATGCTCGGCCGCGGGCGGTACGGTTGCGCCGGACGCCGGACCGTTTAACGGATCGTCCGCGGGGGATCCCTCGCCGTCGGGAAGGATCAGCGGAAACCCGCGCTGCGGGTGCGGGATGACCTGCACGGTCATGGCGAACAGGGGGGAAAGAATTTCGGATGTGAACACTTCCGCGGGGGAACCGCAATGGATCAACCGTCCGCGATCCATCAATACCACCCGGTCGGCAAAGCGCGATGCGAGGTTCAGGTCGTGGATCGCGATCATCACCGCGCGGCGCGACGTCCGCGCCAGGGCGCGCAGCAGGGAGAGCGTTTCCATTTGAAAACGGATATCGAGGTGCGCGGTTGGCTCATCCATGAGCAGAATCGGCGCCTCCTGCGCCAACGCGCGCGCGATCATCACCCGCTGCTGCCCGCCTCCCGAGAGCGTGCCGACGAAATGGTGTTCCATTCCTTCCAGCCCGACCGCGGCAAGCGCGGACTGCACGGCCTGCCGGTCGGCGGCGCTTTCTGGGCCGAACCATCCATGAAAGGAGATCCTTCCCAGCATGACGGTTTCAGCCGCCGTGTATCCGACCGGCAGCTTCTCCATTTGCGGAACCACGCCGATCCAGCGCGCCCTTTGCTCCGGAGAAAGCCGATGCAGGGGATGGGAAGCATCGGAAAGCCATACCCGGCCGGCGGCGGGGGGAAGCATCCCGGAAGCGGCCCGCAGCAGGGTGGTTTTCCCGCAGCCGTTCGGCCCCGCCAACGCAACCACCTCTCCGCTGGAAACACGCAGGGAGATCCGCTCGATGGCGTTTTCCTGGGCGGAAGGATAGCGGATGGAAAGATCCTCAATGGTCAGCAAGACGGGCGACGGAGCGGTGTTCATACGGCGCTTCCCCTTTTGCCAAGCAGGTAAAAGAAGAACGGTGCGCCGAGGAGCGCGGTGACGATTCCCACCGGTAGTTCCTGCGGGGCCAGAACGGTCCGCGCCAGCAAATCGGCCAGAAGCAGAATCGACGCTCCCAGGAGCGTCGAGAGCGGAAGCAACCGGCGGTAATCGGTTCCCCAGAGCAGCCGCGCCAGATGCGGAACGGCCAGACCCACAAATCCGATGACGCCGCCGAACGCGACTCCGGCGGCCGTGGTCATCGAGGCGGCGGTGATGAGAACCCATCGCGCGCGCGTCACATTCAGCCCGGTCTGCTCCGCCTGTTCCTCGCCGAATTGCATCAGGTTGAGCACGCGTCCCATCGCGACAAGAACGGTGATGCCCGCCAGAATGTAGGGCAGGGTGATCCACACGGGTTTCCAACCTCCCAGGAGCATTCCCCCCATCAGCCAGCTGATGGCGCGCTGGGTTTGCTCGCGCGTGCGGTAGAAGAGGAACGCGGCGAGCGATTGGGCGAACGCCCCGGCAGCCACGCCCGCCAGGATCAACCGCGTGGAGGAAGCCGATCCGCGCTCGGGCCGCGCCCAGCGGTAGACGAGGATCACGGTCAGGAGCGCGCCCGCAAAGGCAAACAGCGGGATCGCGGGCAGCCCGCCCGGCGCACTGACTCCGATGCCCAAGGAAACCACCGGGATCGTAATCGCAAGCGCCACCCCCAAACTGGCGCCGGATCCGATCCCGAGGAGATAAGGATCCGCGAGCGGATTCCGGAAAATACCCTGGAAGGCGCAGCCGCTGGATGAAAGCGCCATTCCCAGCAGGGCAATGAAGATCGTCCGCGGGAGACGCAGATCCCAGACGATGGAAACGAGAGAAGCCGGCAGGCGGACAGCCGAGGGTTGCCGGAAGAGGATCGGCACGAGCTGGGAAAGCGGGATCGGAACCGCCCCGATGGCGATGCTCGCGCCTAGCGCGGCCAGAAGCAACGCAAAGCAGATTAAGAATGGAAGGGCGCGGGAAAAAAAAGATCCCTGCGAGAGCAGGGAGCGGCCAGGGTTGGGTGCGATGGGAATCGACCTCACCTTTCTCGCGAAGGTTGATGGGTAGGGGTGCGGGCGGGCGACCTGGCTTGCCAAATTGCGGCTCACAGTTGCGCGACAGCGCCGGACTTTCACCGGCTTCGCCGTTCGCTCGACCATCCGGGGTGCAGAGCACCCGCACCGAAGACCGTTGGAAACGCGCCGCGCACGGCGGCGAATGAAATATACCGGAGGTTGAATACTCTGTCAACGCGGACCCGGATTCTTCGGCGGAGAATAAAAACCCGGAGGCGGTTTCTCCGGGGACTGGGTTACAATTTGGGGAAGGCTCCTCGGCCAGGATTCGAACCTGGAACCCATCGGTTAACAGCCGATTGCTCTGCCGGTTGAGCTACCGAGGAAAGAAAACAGATTATATCAGCCGAACATCGAGTGTCAAGAAGGTATGACGATCATGGCGAATGAATCGGAGATCGTTTCGGTTCCCCAGCGATCCACCGTGCAGGTGACATTCCCCGACGGGCGGACCTTGGAAGGACCCAAAGGGACTTCGATCGAAGCGTTTATCCGCAAGGCGGCCTCCGCGCGTGAGCCGCCGGTGGTCGCGGCACTGTTCCGGAAGGATTTGTGCGAACTATCGGACCCGGTCTTGGAGGACGGAGACCTGGTTCCGCTCGACACCGGGACGGGCGACGGATCTAGAATCTACCGCCGTTCCCTGGTCTTCGTGCTGGTGGTTGCCGTGCACGAGCTGTTCCCGGGATCCGACGTTGCGGTGGATCATTCGGTGAGCGACGGTGGGTTTTTCTGCACCGCGTACAGGCGCGTACCTTTTTCCCCCGAGGAACTGCATAAGATCGAAGCGCGGATGCGCCGGATTGCGGATGCGGATGAGCCGATCCTGCGTCGGGAGGTTTCGCTCGAAGAAGCGATGAACATTTTTCAGCGGGAAGGGTATCTCGACAAAGTCCGGCTGCTCAAGGCCCGCCAGAAGGATTATGTCACCCTGTATTCCCTGCATGGAATCGAGGATTATTTCCACGGATACATGGTTCCCTCGACCGGATATCTGAAACTCTTTCATTTAAATAGAACCGCATCCGGCTTTATCCTGCGCTTTCCCCGCCGCCACCTTCCCAACGAAATTCTTCCCAACGGAGACTATCCCAAACTCTGGGCCACGTTCCGGGAATACGGGCAGTGGCAGGAGCGGTTGGGGTTGGACGATGTGGGGATGCTTAATGAAGCCATCGAGCAGGGCCGCGGTCGGGAATTGATACTGGTGGCGGAAGCGCTGCACGACCAGAAAACCGCGGAGATCGCCCGCCACATCGCAGAATCCCGCGCCCAGATCCGGTTGGTCCTCATCGCCGGCCCCTCCTCCTCCGGGAAAACGACATTCTCACGCCGGCTGTCCATCCAATTGCTTTCCCAGGGGTTGCGCCCCTATCCGCTCGAGATGGACAATTATTTCGTCGACCGGGACAAGACCCCGCGCGACGAATCGGGGGAATGGGATTTCGACGCCTTTGCAGCCCTCGACCGCGACCGGTTGAATGAAGATCTGAAGCGGCTGCTAGCGGGCGAGGAAGTGGCGCTGCCGCGCTTCGACTTTCAAACGGGAAAACGCACGGGTGGCGATACGGTCCGGCTGCCCCCGGGAACCGTGATCATCATGGAAGGCATACACGGACTCAATCCGGAGTTGCTTCCCCGGTTTCACGCCGCGGAAGCCTACCGGATTTACGTTTCCTCCCTGACCCAGCTGAACCTGGACCGGCACAACCGGATCTCCACCACCGACACCCGGCTGATCCGGCGGATCGTGCGCGACGCGGTCACGCGCGGGCATTCTCCCGCCTTCACGATCTCTGGCTGGGATAAAGTCCGTCGCGGCGAGCGCAGGAATATTTTCGTCTACCAGGAGAATTGCAACAGCATTTTCAATTCGGCGCTGGTCTACGAACTCTCGGCCCTGCGGCCGATCGCCGAACCGCTCCTGCGGCAGGTGGAACCGGATACGCCGGAGTACATCGAATCCAAACGGCTGCTGGCTTTCCTGGCATGGTTCCGTCCGCTCTCGGCGGAATTCATTCCCGACGATTCCATCCTGCGCGAATTCATCGGCGGATCGATCCTGGAACAATTCCGGGTCTGGGGTTCCTGACCATGCGCTACGTCCGCTTCCAACGCAGGGCGGAAGACGCCGTCCGCTACGGATGGGTGGAGGAGGAGCGGATCGGATTGATCGAGGGGCCGCTGTTCGGCGCGCACCGTCGGATTCCCGTCACCCAGCCCAAAGCCGGGGTGAAACTGCTGGCTCCGCTGATCCCGGGGAAGATTGTCTGCGTCGGAAGAAATTATGCGGACCATGCGCGGGAACATGACGCTGAGGTGCCGGACGTTCCGCTGCTTTTTCTCAAGCCTCCCTCCTCCGTGATCGGCCCCCGGGATCCCATCCTGCTGCCGGCGCAATCGCAACAGGTGGAATACGAAGCCGAGCTGGCGGTTGTCATCGGAAAGCAAACCCGGGGAATCGCCCCGGAACAGGCGCGGGAATATATTTTCGGGTATACGGCTGCCAACGACGTGACTGCCCGCGATCTGCAGCGCAAGGACGGGCAATGGACCCGGGCCAAGGGGTTCGACACCTTTTGCCCGCTCGGACCGTGGATCGATACCGCGGCGGATCCCAGCGACCTGCGGATCACCTGCCGCGTGAACGGGCAGGTCCACCAGCTGGCTTCCACCCGCGAGATGGTGTTTTCCGTCTTCCAGCTGGTGGCGTTCGTATCCGGGATCATGACCCTGGAGGTCGGCGATGTCCTGCTGACCGGAACTCCAGCGGGCGTGGGTCCGCTCGTGGCGGGGGATTCCGTGCAGGTGGAAATCGAGGGGATAGGCATTTTGGAAAATCCGGTCATCGGTCCGCCGACCGAAGCAGCCGGAACCATCTCAGACTGATCGACGGAGGGCATTCATGGGATTGAAATCGGACCGTTGGATTACCAGAATGGCAAAAGAAAAACGGATGATCGAGCCCTTTGTGGACTCGCAGGTCCGAAAGGGTGTGATTTCCTACGGGGTATCCTCGTACGGATATGATATCCGGGTGTCGGATGAGTTTAAAATCTTCACCAACGTGCATTCCGCCATTGTCGATCCGAAAGCGTTCGATACCCGCTCGATGGTGGATTTTCGCGGCGAGGTGTGCACCATTCCGCCCAATTCCTTCGCCCTGGCGCGGACCATCGAATACTTCCGCATCCCCCGCAGCGTGCTGACCATCTGCGTCGGGAAGAGTTCCTACGCCCGCTGCGGGATCATCGTCAACGTCACCCCCTTCGAACCCGAATGGGAGGGTTTTGTCACCTTGGAAATATCCAACACCACCCCGCTTCCGGCGCGGATTTACGCCAACGAGGGGATCGCGCAGGTGATCTTTTTTGAGGCGGATGAAGAATGCCTGATCTCGTACGCCGATAAAAAAGGGAAGTACCAGGCCCAACAAACGATTGTCCTGCCCAAGGTTTAATTCCAAACGAGCACCCCGAAGCGAAGGTGCTGGATATCCGCACCTTGACGCAAAAAACGATCCGTCCCGGACGTCCGGTCTTTACACCGGATATACGGGACGGTTTGCTTGGATTACCCAGGGGGAATCATAGGGGCGGCACCCCCATCGTGAAATCATCCCGGGCACGATGATTTTCAGCAATATTTAACAAGCCAGCCGGTATTAAATACGAGGAATATGATTGATGGAAGGCGCCGTGGGTGATCCGTCAATTTACACCATTGCAGAAGGTGAATATAATCCTTATAGAATTCCTCGCGGGTGTTTCTACGGATGCAGGATCAAACGGTCGATCCGGCGGCGCGGATTAAAGCCATCGACCGATGAATTAATCCGCGAGATGAATGGAGGCGGCAATGGAATGCGGAAACAAATTGCCCCTTCTC
>Ga0315282_10015139_pt1 | contig 11417 bp, 14 predicted proteins | sample YL17G07_20_MG_FD_203693 | JGI IMG/M metagenome (GOLD analysis project Ga0315282, IMG submission 203693) | Sediment microbial communities from Yellowstone Lake, YNP, Wyoming, USA - YL17G07_20 | ecosystem: Environmental > Aquatic > Freshwater > Lake > Sediment | place: USA: Wyoming | collected...
CGGTTCGCTTCGAGGCGCGCGTACATCAGTTCCAGGCGAGTCGGTCCGAGATACTTCAGGAACCAGGGCAGGATGATCGGCTCGGCCGTCCCGATCCGGACCTGGTCCATGGGCGGGGCGTTGTTGCTGAACATCAGGCTTCCGCGATAGCCCGGCCCCCACCAGAGCGATTCACGCCCGACTCGCAATGCGATGTTGTTGAGCTTCAACTTCAGATATCCTTCGACGAGCCGGCCGTTCCGGTCGCGTTCGTTCGCCTGGAATTCGGGATAGAGATAGCCGCTCATGAAATCGCCGAGCTGGAAGTACGAGTCGAATCCCACCGTGCCGTCGTACCGGCGGGCGAGCTTCAGCCCCTGGGAGTTCTCGGGGTTTACGTCCTGTCTGACCGCGAATCCGCGCGCCTGAAGATGGGAGAGGGGCTGGAAGCTCAGCCAGGGTTGGCCGGCAAATTCGTCCTCACCCTTCCGCACTGCCATGGCCTCCAGTTCGGGAGCGAACTCCTCCATCAGGTCGTAGAGAATCGGCTCGAGGTCCGTTCGCTGCGCGAAGCGGCCGATCTGGTCCTCTTGAATCTTCCGCATGGCCACTGTGACGATGCGCGCCATCTCCATGCGGCTCATCGGCTTCGTATTCAGAACCCAGGGGCCGACGAGACCGGCCGTCACCAGCTTCTCGATGGCCGTATAGGTCCAATCCCGGTAAGGCTCGAAGTAGGTCCAGGGTTTCAGGGGCACGTCCACGAGGCCGGCCCCCTCGGCTGTCGGCGGTGCGGGAAGGATTCCGAGGTGAAAGGATAGGATGAGGGTTCCGGCCAGGAAGAGGCAGCGGTAACGTGTCACGTGGGCTCCTGGAAAGGGTCACGAGAACCGTTTCCAAATACTCGTTCCCCCTCCGGATGTCAACAGAAAAGCAGTGCCCTTCGGGCGGTGCAAGTGTTACTCCCTGCCTTGCCCTCTCCCCCAGGGGAGGGAGAGGGGACGGGTGAGGGGGAATACACTTGACGGAAGGATGCGGGCGGATATATGTAGCACAGACCGTACGAGTGTACGCATATACGCTGCCCGGCCGTTTGCCAGCTTGCTTGCCAGTCTGAGGAGGGAGAACCGGTGAACCGGGGAACCGGAGAAGCAGAGCGCCGGCGGATCGGCCTCCGGCCCTGAGGGGCCTCCAGCCCGGAGGGTGAGATGGTGAATCGGGGACTGGGGAACGTGGCAGGAAAGCGGCTGATCGGCTTCTATCGTGATTTGGATGTGTACAAGATGGCCATGGAGGCCGCGATCCGGATCTTTGAATTGACGAGGGATTTCCCTGCTGAAGAGAGGTTCTCGCTCGTCGACCAGATCCGGCGTTCCTCGCGCTCGGTGTGCGCGAATATCGCCGAAACCTGGCGGAAGAGACGATACGAGGCAGCGTTCGTGAGCAAATTGAGCGATGCGGAGACCGAGGCTGCCGAGACGCAAGTCTGGGCAGAAGTAGCCTTTCGCTGCGGGTATTGGGATCGGGAGACCTTTCGCGTCATAGATGAGAACTACGACCAGATCATTGGCAAACTGGTCAGGATGATAGACAATCCTGGTCCTTGGCTGATCGGAAGCAGCAAATGAAGTCCGCTCCGTTTCTCCGATTCCCTGTTTCTGCGGATGCTCCGTTTCACCGTTTCACCGATTCTCCGGTTCACAGATGCAAGCGACCTTCGTACGCCCCTTCCCTCGTAAGGTGAGACACCCATGCGTGCGCTAGTGACGGGAGCGGCCGGATTCGCCGGATCCCACCTGGCCGAGCTTCTTCTCTCCCGTGGAATGGAAGTGCACGGGCTGGTCATGCCCGGAGTCTCTTTGGACAATCTTCAGGAGATCCGGGCCGACGCGCCGTCCCTCGACCGCCTGCGCGTTAGAGAAACAGATATCGTGGACGGCGAGGGCCTTGTGGCAGCCATCGCGGACATCCGGCCCGACCGCGTGTATCATCTTGCCGCTCTCTCGTCGGTTCGTGATTCCCTGGAGGATCCTGCGGAGACATTCCAGGTGAACACGGTGGGGACCGGGAATCTTCTGGAGGCGATCCGGCGTGTCGGGGTGAAGCCCCGGGTCCTGGTCGTCAGCTCCGCCGAGGCGTACGGCGATTCGGCCAATCTCGGCAGACCGCTTTGCGAAGAGGACCCTCTGCTGCCCGTCAGCCCGTACGGGGCGAGCAAGGCCGCGGCCGAAGCGGTGGCGGTGAGATACGTCAGGGAATTCGACCTGGAGGTCATCCGGGTCCGCCCCTTCCCTCACACCGGTCCTCGACACTCCCCGCAATTCGCCTTTCCTGGTTGGGCCCGTCAGTTGGCTGAGATTGAGGCGGATCGGCGACCGCGCCGTCTCCATGTGGGTAATCTCGAGGTCCGACGGGACCTTTCGGATGTGCGGGACGTCGTGTCGGCCTACCTTTTGGCGCTTGAGCACGGGAAGCCCGGGGCGGTGTACAATGTCTGCTCGGGGCGCGTCTACAGCCTGCGGGAGATTCTGGAGGCGCTGATCAATCTGACAAATCTTCATGTGGATGTTGTGCCAGAGTCCGAGCGTTTGCGTCCCCAGGATTTGCAGGTTCTGGCCGGGTCGCCTCAGGCCCTCCACGCCCTCACGGGATGGGAGGCGACCATGCCCCTCAACCGGACCCTGGCGGATCTCCTCTCCTACTGGCGCACCCGGCAGGGCGACTCGCCTTCAGAGGGTCATCGCCGCTGAGATCATTCAGCCTCGACCCCGCCCCCGGGGGCAGGGTGCAGCGCATGGCTAGAGCGGTCAAGGAACCCGATTCGCTATAGCGTAACTAGTGTCCTGAGTCAGGGATTCGCAACATATGTCCTGGCCAGTCCGCCGATTCGTTGTCGGACTTCGGACTCAGGAGACTAGGCGGTGATCCTTCTGAAGGTTCCAAGCCTTCGGCTCGGGCATAGGTTGAGCGATCTCTTGCCGGGCCAAATCCCCGCTCTTTTCACTTGACACGATTTTTCCATCTGGGGTATTGTTCGCCCCTCCGAACAGGCTGCTTGCATCCTTCTGAAATCATGGATCGGGTTTCTGGGACGTTCGAGGACTGAACAAGGATACGAGAACTGCGCTCGGGTGATAGAGGGTCGGTGATCCGGCTGCAAACCAGCAGGGCGACGGGTGTGGGGGCTTCACAAACCATCTGTTGTTCCTGGATCCCTAGCGAATATTTCGTCTTCCTTTGCGGTCTCCGCGGGCTCTGCGGTAAGACCGAAACGTTTGGGTTAAATGCGAGACAGCACCGACCGGGACCTTATCATCCTGAATGCCGTTGGCGATAACGAACGGCTCACCCAGCGCAACCTGGCTCGAGAGCTGGGCGTGGCCGTCAGCCTGGCAAACCTGTACCTTCGGCGGCTGGCCCTCAAAGGTTTCATCCGCATCATCAATGTCCGTCCGAACCGCCTCCGCTACTTGCTGACCCCCAAGGGCATCGCCGAGAAGACCCACCTGACCTATACCTGCATGTCCCGAACGTTCGAGCGATACCGCCAGGCCAGGAAGTCGCTCCGCGAGGCCCTGCGTTCCCTGAGCGAGGACGGGCATAAACGGGTCGCCTTCTATGGGACCGGCGAGGCGGCCGAGGTGGCATATTTGTGCCTGAAGGAAACCGGCCTGGATCTCAGTGCCGTCTTCGACGCCGCGAGAGGCGAATGGTTCCTGGGGCTGCCCGTCCGTGGCCTGGAAGAGCTTGTTCCAAAAGAGTTCGACCGGATTGTAGTCACGTTCTTCGATAGCCAAGAGGTGACGGAGGCGAGGGTGCGGGAGCTGGTCGGGGCAGGGGTCTCGCGAGAGCAGATTGTGACGCTGCACCGCTGAGAGGCTAAGAGCGTACGAAGGTACGAGGGTACGAGCGTACGGCCGTCAATCCCGTACATGCGTACACTCGTACGCAGTTCGTCTAGAATGCGGAATCTTCCAAATGCGGAGTGCGGAATTCGGAATGCGGAATGAAATGAAAGTTACTGTGCGGTGCGTAAAATAGGCGACAGTCCCTCCCGGACCGCACAGTCCGGGGGAGAGTCCGACGAGGGGCGGCGGCCCGCCCCTCTCGGAAGGGTCCGTGGGGAGGGCTGAGCCCTTGCCGCGGGCCCTGTGCAAGGGCGGGGGCCTTCCCCGCGAACGAAGCAGCGCGGGGAACGGTCTAGCCATTATTCCGCGCTGCGTAGTAAAGGCGTACGAATGTACTCGATCGAGAGGCGTACCGGCGTACTCTCGTACTCTCGTACGCTCTTGGTTCTAGGTTGTAGTTTTCGCTGATTCACTGGCGGGTCCAGGATCGTCCAAGGCAGTCGTGGTCCTGGGTGCGGCCGGCAGTTGAGGCTGGAAAGAATTCCCCCTCCTTCGTGGCTTGCCATGTAAGTGAGAGGGCGCAAGCCTGCCCGGAACTCGAAACCCAGAAACGTACGAGTGTACGCATGTACGAATGTACGCGATCGGGGGTCGTACCTTCGTACTCTCGTACCCGCGTACACTCGTACGTTGAGAGCGTTCCAGCGTCCTGGCGTCCAAGCGTTCTGGTATGCCGGCGGCGGAGGAGGAGGGAGAACAAGGATGTCGTTGGTAGATGAGTTGAAGGCGATCGGCGCCCGGTACGGGATCGCGGCGTTGTATGCGTTCGGCAGTCGGGCGGCCGAGATCGCCGGTCGTATTCGTCGCCAGGCCGTCTCTGCCGAGCTTCCTGAGTCTGATGTAGATATCGGGGTGCAACCTGCGCTCGGTCAACGGCTGACCGCAGGGGAGCGCGTCCGGCTGGCCGTAGAGTTGGAGGAGCTTCTGACGGCAAAGCGCGTGGACCTCGTTGTGCTGCCGGAGGCCGATCCCTTTCTCGCCTTGGATGTGATTCGAGGGGAGTTGCTTTATTGTGCCGATGCCGACCAGCAGGCCGAGGATGAGCTATACGTGCTCCGGCGTGCCGGCGACCTGATATCGTATGCGCATGAGCGTTGGCGCCTGATCCTGACCGGGACGGCTCCGTGACCCCGTCGCAATTGCGCGCCAAAGTCGTGGCCGAGCGCGCGGCCTGGATCCGTCAGATGCTGGCTGGGCTGCGGGCCCTGCCCCTGGGCACGTACGCGGCATTCGAGGCCGATCCGCGCAACCCGGCGGCGGCTGAATCCCACCTGCGCCGAGCCCTGGAGGCGCTGCTCGATCTGGGGCGCCATGTCTTGGCGAAAGGCTTCGGCCGGGCGGTGATCGAGTACAAGGATGTGGCGAAGGGCCTGGCCGAGGTCGGCGTGCTGGATAACGAGAAGGCGATGGCGCTCCGCACCCTCGCCGGCTATCGTAATCGGCTGGTCCACTTCTACCACGAGATTTCCACCCGGGAGTTGTACGAAATCTGCAGTGGTCAGCTCGGCGGCGTTGAAGCTGTTCTGGCTGCGATAGTGCATTGGATAGCGGCCCACCCGGACAGGATCGACCGCCAACCGTGAAGAGAAGCCGTCAAGTCCGCACTTTGCATTTCGCACTATGAACGACCCGTGTACCCGTGTACGCATGTACGAATGTACGCGATCGATGGCCGTACTTTCGTACCCTCGTACGCCTATCGCCTACAGCCTGCTCGCTTGCCAGCTTGCTCGCAGTTCAGCGGCCATTCCGAATTCCGCAATCCGCATTTGGCAAAGCAAATTATCAAAGCCTGACCCCTTTTTAGGATTATGGCTTCCGAGCGGGGAGTACACAGCAGAGGATGCGGCCGCCGCGGGGACGAAGGCGACGAAGGTCCTGGAGATCGCCCACGGCTTTGTGGGAGACCGGTTCGCTGTAGGTAGGTCCGCGCGATGAGACGACTGCACCATATAAACAGGGAGGGGCGGGACCGAATCAAGCAGTGCCTGGCCGCGGAGCTGGCGAGTGACCTCAGCGTGGCCTTTGCGTACCTCTATGGCTCCTTTGTGGAGTCTCAGCCCTTTCACGACGTCGATGTGGGGGTATATGTTCAGAACGTCCGAGCCGATAGGCTCAGCGCCGCAGCTCTGGACTTGGCCCAGCGGTTGAGCGACAGGGCGCGGATACCAGTGGACGTTCGCATCCTGAATGCGGCTCCGGTGTCGTTTGTATACCACGCCCTGCGGGGTCAGCTCGTTTTCTGCCGCGACGATGGGGTTCTCGCCGAGCTCATGGAGCGCACGGTCTCCCGCTACCTGGACATCGCCCCGTTGGTGCGGCGGGGGACCCGGGAAGCCTTTGCCGCATGAAGCTCAATCCCGACCTTGTCCGGGCGCGCTGCACCGAGATCGAGGAATCAGTGAGCCGCCTGGAGCGATTTCGGAGCCTGTCCCGCGAGCAGTTTCTGGCAGACCAGGACACGCTGGATCTCGCATGCTATCGGCTCCTGGTGGCGATTGAGGCGGCCCTGGCCCTCTGCTACCACGTTTCGGCCAAGCGGCTGCGGAAGGTACCCGAGGAGTACGCGGAATGCTTCGGGATGCTCCAGGACGCAGGCGTTCTCTCGGCGGAGCTGGCGGGGCGCCTCCAGCAGATGGCCCGGTTTCGAAATCTCCTGGTGCACATGTATTGGAAGATCGACTACGGCCAGGTGTTCGACGTACTGCACCGGAACCTCGGCGATCTGCGGGCATTTGCCGCGGCAGTGCTGCGGCTGCCCTGACCTGGACCCGCACGCCTTCAGCCTGCGAGCCTGCCAGCTTGCCGGCTTGCTAGCGTATGGACATTGCGCCTTGAACTTCGGTAAATTCCGCATTCCGAATTCCGCAATCCGCAATAGGTTCGCAAGTTAACGCAGGCAACCCCGTGCCCCATTACAGCGAGCGGCCGGAGGAAGTGCCATGGCCGACGGTGAGTACCAGGAGCTGGTGAAGTTTCTCGGTCGGAAGTTCGAGGAGGTCGACCGGAGATTCGACGAGACGGCGACCAAAGAAGAGCTGCGGGCGCAGCAAGCCGAAACCCGCCGCCACTTCGACGTTGTGGCGGAGGACCTCCGAAGCCGGATGCAGCTCGTCGCGGAGGGGCACCAGGCTCTTGTTGATGGGCACCAAGCCCTCGCTGAAGGCCAGGAGCGGATCCTCGTCCGCATGGAGCGAATGGAGCGGGAGCTGGGCGCGATGATCCGCATCTCCTATGCCGAGTTGGAGCAGCGGATCCAGAAGGTGGAGCAAGGGATGACCGCCCTGCAAGACCGCATGGCACGCGTCGAGGCCCGGCAGACGTAGCGCCGATCCAACGCCGCGTTCCAGGATACTTACGATATGAAGGCTCCCAGCCTCCCAGCCTTCAAGCATTCTAGCGATGCGTCATTCCGCATTTGAATTCGTACTCTCGTACCCTCGTACCTTCGTACGCTTTTTCGTTTGATGTTCATTCCGCATCGGTCAGTAGTCCGTAGTCCTGTGGTCCGTGGTCATGACTTCGGAATCCGCATTCCGCATCCAGATCGTACCCTCGTACGCCTATCGCCTACAGCCTGCTCGCTTGCCAGCTTGCTCGCAGTTCAGCGGCCATTCCGAATTCCGCAATCCGCATTTGGCAAAGCAAATTATCAAAGCCTGACCCCAGAGATTGCGACCTCCCGTCCTAGGGCCGGATCGTCGCCCGGGGGTGGCCACGATGACGAATGATGAGTACAGCCAACTGATCGAATTCCTGGGCCGGGAGTTCGAGGAAATCGACCGGCGGTTTGATGCCGTCGACCACCGGTTCGACACCGTGGATCGCCGCTTCGACGCGGTCGAGGCCAAGCTGGCCGAACACGACGCGCGCTTCGAGGCGATCGACGGGCGCTTCCGCGAGGTCTTCGGCCACTTCGACCACCTCTACCGGCGCCTGGAACGGCTGGAGCAGGAATACCAGGCGATCCTCGAAGGGCTCCGCCGGATCGAGGCCCTGTTGGTGGACGAGAAGGCAAAGCGGGAAGAGCTGGAGCGCGGGCTGGAGCTTCTGAAGCACCATGTTAGCGTCCTGCAAGGCAGGATCGAGGCCCTGGAGCAGAGCCTCCGCCAATGATCCGTGTCGCCCCGTTTCCCCGTTTCTCCGGTTCTCCCTCTCTCCGGTTCCCCGGGTGTCCCGTGGTCAGTGGTCATGTGGTCAGTCGTCCGTGGTCAGTGGTCCGTAGGCCGTGGTTCCATGGTCCGTCATCAGTGTCCACTCCGTCCACAACGCGCCGCATTATTTGTTCGCGGGTCGGATCAAATCCGAAATCCCCTTCGACCGGCTTAGGGCCCCGAGCGGGGTCGAGGGGCGCAATCCGAAATCCAAGATTGAAAGACGCCCCGGTTCCCCGTTTCTCCGAACGCTCGGCTCCGGGCCCTGCGGTGCATTCCGCACTCGGGCACCCTCTGGCTGTTCCGCATTTGGGTATGGATTCCGCATTCGCCATTCCGCATTGGACTCGTCCCTCGTACCTTCGTACGCCTTTGAGCTTTCAAGCCTTCCAGCCTGCCAGCTTGCTCGCCTGCAAGCGGATGTACGTGCTGGCTTGGACTTTGGACTTTGAACGTTGGACCTTGACCTGAATTGATGTCCAGACGAACCGCCCTCTGCATCGGCATCAACGATTACCCCGGCACCGACAGCGACCTCGCCGGGTGCGTCAACGACGCGTCCGACTGGGCCGCGGCCCTCCGGAAGCGCGGCTTCCAGGTCGCGATGCTCCGCGACCGCCAGGCCACCGGCGCCGCCATCCGCCAGGCCATCCGGGACCTCCTCGCCCGCTGCCGCCCCGGCGACCTGGCCCTCGTCCAGTACTCCGGCCACGGCTCCTTTGTCCCCGACGAGGACGGCGACGAGCCGGACGGCACCGACGAGTGCCTCTGCCCGCACGACGTGACGCGGAGAGGGCCGATCACGGACGACGAACTGTTCGAGCTGTTCAGCGCCCGGCCGGCGGGGGTGAAGGTGGTCATGATCTCGGACTCGTGCCACTCGGGGACGGTCGCCCGGTTTGCGCCGATCCGGACGCCCCCCACCACGGCTGGCCCGAACGCCCCGCGGCGGACGGTGCGGTTCCTGCCGCCGGCTGCGTTCCTGTCGCGGCGTGAGGCCGCGCCGCTGGGCTCGCGCCGGGCGGCGCGGCGGGCGAGCCCGCCGGGACGGTACGCGTCTCTCCTTCTCGCCGGCTGTCAGGACACGGAATACAGCTATGACGCCTACTTCAAGGGCCGCCCCAACGGCGCCTTCACCTTCGTTGCTCTCCGGGCCCTCGCCACCCTGAAAAAGGGGGCGACTTACCGCGACTGGTACAAGGCCATCCGCCGCTCCCTGCCTTCACGCCAGTATCCCCAAACTCCGAATCTTTATGGTTCATCGAGCATGAGAGCTTGGAAGGTCCTCCAATGACCGCCAGTTGCCCCTTTTCTCCGGCTCTCCGTTTCCCCGGCTCCCCGGTTCTCCGATGTCCCGTAGTCAGTGGTCCTGTGGTCCGTGGTGGTGATTCCACATTCCGCATTCAGATCGTACCTTCGTACGCCTTTCGCCTGGCTGAGGCAACCTCATGAATCTTAGGGCTGGGATCCCGGACGCTCTGATGAGAGTCGGGGATGCACTTCGGATGGCCCGTCTCTCGTTTCAGATCATCGGGGCTGTGGTCTTCGGCTCGTCTGCGACGGGAGGGGCGACCGCTTCCTCCGATCTGGATCTGCTCGTGGTTGCCCGAGGAATTCCCCGGAAGCGGCACCGGCGCACGCGCGAGGCTGTCGAAATCAAGCGATTGCTGCCGGATATTCCAGTAGATGTCTTGCTCATGACCCGTGAGGAGGCGCAGTCGAACTTTGCGAACCATAATCCCCTCTTCTTGGATCTGGCGGAAGATGGGATTCTGGTATTGGATGAAGACGGTTCCCTGGCGAGGGCTATCCGGGAAACTCGCCAGGATATCCGGAGACGGGGGATCGAGCGCACGGAACACGGATGGCGGTTCCCGGCAGAACCCGGCGTCGTCACGTATCTGTCCACCGTCAGTAATCAGGACTTTTCGCGGGGCATGTTGAAGGATGCGGAACGCGACCTGAAGATCGGCCAGGTGCTCGCCAGGGACGGCTTTTATGACAAAGCGGTGTACCATTTTCAGCAGGCGACCGAGAAGGCCGTGAAGGCGATGCTGGTCGCCGTGGGCGTGTTCCAGAAGACGCATCTGGTCGGGGCGACCCTCCGGAAAGTTGCAGAGGAGAGCCGGATCTCCGATCGCTGGCGGGATCCGCTCCTGGAGGCCGCTGGGATCTCGGAAGAGCTTGAGCCCGAGGTGTCGTTAAGCCGCTATCCGGGAATCATCGAGGGCGCATTATGGCTTCCGAGCGAGGAGTACACAGCAGAGGACGCGGCCGCCGCAGGGACGAAGGCGACGAGGGTCCTGGAAATCGCCCATGGCTTTGCGGGAGACTGGTTCGCTGGATTTGCGGCGGGTCATGCATAGAGAGGTTGGGCTCGCTCGGACGCGCACTTGGCAGCACGAGCGGTTCCGCATTTGTTCCCGAGTTGTATCAAATTCGAAATCCCCTTCGGCTGGCTCACGGCCCCGAGTGGAATCGAGGGGCGCAATCCGAACGGGTGACGGGTCTGATGACGGGAGGGGCTTGGGACCTTGGTTCGCGGCTTGTGAGATCTCTGCTGTAGTCGGGGCGCGAAGTGGGCGTGATAGACGGGTTGATCCGCACATTTGAATTACCTTAGGGTGCGAACGCAGTCTACCAGCTGGATTCCATGGGCCGAATCCTTGCGCCGAGAATCTGACCTTCGACTCTGCATTCCGAATTCCGCATTTGGGCGGTACCATCGTACGCCTTTCGGCATAACCGTCAATAATCGAAGGGGAGATTGAGAATGCCAGTTGCGTTGAGAATGCAGGTGAGACCTGAAGAGATTATTGAGGCGATCAAGCGAATGAAAAAGGTGGAACGAGATGCGTTTCTGGAAGACCTCCTCGCCTCAACGGCCCCGGAGTATCTGAAAAGCATTAGGGAGGCAAGAGCAGATTACAGGGCCGGGAGGGTGAAGATTCACGCACAGGTCTTCGGTCGGTGAGCTATCGGCTTGCTTACACCCGAAGGGCTGTAAGGGACATAGGGGGGCTTGATCCCGATACCATGGAACGCCTGGGAAGGATGCTTCTTCTATATGCAGAGGATCCCCTCAACCATGCAGAGCGGCTCACGGAGTCGGAACTCGGATCGTACAGATTCCGCGTGGGTGACTATAGGGTCATATTCGACCTCGAGGGGGACGAAATCGTCGTGCTTCGGGTTGGGCACCGACGAGAGATCTACCGGAGGCGCTGATCCGTCCCGTGCCTTCAGACGAAATCCGTACGAGTCAAGGAATCCGCAATCCCTCCGGGGCAGAGGCCCCTCCCTCCGGGCTGGAGAGCCCTCTGGGCCGGAAGCCGGGCCGGCGCCCGAAATTCGAAATGAGTCTCATTCCGCATTC
>Ga0315282_10015141_pt1 | contig 11415 bp, 15 predicted proteins | sample YL17G07_20_MG_FD_203693 | JGI IMG/M metagenome (GOLD analysis project Ga0315282, IMG submission 203693) | Sediment microbial communities from Yellowstone Lake, YNP, Wyoming, USA - YL17G07_20 | ecosystem: Environmental > Aquatic > Freshwater > Lake > Sediment | place: USA: Wyoming | collected...
CTGCCGTTGGGCCAGGAACCGTGAAATCAGCCGTGCGCCTTCCTCATCATGGTGCGCGGTTTTCGCCAGCCGCCGCACAACGTCGGCCGCCGGAGCGAACCCGTGACTGGGGTATGCCTGTACGATATCGCCTGGTCCGAACGCCTCTCCGGTCTGGCAATTCACGAGCACAGGGATTCCAAAGCTCGACGCCGCGTGCTCGGTGGACAATTTCCAACTGGGGGATAAATGGTATTGCACGGCGCTCCTCTCTTTCTCGGCGTGCGGCGCGTTCGTTTCGGGCCGCATCGCCGCCTCGTGTAGCCTGTATTCCGTCATCGTGGTGTTTCCTCCTTGGCGGGCGCGGGCTCCGGTTGCAGTACGATGCGGCCGCACTTGCGGCAGACCAGGTGCTTGCCGCTGGGCGAGGGCGCCAAGTCCGTGTGACCGCAGAAGGGGCAGGTGCGGGGCATGATAGTTTCACTTCCTTACGCGCCCGATAAGCGAGGGAAACTGTAAGTGCGCTTTCCCGCGCCCCTTGTACTCCGGGTGCTCTCCCTTCTCGTCGCACCCACTCTTACAGAACCAAGCTTCATCGCCGCTGCCGGTAGGCTCAGACAGCAATGATGCTGCCTCGGGGATGAACCTCATTCGCCGGATACCGGGCCCCGGAAACTCGACAGGCGGGTGGTATGGAGCCACGCCCACCGTGCAGTCCTGGCAGCGCGGGCACCTCCTGTCCGGTCCGTCCATCAGGAAATCCTCGGGGCCGAGGAAAAGGGAATCGGGCTTCTCCATATCGTTGTGCATTTCTCCCCGCTTGACCTTCAGGGCGCGCGCCAGATGACCTTGCCGCCGTTGCCGAACAGAGTCACGGCTTAGAGAGGCCTTCCTCAGTGAGCGAAGCGCGGAGCTTCCCGGCGCTGTCGACCAAGTCCAAGCCGGGACCCTCGGCGAGAACGGTGAGCGCAGCGCGGGGCTTCCCGGCGTCGTCGTTCAACGCCAAGCCGGGACCCTCGGCGAGAACGACGAGCGCAGCGCGGGGCTTCCCGGCGGGGTCGTACAACCTCAAGCTGGGACCCTCGGCGAGAACGGCGAGCACAGCGCGGGTCTTCTCGGGGGCGCCGGCCAACACCAAGATGGGACCACTGGCGCCTACGGCGAGCGCAGCGCGGCCCTCCCCGGCGCTATCGTACAAACACAAACGGGCAATCTCATCTTCCACTTCCCAAACGCCGCGCAGCTTGTCTGCCTTATCTCGCAACTCCAGGCGATGCACGACCAGGGTGTCGTAAGAAGCCGCCGGCGTAGCAGCACCTGGGGCGGCGCCGGGGCGCTTGCACGAAGCCTGAGCGAGGACGAACCCCGAGCCTGCGATAAGCAAGAAAAGAAGGCCGAGACGTTTCAGCCTCCGGTTTTGTCTCTCCAACTTCCCGAGGCGGGCCTCCAGGTCCGCCAGGGATTGTGTGTCGGTGTTCATGTGTGCTCCTTTCGCAGAGGTTTCGGCACGGACGGAGCCCCAGACGCCGCTGTCGGGCGGCGCCGGCGGGGTCGGTATTATGGTTTCCTCTCTTCTGACCCGCCCGCCCTTTTCAGAGCAAGGTGCAGGGTTCGTTGTCCGTGTTTCCGTTTTCCCTTGCGCCTCTGGTAGACCGCGCGATTGCGGCAGGTATCAGAGCAATAGTTCTTGCGCCGCGCGGCGGCACGAATGAAGTAATGGTTGCAGAGTGCGCACCGGCCCACCACGTCCAGGCTCACGCCGTCCAAGTCCGAGAGAAGATCATCAAGCAGAAACATCACCCAATCCCAGGGCTTCTCTGGCCACGTAACAGGGGAACGCCATCGGAGCACGATGCCTTCACCGTCCACGGAAGCTGGGAGCAAGCCACGCGGCATCACCCGGACTAACGGCGGCTTGTCGCTCCCGATTCCCGCAAAGAGCTTTTCCAGGAAGCGGCGAGTGCGGCGCTGGAGTTGCAGCCACGGCCACCCGCCGGAAGCTTCCAGAAGCCCCTTTGCCGCCGGGGTGTCCGGGCGGAGTAACTGCCAAGTGTGGAGACCCATGGCCCAGGACCAGAATTCAAGCTGACACCGGCGCGGATTTTCATAGCGTTTATACGCCCACGCCACACACTCCTGAGCCGCGCTCAGGATGTATCGTTTAACGCCCGACTTCCGAATTAATTTACCGCCCGGCATAAGCGACCTAAGAGCAGTAAAGCACAGCACACAGGCGTTGTCAAGAGCCATCTCGCTATACGCGGAAACGGAGCATATTAGCGCTTAATGGTTGACGTGCGGAGAGAAGCTGAGCATGATAGGGTAAAACGCGGATGATAGGAGGTTCTGGTTATGAGCGGCAAAATGAGTGAGGCGACAGAGGCGGGCCAGGGGTGTAGAGAATTTTGGACTCTGGACCAGGTCGCGCAGCGGCTTGGCGTTCACACGTTCACAATTCGTCGCCTGTGCTGGTCTGGAAAGTTGCGTGTGACCCGTGTTGGCGCAGCCCAGCGCATTTCTGAGGGAGAGCTGCAACGGTTTATCAGGCAGAACACAAATCCGTTCACACCTGGTGCGGAGGCGGCGGAAACTGCGCCGGCGCACGAGGTGAGCGAGTAGAGGCGGCCAGGAAAGAATTGTGCCCGCTGGCAGGCTGCTACCTCCGCCAGCGGGCGAGAAGGGAGATCGTACCGACAATGAGCGAGCCACAGACACCGTACCATATCCCACGTGAAACCGCAAGGGAGCTACGCCGATTGCAGGACGGAGCGCGGATGCTTGACGCGAGGATCCTGCCGCGCACGGATGCAGTGGAAATCTTGGGCTTTGACTCGTCTACTGGGGCTCTCTGCGACTCAGCGACACACACCCGCTGGGCGGCCGCGAAGCGTTTTGTACTGAGAAACTGGGGATGCAGATTTTCACTACGGCTCTGCGCTAAGGGGCGTGTGGCTGAAGAGGTCCGCGCCACCCTTGGAATGGCGGACTGGTTTGAGACGGTTTCGGGAGCCGCCGTGGGCGAAGCTCGGGACCCGTTGGGAGCGCGGCCCGCAGCACAGCGTTTTCGAGTGGAAGCTGGCAACGTGTGGATCTGGGTTGGAGCAACCGTTCGGTTTCCAGGTGGGCGCCTCCGGCATGTCGTTCTCCGGGACGTGCGCGTGGTTTTGGTGGAGCCGAGGCCACGTACACCGGCACAAGCGCGCGGGCCCGCGCAGTTGAGCTTGGGGTTGAGTATGGAGTAGGCCTGTGTTCCGTACACATCCTATGTATAAGTGAGTAGATATGCCTAGAACAGAAAACGTGGACGGAGTAGTGGATAGTTTCCGCCAAGAGATGGAGCGCCAGGGCATCCTCACCCAGGATCGAATTATCCCCGATGGCAAGTTCCACGGCTTTCATGTGGAGGGAGACAAGCCTGGGGAAAAGCATGGGTGGTACATCTTACGCCTTGATCCGTATCCCGTTGGGACGTTCGACGACTGGAGATTGAGGAAGCCTCACACCTGGAAGGCGTCCTTTCCGGAAGAGCTGAGCGGTGAAGAGCGGGCGGCATTGGAGAGGCGCTGTGCTGAGGCGAGAGCCAAGGAACAGGCCGAGATTGAGCGGCGAGAGGCCAAGGCGCGGCGAGAGGCAGAATACATCTGGAACCACGCCGACCCTGCCCCCGAGAATCATCCCTACCTTCAGAAGAAGAAGATCAAGGCGAATGGCGCCAGGCTCTACAGGAGATGCGCGGTTCTGCCAGTTCGGGACGTGGAGGGCAATCTCCACAGCCTCCAACTTATTTCTCCGACAGGCGAGAAGCGATTCCTGAGAGGCGGGCGGGTTGTCGGCTGCTCGTGTCCTCTCGGCCATCTCCAGGAGCGGATCTACATTACCGAGGGCTTTGCAACCGGGGCGACCGTCTACCAAGTGACCGGGAAAGCCGTGGCCATCGCCTTCAATGCAGGCAATCTCAAGCCTGTAGCCGAAGCGCTCCGAAAGAAATATCCGAAGACCGAGCTGGTAATTGCGGCCGACAACGACGCCTGGACGGACGGGAATCCGGGCCGGACGAAGGCGCTGGAAGCGGCCAAGGCAGTCAAAGGTAAAGTCACCGTGCCACGCTTCCGGGATACCTCAACCCACCCAACCGACTTCAATGACCTGTTTGTGCTGGAAGGTGGGGGCAAGGCTCGAGAGCAACTACGGCGAGCCCGTGCGCCGGAAATGTGGGAGAACATTCCAGGTGTTCTAGCCTCCGAGGTCAGGGTAGAGGAAATCGAGTGGCTGTGGCTCAACCACATTCCGCGGGCCGCCATGACGCTGTTGGACGGCGATCCAGGCCGAGGGAAGTCCTGCATCGCGCTCGACCTCGCGGCCCGCGTCAGCCAGGGCTGGCGTCTACCGGACGGAACGGATGCCCAGCTCCCCCCGAGGGGTGTCGTGATCATCAGCCTTGAGGACCCTGTTTCACGGGTCATCATCCCTCGCCTAAAGGCTGCGGGTGCTGACCTGGAGCGGGTGAAAGTCATCGACACCATCCTTGGGGCAGACGGCACAGAGCGCCTAGTGACTATCACCCAAGACGTGCTTTCGGTCGAGAAGGCTCTCCTGGATGTGGACGCCGCCCTGCTGGTCGTTGACCCAGTGATAGCGACTTTTGACCCACAGACCAACACCTGGAAAGACCAGGAGGTGCGGAGAGCGCTGGTTCCCCTGATCAGATTGGCTGAACACCGGAATATCGCTCTTCTGGTTCTCCGGCATTTCAACAAGGCTGGGGGGAGTAATCCTCTTTATCGCGGCGGGGGTTCCATCGCCTTCATTGCCGCCGCGCGTGCTGCGTGGGTGGTGGGCAGGGACCCCGATGACCCAACCTCCTACATCATGGCCATGAGCAAGTCCAATTTTGGCCCGGAACAGCCTAGCCTCCGCTACCGGATCGTGGGATACCCGAAGCCGCCCCGAATTGACTGGGAGGGCGAGAGTCCGCATCGGGCTGTTAACCTTTTAGATGATAGTGGAGGGGAGGAGGAGAGAAGCAGGACAGAGGTCGCGGTGGAGTTCATTCGTGGTGAGTTGGCCGGGGGCCGCGTGCGCACCACGGAGCTCATTACCAAAGTTAGGAAGCACGGGATCGCTGAGCGCACCTTTGAAAGAGCCCGGCGCAAACTGGGGGTGAAGGCGTACCAGGACTTCCAGGAGCCTGGTCGGCCCTGGTACCTTGAGCTACCACAGGCCGCCAGTAATACTCCACAGGCCGCCAATATAGAAAACTTGGCGGTCTGTGATAAGTCCAACGAAAAACAGGCCGTTAATCCAACAACTTGGGAGCAGACCGCCACACCGCCAAATATAGGGGAACTTGGCGGTCTGCCGGTGCCATCTGGCGGCCTGGGAGCGGGGCCATCCCCACCTGAAGGGACACCACCTCAGCCCCTGGAAGCCGCCCGGCCACGCCGTCTGAAACAGGAGGAAGAGTTGTGACTGAGACCGAGCATTTGATGGAGGAATTTGAGCGGCTCGGAGGAGCCTTTAAGCTAGCGGGTGACCAGGTGAGGGTGGAGTACCCGGAGGATCTGGCGGAAAACATCCGCCCGTTGCTGGAGAAGTTGCGCCCCAAAAGAGAAGAGGTTCGGCAACTACTTTATAAACACCCTCCGGGGGTCCTAGCACCTCCCGAATGTCCTCCGCTTCCGCCAGGGGTTCGGCTGGTCCGCTACGCGCCGAAAACCCCACCCGTGCTCGTGGCTCCCTGGAGCGTGGTGACGGACGTAAAGAAATTCATCGCCGCCTACCTTCGGAGCCTGGATTGGAGACTGAAGCACCCGAAGGGCTACGCCGCCGCTCCCCTTCCTGAAATTCTTGCGAAGCTGGCGGAAGTGGGACTGGAGTTGGAAGTGGTGGAAGCGGCGCCGGAGACAGACAGGGCGGGATAACTCTTAAAGAAAAGAGGCAACTATGGCGGTAGGAACAGCGCAAGAATGCGGGTGCCCTGAGAGCGATTGCCCGACCCATCCCTCCGGGGCGTGCAACAGGCAAACCACGTGTTACCCTTTCGCAGTCCCCGACTCTACTGGCTGGTGGGAACTCGTCTGGCTATGCCCGGATTGCTACGAGGAGGCGTGGATCAGGTACGGATCGCGGTGAGTGACCGGCACGCTGCGGATTCTGATCTGGCCGCTCTCGGGCTCGGCCCGGGCAAGCCCGCAATGGCCGTGGTCTCGCCCGGCGTGGTGATCATCTGCCAGTCGGAGTGGGTGGAAGTCTTCGAGGAGATGCTGCGAGATTTCCCCAGCGCGTTTATCTGCGAGGCGGAAGCGGCGCCCCAGAAGGTCAGCGGCCCTGGCGGGGCGCGGAGCGAGAACGGTGTGCAAGAGCGGTGAGCCTGCGGTCCTAGAGCGGCCGCAGGAACTGGAAAAGGAGAGTGCGAGAATGAGCGATTCTATCCGAGGACGTATTGAGCAAGCGATTAAGGCAGTCAGTGGAGTGTTGGGCGCAATCGTGCTGGTAGCGCTGGCGGGGTCGGCGGCGCAAGAGCCGGAGTTCCTAGTGCCTGCGGGGGCACGATTGCGAGTGGAGTTTGACTCCGCCGTGGGCACGGCGATTTCCCGGGTGAACGATGGAGTTGAAGTACATCTACTTAAGCCTGTAGAAGCCGAGGGCCGCGAAGTCCTGGCGGTCGGTACGATTCTGACTGGCCGCGTTCTGGCTGTGCGCAAGGGCGATAAGCACACAAAAACCTACGCAATGATCCGCCTCGGCTTCACTCGCGTCACGTTGCCCGATGGCCGGACTCTTCCCCTCCAGGCTTCGCTCGCGGATTTGGGTGTCAGCGAGTACGTGGACTCGGAAGGCGCGGCAAGCACCGTGCCACCAACTAAGGGCGGCGACATCGCGGTTCCGGTTACAACCGGCGCGGCGGGAGCGGGCATCGGCGGGATTGCCGGGGGTGCGAAAGGCGCGGGGATTGGTGCGGGTGTGGGTGCGGGAATTGGTATTCTCGCCGATCTCGCCGCGCACTCGCTCCAGTGGGATGACTTCACACTTAAGCGCGGGCGCAAAGCGTGGCTGAGGTTGGACACGGACCTGTCGGTTTCTCTCGCCACGCGCGAGCCCGCGCTGAAGAGCGACAAGCCTGGGCGGGAATGAGGTCTTCTTGCAGCAGCCGCTGAGACCTCCCCGCTTTCAGCGCCGTTGGCTCTGGGCTGCAACCTAGGAAATCTCGCGGGGGCCCCCATCTTTGGCCGGGCTCTTGTCCGCGGCGACTCGGACGCGCCGTGGGGGGCCAGGGTATCGCATGACTCGCACCCTCTGCCGGCGCGGAAGGCAGCGCGCGCGAAACCTCAGGAAAAATCGGACGGCCGCCCCTGGCGCCCAGCGAAGCGGTGGCCTGCCGCCTGCTCTGGCAGTTACCCCAAAAGCCCTACTCTCCGCACGGCGAAGAGGCAATCGGCGAGGGAGTGGGGCCGGCGTACTGTTACACGAGTGGACCGTGTAGCTCCTGGCGGAGTGCACTCGGGCGGCGTCCATCTCGCTGTCGGCTCCCCGTGCCTGTGCGCTGAGACCGCCGCACGCGCGGAGCGTGCGGCGGTACGGACCCGCCGAAACTTCCCCCACGGTTTCTCCCGGCGACTCTCGGGCCGGGATGGCTTCCACCGTAACACTAGCCTCTTTTTTCGCCGGCCTCGGCGTTTCTTTTCGCCGGCCTCGGCGACAACTCCGAATTTCCTCCGTCGGCCAACAAACCGCGCCGCGAACTAACAGATTCCAATTACGGGATGCTACAATTCGATGTACTATTTTATCCTCGTAAGTTGCTTATTTTATTGCCTTTAGCGTTCGCAAACCGCGCGACGCGAGCTTCCCACCCCCTCTGGGGCGTTGAAAATGCGGGTTTTACACGCAGCGTAGAAACGCCCAGTGGAGCGCCAAGCCCGCTGCCGAGGGCCTCTACACGATCCCGTACTACGCAGGACCGAATTATGTAGGTGTGGTCGGTAGCAGGGTGTGAAGGGGGGGGTGCGAGAACGCGGCGGAGCAAAGGCCCTGGCGCGCGGTGGCGCGGCGCAGTGGCACGGCCGATGCGCGGCGCACGCGCAGTGCCTGGGGAACGGTGTGCAATGGGGAGAGAGGCGAGCGAAACCCGCAGCCCAGCCGACTTGGCGCGCGCGATGCTGGCGAGAAAGGCGCGGCGCCAAGTGGGTCAAAGCCACGCCTGCCAGCACGCCCCTCACCGGGAGTAGTGGCGCGAGCAGCGGCGCCTCGCGCCTCGCCCTCCGGGCTCGCTCAATGATTCTACCGAGTTCACCGGGTTGGAAGTTTGGGGTGCCGCGCGCAGTGAGCCGGCTTTTTTTCTCCTCGGGGTTTGGCTCTTCGTGAAGGCCCTCCGGGCGGGCAGAGCGATCTCCGGCGCTTCCACTCCCGCGCGCCGGGGCGGCGGCGCGGAAAGCAAACCGAGAGATGTCGTACTAGGTAGTGCGGTCGCTGTGATTTCTTCCGGGGAGACGCTCCGGTGTACGGTGAGGCGAAGTGCGAACGCGGCGTCCGCGCGCACTGGCACTTTCGGAAAGGGATCGTCACAGTACGGGAGAGGACTGGGAACGTCCCGGGGGGCTTTCCGGTGTAAGCTCGGGAAGGCGGATCCGTTCCCGAGTTGCCGGGATCCGCGCGAGGCCGCGCTATGCTCAAACTGCCGGTGAGCGTTTATCGGCGCTCCAAGTCGAAGCCCGCGTTCCCAGCCGTTACGTTTCCGCCCGAGTGCATGATGGCCGCTGGGCTTGAGTCGGGTCAACTGGGGTACGCCTTGGCTGCATCGGGGATCGTCGTGGTGTGTACTCCCGAGTGGGAACACGCCGTAAGCGAATTCCTCGCCGGGGAGCGTAGGGATCGAAACGTGATCACTGCCGAGGTAGACAATGGCGCCCAGATCCGGGAAAGCAAACGCCGCGGGGCTCGCGCTCAGCGCGCTTCGGCGAAAGCGGACCGCTGAGGGCGCTCTGGTTTGGAGCCCTCTGCTTGGTCCGGTGCGAGTTGCACCAAAATGCAGCACTCCCCCCCATGCTGAGGTATGGCCTGCCCAGAGAAAATCGCTCTGCGTGGCAGCCAGGGCCTGTTTCTTATGCCCTTCTGCCCAGCGAATGGGAAAATCACCGAAGATCCACTTTTGAGGTGCGGTCATCGGCGCGTCTGCGTGGCTGCCAGGCCCCAAGGTTGCCCCGAAACGCGTGGGTGACGGGGTTTCAGTTCGAGGGTGTGTGGCTCAGGGCGCCGAGCCACTACCTTCTGCGTCGTTCGTAGACCTTCTTCCCACTCTTACTGTAATGGTAACGACCTCCACGAGGCCCCACATAGACCGGCTGGCCCGAGCGGGTTGTATCTCCGGAGAGTGTGTCCCCATGGCGGTCAGGGTTTGCCTCCAAGGCCTTGTCTGCGGAAGGCTCGGCAGTCTTTGTTGGAGGGTTGCAGACTGAACACGGAGAATAACGCTGCACCGCTTCCTTTAGAGGCATCGGAATGCCACGGCCCCGGAGGTATCGACATCCCGCCCGGTGATACTTCGCACCAGTTCGAGTGACATAGACGATTTCTTCCACGCTCTGCGCTGCCTGCGAGGTGCCGGTCTCGTTCGTAACCGCTTGATTGGAGGAGGTCAGACCATGCCTCCAGTCCCATGGAGCAACAGCATTGGGATCGTTCCATAGGCCGAGCCTCCTTTGGCGTGCTTCTGTCTCCGCTTCCTGAAGTCCCGCATCTGACGAGTATTGTCGGTACCACCATGCCAGCCCCTCCTGGACGAGTTTCTTGTTTAAGCTCCGCCCATCAGGGAGAATGACTTCACCTAGCGTACGACCGTACTTGTCCTTGCCCTGGGTCTTGACCGTCACCTCCTCACCGAATGCCAGGATTGTGGTCATCTGCTTGGCCTGTGAGCCGTATGGCTGCCCGGATTCCGGGCAGTCAATACCCGCGAGGCGCACTCGCTCGGGAGCCCCCTGCCGCATCACCTCGATCGTGTCACCATCAGTGACCCCCACTACTTTGCCCTTGAACTCTTCTGAGTGACAAACCCCACTGGCTAGTAGGAGGGAGGCGAGGGCTGGCCATAGAAACCGTAGCTTGGCCATGTTGACCTCCTTCAGTATGGCAAGAGTTTGGGTGCGACTGAATTATAGGGTAGTGGCTTACGAGTTGCAATGTCGGGCGCGGCGCAAGCCCTCCAGCGGGCGGGATTCGGTGGGAGCGGTGAAAGTTGGGGAGCGACTTCGTAGAACCCCTCAGAAGCTGAAGGTGTCGCGCAAACGTTGAAAACATTTTTTCCGGGGTGTCTCACGGCGTGAGCGGTTTCCTGGCCCCCAACTGTCTACCGCCTCCCCACGGACCGCGCCATACTTCGGGAAGCCGCAACGGCCGCGCGCGTTTCAGGAATTCTGAGGGAAGGAACCAAGGGTTTGCGGGGAAGGTTCCCCGGCAGAGAAGCCGGCCCCGCGCACGAAAGATTCACGCTATCACCGGCGCCGGGATTTCTCCCGCCGGCGCGCGGGGCTTCAGCTTACGCTGGTAGCTAGGACTCTGTTTGCCCGCGCGAGCCCACCACGCCCGGTCCTGAGCCCGCTTCCGACGCCAGGCGCACAGCGTGCAGTACCGCACGTTCGGGGAGCGCGCGCAGAAGAGGTCCCCGCATTGTTTACAGATCCGCTCGTAGTGCCGAAGTTTCGCCTTCGGTTCCAGGTTCGCCGGAGCCTGGTCTACAGCCTCCAGTGCTACCCGGATATCCCGAGGGAAGTCCTCGTCTCGTGCCGTGCGGAGTTCCAAGCTGCCCGCCGGTGTTCGCCACAGCGTCACGTGGGTTCCTGGCTCCCACCCAAAGTCATCTCGCACGGCCCCTGGCAACGTCAGCTCTAACTGCCGACCGGCGCCCCGGCGCAGCGTGCGCGTGTATCTGATAAGTACCGCAACCGCCCGGCAAACCGCAGCGTGTGTGTTGTCCGTCTGGAGCATTTCGAGCGCGTGGTGGAGTTGGCGTCTTCCGTACCGTTCGGCCGGGCTTTCGACTGGAGCGTCAGAGACCTTCATCGGCTGCGAGATTACCAGATTCCGCTTTAGAAGGGTAGGGGCGGGCGTGGGAGTAGGGGAATCGGAAGCTAGCAGAGCTTTCGCCTGGGCTCCGCTTCCATTATGACGTGGTTATGACGCAACCCCCCTTCCTATACCCCCATATTCAGCGATGTGCGGGGGTGGACTATAATCGAGGCCACCCGCATCGGAGCCGCATTATTACTGCCTGAAAGCGCATCGGTGCAAAACCTTGTGCACCGCAGTCGCACATCTTGGGCGCAAGAGGTCCCCGGTTCAAATCCGGGCGCCCCGACCAATCTTTTCAATAGCTTGGCTCTCGCTGGATTCCTTTGTAGGCGCGTTGGTGACGTGGTTTGTGACCTGACTCTTCGGATA
>Ga0315282_10015142_pt1 | contig 11415 bp, 12 predicted proteins | sample YL17G07_20_MG_FD_203693 | JGI IMG/M metagenome (GOLD analysis project Ga0315282, IMG submission 203693) | Sediment microbial communities from Yellowstone Lake, YNP, Wyoming, USA - YL17G07_20 | ecosystem: Environmental > Aquatic > Freshwater > Lake > Sediment | place: USA: Wyoming | collected...
CGCGGCGAGAAGCATGCCGCTTGGAGCCAGTCCCCTTGGTGCCTGTCCCCGGTGTTCCAACAGCGGGGACAGGCACCTGCGCGGCGAGAAGCATGCCGCTTGGAGCCAGTCCCCTTGCGGAGCCAGTCCCCTTTGGGACCTGTCCCCGCTGTTGCCCCACGCACAATGGTCGAACTGCGGGGATCCCGGCGCGCCGGGATCCCGACGTGCGTCGGGACCTGCCGGCAGGCAGGCTTCGGAGCCAGTCCCCTTGCGGAGCCAGTCCCCTTGCCCCGGCCCGACACCAGGCAATATAGGATGTCCGCGCGAGAATCAATCGGGATGCGTATAAGAGCTATGAGCTAAGACCTTCTTTTCGGAACAGTGCTTCCGGCCTGTTTGCGGGAATCATGCTTCTGCGCGCGGCTGGGGAAGCATGTCGTCGTCGCCGCAATTTGCCGTCATGCGCGCCTATGATTTGCTTTGTGCGGCGCCGCGGGCCGGAGGCGAGAGCCGGACGAAGGCGCGAAAGGAACAGGCAATCATGACGGACATCAACCAAATCGCGCCCGACGTGTATCGCATCTCCACCTTCGTGCCGGAGATCGACCTGGCCTTCAACCAGTTCCTGTTCGTCGACGACGAGCCGCTGCTCTATCACGCCGGGATGAGGCGGATGTTCCCGGCCATCCGCGCCGCGATGGCGACCGTGATGGACCCGGCCAGGCTGCGATGGATCGGCATGAGCCATTTCGAGGCCGACGAATGCGGGGCGATGAACGAGTGGCTGGGCGTCGCGGCGTCGGCTGAGGCGGTCTGCACCAAGGTCGCCGCGATGGTCAACATGGACGACTTCGCCGTGCGCAAGCCGCACCCGCTTGGCCGCAATGACAAGTTGACCACCGGGCGGTTCGCGTTTTGCCTGCGGCACACGCCGCAACTGCCTCACGGGTGGGATGCGAGCATGATGCTGGAGGAGACGACCGGCGTGCTTTTGTGCTCGGACCTGTTCCACCACAACGGTCCGGCTGAGGCGATTGTCCGGGGCGACCCGCTGCCCGGGGCTCGCCTGGCGCTGACGGACTACCAGAAAGGCCCGCTGCGGAATTACATGCCCTTCACGGTCAACACTCGCAAGCAGCTCGGCGAGTTGGCGGATTGGGCGCCGGCCACGCTGGCCTTGATGCATGGCCCGGCCTTTGTCTGCGACGGCAGGGGGGCCCTGCTCGGCCTTGCCGACGTCATGGAGGAGTCGCTCGGCGCGCCGGCGCATCCGCGGCGTGATGGGGCGCCGGCGTGATGGGGCGCCGGCGTGACGGCGCGTCCGGCGTGATGGGGCGTCCGGCGTGATGGGGCGCCGGCGTGACGGCGCGTCCGGTGTGACGGCGCGTCCGGCGTGATGGGGCGCCGGTGTGACGGCGCGTCCGGCGTGATGGGGCGCCGGCGTGATGGCCCGTTCATCCCCTCGGGTGGAACTGCCGGTGGATGCTCTTTAGGCGTTCGGCGTCGACGTGGGTATAGATCTGCGTGGTGGATATGTCGGCGTGGCCGAGCATCTCCTGGACGCTTCTCAGGTCGGCCCCGTGTGCCAGCAGGTGGGTGGCGAAGGCATGTCGCAAGGTGTGCGGCGTGACCCTTCCGCGCACGGCCGCACGCCGGACGTACTTGCGTACGGTGCGGTACACGTCCTCTCGTGCCAGCGGCTTGCCGGTCCGCGAGAGCAGCAGTCGGCCGGTGGTGTCGGCGGCGGCTGCCGCGCGGTCGGTCTGGATGTACTGGCGCACGGCATCGAGGGCGGCCTGTGCGGCCGGGACGATCCGCTCCTTGCCGCCCTTGCCCATCACGCGGACGATGCCGAGGTTGAAGTTCACGTCGCACGCATTCAGGCCGGCCAGTTCGCCGGCGCGCATGCCGGTTGCGTACAGGAGCGTCAGTATCGCCCGGTCGCGGAGGACGTGGGCGTCCAGTTCGTCGCTTGGGGCCGCGAGGATGAGCCGCACGTGCTCGTCGTTAAGCACGGCCGGGAGGCGGCGCCACTTCTTTGGCGGGACGACCGTGACGGACACGTCGCGTGCCAGGGCGCGGTTGACCACGAGGTATCGGCAGAACATTCTGACGGCCGCGAGGGCCCGGCCTGTGGAGCCGGCGGACAGGTCCTCTTCGTGGCATTTGCGCAGGAAGTGTTCGACGTCGGTGGTGGTCAGTTTTGCCAGATCGCCGGCGGCATCGCCGAGTCGGCTGATGAAGCGGCGGAGGTCGCGTCCGTAGGCGAGGCGGGTGTTAAGCGCGAGCCCGCACTCGACCTGTAGGTAGTCGAGGAAGGCCCGCAGGTGCCGTCGGGACTCAATAGGCAACGAGGACGCCGGCGGCAGCGGTTGTGTCCTGGTACTGGCAGACATGGTCGAGCATTCCGAGGACTGTCTTTCTGTATATGGGGCACTGCTCGTATTGGTCTGCGCAGTGGGCGAAGGCGCTGGAAATATTGGCGAGCGTCAAGTGGGTCGCGCAGCGGGCGTCGGACTTTTCAAGCATCGGGCACACGGTATAGTCTCCTGCCGTGGCGGCCCCGAACGCCGGCTCCGCCACCGGAGTCATATATCGTCGCGTGCCCGCTTCGGGCTTGAGAGATTCGCCCCGCTACTTCTTTTTTGTCTTCATGTCCTCGGGGAAGCCGGACTCTATCCACTTGACGAAGGCCTTTGCCAGGCCGTCGGCCTTTTCCTTCACGCCCGTGGCGCTCCTTGCCTTGGTCCGACCAACGCAATTGGCGACGCCAAGGACCTGCCCCGTGCCTTTATCCACCAGTTCCGTCCGGCAAATGGCCTCCTCAACCGGCCCAAGCATGAAGCCCATCGTGCCGGCGCTTTCGTAGTGGATGATAGTGCCGCGGACGATGAGCGTCTTGCCTGTATCGTTATCAGGCAGGTGGGCGCCGCGGACCTCCGCGGGGAATGCGTTTTCGAGGCGCGGAAGCAACTCAGGCGGCATCTTCCCTCCAATGCCGTCGGTGAAGGTCCCCAGCTCGAAGCGCGTGTATGTGCCTAGTGTCTTGTCGTCCTTGTCGGCAGCCATGGACGTGATGGTCATGTAAGAGCCCTGGCCCCCCATGACTAAGCCGGCACCCTCCCCGATGATGGTTCCACAGCCGGCGGCGGGCAGCGAGGCGGCAAGCAGTGCCAGCAGGCGGATCGCGGTTGTCTTCATGGTCCATCCTTTCCACGGGTTGCGGCCAGCACCCGACAAGCACGCGGGCGCCGGCCTGGTCCGCATAATGGTATCGTCTCAGCCGGGCGTCTTCAACGTGTTGTGGCCTGACGCGGGGTCTGACGCGGGGCCTGACGCGGGGCCTGAGGCTGGGCTCTCTAACTCGCCGACCCGGTAAAGCTTGTAATACCTGCCCCAGTCACTGGACTCGACGGGCTCAAGCGGCCCCGGCTGCTTCGGCGCCGTCTGCGCGCGAAGCAGCACGTACCAATCGCTCACGTCCGCCAGGCGCTGATCCTGGGCGATAAGGTCCTTCACGAATCTCGCCACCGCGTCGCCGTCGGTTGTTCCGGCCGGGGGGCCAAGCAGTTCCTCCTGCCGCCGGTAACGGTCGAGCCACTCGCCCAGCCGCCAGGGGGCGAGATAGTAAAGGTATCGCACGTCGTCTGGTCCTGCGACGATTGGCCGGCGCGCCAGGATTCTGAACTCGCCGCGGTCGGTGATGTACATCGAGCCGGGTCTCTCGCCCGCGAAGTCCGCGATGGCCGCCAGTTCGCGGCGGCTGTCCTCTTTCTCGCGGTGCCGCAGAACGTAGTTGGGCTTGTCCTCCTCGCTGAGGAAGGACGTGCTGAGTTCGGACAGGCGCCATCTGGCGATTCGGAGATTGTCCGAGGGGATCATCCATGCCGCCAGCAGCACCGCCAGTGCCCATCGCAGAAGCGTCCGGTGGGTCCGCAGCAGGCGGAAGAGGTTCGTGGCGGCCTGGCCGAGCAGAACGTAGAGCGGCAGCATGAGAAGCGCCGACGCCTGGACGAAGTCGATCACGGGCGGCACCCGGCCAAGCAGACTGCCGACGAGTTGGCTGGCGCCGTGAAGCCCCAGCGACACCGCTGCGCCGCCGGCGATCAGCCCCACCCACAGCCGCACGTTCTGCGTGATGTAACGCTCGACCTTCACCAGCACCGCGACGGCCGGGATGCCCAGCACGAGCACGCCCGCCAGGACGCGCCAGTCCAGCAGGCTCTTGAGCAGTTCGGGGTACAACACCGTCAGTTCCCCGACGCGGAGGGCCTCGAACGTGGTTTCGGCCGGCGGGGCGGCGTGGCCGGCAGTCGTCCGGGCAAACAGGCCGAAGTAGTACCACACGTAGGGCAGCGCCGCGATCAGGGCCGCCGCCGCGGACCCCAGCGCCACCGGCAGGCAACGCGGAGAAAACCTGTGCCGCACCAGGTAGGCCGTCAGCAGCACCAGCGTCATGTTCATCGCCGTCACGAGGTGGAAGTTGCCCAGCAGCCCGACAACGACAAACACGAGTATCACCCGCCACTGGGTCAGCGGGCTCATGTTCGGCTCGGGCGGGCTTATGCGGGCGAAGGCCAGCACGATCAGCGGCCAGAACGCCAGGCACAACCCCGCCGGCGTCACCGACGCCAGCGGCCCGGCGCCCCAGACGGCCCCGCCGAGGACCTCGATGAGCCTCACGCCGAGCACGGCCGTGAAAACCGAAACCGACCAGCTCCGCGTCTGCCAGAACAGCAGCGCGTACATGCCGCACAACAGCAGCAGCGTCTGCACGCCGACCCCCACGCGGTATGGCAGCAGCAGGTCCTGATAGTCGGTGGGAACAAGCGTCAACTCCATAATGCTCTGGCAGGCCGGGCTGTGGAAAAGCCACAGCTTGCTGTCGCCGTAAATCGGGTCGTGCGCGAATGCGCCCGGGTCGTGCCGCTTGACCGCCGCCGCGGCGATGTTGACCTGCGAGCCCGTCAGATCGTGGTCGTAGACGGCGAGGAAGCCCGCCAGCGCCGCCGCCGCGGCCAGGATCATCACCGCCCATAGGTGTCGGTTCTGTGGTATCGGTCTCATGCCGCGCGTTTCCCCGCCAGCCAAAACATGATACTATACCCGCGCGCGCGCCGCCAGCAAGAAGGCGCTTGACGGCAAGCACCGCTCAGCCGGCAGCGGCGGCTTCCGGGCTGCCGAAATTCTAAATCTCAAGCACCAAGACTCAAACAAGAACCAAATTGCAAAAACCAAATCCCAAACGCAGAAGTCTTGGGTATTTCGTGTGCGCGATCTTCGAACGTCGCGAAAGCCGGGCTTGGGCCTTGCAGCACCAGGGAAGGCAGGGTAGATGCTTGATGGCAGCCGTTTGGGTCATTGGAATTTGAGAATTGGAGCTTGTTTGTTATTTGGTGTTTGTTATCTGGAACTTGGCCAGGCTCTTGAACCCATGATAATCCACAGTTTATCCGACGCACGGCACGAGCAAGCGTGAACGAGACAGCCGCCACATCCCAGCCGCCCGATCGGCCCGCCACGCCGGAGGAGTTGGTGCGCGCCGTTGCCGCGTTCATTGACCGGCGGGGTCTGCTCTCGGCCGGGCAGGCGGTCCTCGTCGCGGTCAGCGGCGGCTGCGACAGCGTGGCCCTGCTGGAGGTCCTCCGTCAGCTCTCGGCCGAGCCCGAGCGGCGATGGGGCCTGTCCGTCGCCCACCTAAACCACCGGCTCCGCCCGGATGCCGGCGCCGACGCCGAGTTCGTCCGCGACCTGGCCGATCGCCACGGCCTGCCGTGCGTGGTCGAGGCCGTCGACATAGCCGCCATCGCCGCCGCGAGGGCTATGAGCACTGAGACCGCCGCGCGCGCCGTGCGCTACGAGTTCCTCGCCAGGGCGGCGGGGCGGCTTGGGGCAGCGGCCGTCGCCACGGGCCACCACGCCGATGACAACGCCGAGACCATCCTCCAGCGGATCGTCCGCGGCACGCACCTTCGGGGCCTGCGCGGAATCCCCGCCGCCCGCGGGCTGGCCGGGGCGCCGGGCGTCAGGCTCATCCGGCCGCTGCTGGCCTTGCGGCGCGAGCAGATCGAGCGGTTCTGCGTTAGTCGCGGACTGGCTTGGCGGACGGACTCGACCAACGCCGACACGGCCCACCGCCGAAACTTCATCCGCCACGAGCTGCTGCCGCTGATTCGAGGCCGAATGAACCCGAGGGTCGACGACGCGCTGCTCCGCCTTGCCGACGCCGCCGGCGACGCGGAGGACCACTTGGCCGAAACGGGCCGGGCGCTGCTGGGCCGCACGCGACGGGCCGGCAACGTCCCCGACAGGCTCGCGCTCGATGCGCCCAGGCTGGCCGAGGCGCCGGCCGTCCAACGCTGCTACGCCCTGCGGGCCGCGCTGGAGAACCTCGGCGCGCCGATGGGCGAACTGTCCGCCGGGCAACTGGCGGACCTTGCGGCCCTGCCGGCCGAGCCGCCGCCCGCGGCCGTCACGCTGCCGGGCAACATCATCGCCAGACGAGAAGGCGGCGATCTGCTGCTGGAGGTCGCCTCGGATGCGGAAGCGGCCCGGACGCCGGATTGGCATATCCAACTGCCTGAGGGCGGCGCCGCTGACGGCGCGGCGGTCGACGGGGCTGGGGGCACGTTTCGGGGCCAGGCCGTGACGCTGCCGGATGGGCGAATCGTCCGCTTCGAGGAACTGCCGCCGGACCCGGCCGCATTCGCCGCTCACCGCGCCAATCCCCGCTCCGGCACTCAATGGCTGGACGCCGACCGCGTTCGCGGGCCGCTGACGATCCGCCCGCGCCGGCCCGGCGACGCCTTTGTGCCGCTTGGCGCACCCGGGCGGCAAACGGTCAGCGACTTTCTGACCAACGCCAAACTCCCCGCCGCACGCCGCCGCGAGGTGTTCATCGTCGCCGACGGGCAGGGGATAATCTACGTCGCCCCCCTCCGCACCGCCGACCACACCCGCATCCGCCAGACCACGCGGAGGGTGCTCCGCATCGAGGTGCTGCCCGCCGGCGAAGGCGATTGAAGAAGGTCATAGGTCGTAGGTCATAGGTCATAGGGAGGGAGAGGCGGGGGCCGGCGAGGGAAGAAGCCCGCCAGGCCGTCAGTGGAAGACCGGAAAAGGGCGAGGGAAATGAACGGCGAATATGGCTAATATATTAGCCTTAATTAGCCGAAAAGAAGGTATAAGGCTAATATATTGGCTTTTACATTGAACCCAGGTACAATGAAGGGATGGGTACGACAGCATTATCATTGATGGGGCCTGCCGAGATGGGCAGTTTGCTGGCCGGGCGCGTCAAGGCCCTTCGGCTGATCAAGGGCTGGACACGCAGCACCCTGGCACAGCGGGCTGGCGTCTCGGCCGCATCGCTCAAGCGGTTCGAGACCACCGGCAAAGCGTCGCTGGAACTGGTCCTTAAGGTCGCCCATGCCCTGGCCTGGCTGGAGGAGTTCCGCAAGCTTCTCCAGCCGCCGGCGGCGCGGAGCATCGAGGAACTTGAGCGGCGCTCCGCCAGGCCGGTCCCCAAGCGAGGCCGGATATGAAGAAGCTGGAGGTCCACTTCACGCGCGGCCCCGGCGACTCGATGCCCGTCGGCACGCTGGTCGATGACGGCGGCCAGGTGTACTTCCAGTACGCGCCGGAATTCCTGGCCACGGGGCTGAACCTGTCGCCCTTTTGCCTGCCATTCGAGGCGGGCCTGTTCGAGCATGCCGACCGCGACTTCGGGCCGCTGCCGGGCGTGTTCGACGACTCGCTGCCCGATGGCTGGGGCCTGCTGCTGATGGATAGGCATTTCCGCTCTCGCGGCCTGAATCTCTCGCAGATCAGCCCGCTTGACCGGCTCTCCTGGCTCGGCACGCGGACGATGGGAGCGCTGACCTACCATCCACCGGCCAGCCGCGAGGACATCGACGCCAGCGTGTTCGATCTGCACGACCTGGCCCGGCAGTCGCAGGAAATCCTGGCCGGAGCAGCCGTGGACGTGCTGCCCCAACTGCTGCGGGCCGGCGGCTCGCCCGGCGGCGCCCGGCCGAAGGTGCTGGTGGGCTTCGACGCCGTCGCCGGCGTAGTCATCTCCGGCGAGGATGACTTGCCCGACGGCTTTGAGCACTGGATCGTGAAGTTTGCCGCCAGGCCCGATACGCCGGACTCCGGGGCCGTCGAGCACGCCTATTCACTGATGGCGGCCGCCGCCGGCATCGACATGCCGCCGACACGCCTGTTCGAGACTTCCGAAGGCGACCGTTTCTTCGGCGTCAAGCGGTTCGACCGAGTCGGTTCGACGCCGAGCTCACCGCGGGTCGGCAATCGGCGTTACCACGTCCACACGTTCGGCAACCTGATCCAGTCGAACTTTCGCATCCCGTCGGCCGACTATGCCGACCTGCTCAAGGCCACGTCGCTGCTGACCCGCAACCACCGGGACGTGCTGCGGGCTTTCAGCCGCATGGCCTTCAACGTGGTGGCCCACAATCGCGACGACCACGTGAAGAACTTCGCGTTCATCCTGAACGACACCGCCAGTGCCGCCAGCCATCCAGGCGAGCAAAGCCCAGCGGCGGCCCGGACGCCGAGCGGGCCGGGGACGCCAAGCGGCGACGGGCTGCCGAGCGGCGACTGGACCCTTTCGCCCGCATACGATCTGCTGTTCACGCCAGGCCCCGGCGGCGAGCACACCATGACGCTGGCCGGTGAGGGCAAGAATCCTGGCCGGGCGCAAATGCTTGCCCTGGCCCAGCGGGCGGGCGTTTCCAATCGCGACGCCGACGCGATCATTGAACAAGTGCGGGCCGCCGTCTCCCACTGGCCGGACTTCGCCGCCCAAGCCGGCGTCTCGCAAGCTGCCACCCGCCAGATCGCCCACGAACTGCCGGGATTGGCGTAGGGCGTTAATCTCGGGTTGGCCTCTGGATGGGGGCGGGCTCAGTCGTTGCGCGGGTGGTCGCGAAGACCTACTTCTCCCACGGCAGCTTGGGCAGTCGGTCGAGTGCGGCCACGAACCTTTCCAGGTTGAACGTTTCGCCTTTCTTGAGTATGTCGAAGACCTCGGCCACCACCACGCAGCCGATCAGCCGCTTGGCCTCGGGCTTGTCCAGGCCCGATGCAAGCAGCCGCTCGTAAGTCTGCCGCGTCTGCGGAGGATCATTGCCGGCGATCTGGTTGTCCACCGCCTCCAGGATGGCCGCCTTGAGATACGGGTTCCCTTGCATGTGGTTTACTCGCCTTCGTCGGCCCAACCCACTTCGGTTTCGATTGCTTTGATCAGGGGCTCCAGTTCCGCGATCAGCAAGGGCAGGTGGCGGGTTACAACGTCGTAGACTTTGTCCAGATTCACCACACCGTAATCATGGGCCAGGACATGCCGCATGCCCACAATGAGCGGCCAGGGAATAGCCGGCGCACGCAGGCGTGTTTTTTCCGATACCAGCCTGGCGGCTTCTCCAATGACTTCCACGCATCGAATGACGGCAGACTGCACCAACTCATCAGTCTGGAATTCCTCAAAGGTTCTCTCTTGGACAAACTTGCGAGCCCGCTCCGCATGGAGGCGCATGTCTTCGCATTTGACGAGGTCTCGCCTCAGGCAGTCACGCCGCGTGCTCATAGAGCACCTCGGTGCGACTGAGCGCGAACCGGCGGAAGTACTTGTTCGGGGAGCGTTCCACGGAGTGGCGGGTGAGAAGATCGACGTGCCGGGCGAACAATGTCTCGAGTTCCTGCTGAAGCGAGACGAACTCCAGGCCAATCGCCGCGCCTGGTTCGAATGTGACCAGAAAATCCAGGTCGCTGTCCTTTTCGGCGTCGCCAGACACGAAGCTGCCAAAGGCCTCCAATCGCGAGACTTTATACCGCCGGCAAACGTCGGCAACCCGATCCGTGTCAATTTGAAGGTCGCTCAGTTTCATAGTCCCACGATTACCCCACTGAGATGTTCTGAGTTCCGACAAACTCGGCATCGAGCTTCGGCTCGCCGTCCTCCAGCAACATAAGGGTCACTTCTCGCAGGTTGCTGACGAGTTCCTCAATCGTCTCGCCTTGCGAATGGGCACCGGGGAATCCTGGAATGTATCCCACCAGCAGGCCGGTGTCAGGGTCTTTCTCGATAACAGCAGTATAGGATTGCATCCCGCAACTCCTTGTTCAATCCATCATAGCCCTTCGACAGGCTTACGGCAAGCGGGCGCGGATTCAAACCGACGACGTCCGGCTTGGGAATCGCCGATCCGCCTTTCGCCGCTTTCGTTTGTCACCGTAAACCTCTATAAAAACTCTAGTTGATCTTTGCCTCCGTTGCAAGTGTTTTCCGGTCTCGCGGCGGTTTTCGGGCCAAGCGCATGTCTTGGCACTTGAGGAGGTCTCGCCTCAAGGAATCACGCCGCGTGCTCGTAGAGCACCTTGGTGCGACTGAGCGCGAACCGGCGGAAGTACTTGTTTGCGCAATAAGCTTCGATATTTACCTTGACCCAGAGGCTTGTTGTGGCGTACTATTAAATAGTATAGCACAAGGATGGCGGCATACGACGGATATTCATCGAATTGCCCGCATTCACGCGATTGGTTTCCACCGGTGAGATTCCCGACCGGCAGGTTTCCAATCTTCAGGAGGATATTCTCAACGGCGGCGGGAGGACATTGGCCGAGACCGGCGGGATAAGGAAAACGCGGTGTCAGGGCAAGAACAAAGGCAAGAGCGGCGGGTGGCGAGTGTTGTTTGCGGATTACGAGCATGAGGAAGTTGCGGTCCTGATTTGGGCTTTTCCGAAGAACAAGCAGGCAACCCTCACGGCATCGCAGGTGAAGGTGGTTCGAGAACTTAAGGCGCAATTAGATAAAGAGATAAGGTTAAGATATGGGCGAAAAGAATGACTTCTTTGACGGGCTGGTTGGCGCTTTGGAAGAAGGTGTTGACGCTCTTCGCAAAGGGAAACTCTTGACCATCCAAGAGGTTAACCTACCTCCTCCCCCCAAACCGATGTCGGCACGACAGATCGGCTCTTTGAGGAGGAATAAACTGCGCGTCAGCCAGAGGGTCTTTGCCCGGCTGACCAACACTGCCCCCCAGACCATTCACGCTTGGGAGCAAGGCAGGGCCAAACCTTCCGGTAGCGCTCTGCGCGTACTGCATATCTTCAAGGATAAGCCCGAAGTCGCCAGGGAACTGCTCCGCCGATGACCGCCCTACGGTCATCACACCGCGATGCTCTGTGTGCCGACGAACTCGGCATCAAGTTTCGGCTCGGCGTCCTTAAGCAGCAGAATCATCACAATGCATGCATAAAGGCTCTGCCGTCCCGCCGTCCCGATCGTGTTTGATATTGCGTTATTCCGGTCACTTCGCCGCCGGTGCGCGCGCAACAGACTCACGCGGGGGCGCGGCGGGGCTGGCCAGGATGATCCGCCAGCGGCGCAGCGCGTCCAGGGCGATGACGA
>Ga0315282_10015143_pt1 | contig 11414 bp, 13 predicted proteins | sample YL17G07_20_MG_FD_203693 | JGI IMG/M metagenome (GOLD analysis project Ga0315282, IMG submission 203693) | Sediment microbial communities from Yellowstone Lake, YNP, Wyoming, USA - YL17G07_20 | ecosystem: Environmental > Aquatic > Freshwater > Lake > Sediment | place: USA: Wyoming | collected...
AAGGCATTCCATAAGAAGGGTTTGATATTGCTGGTAGAGATCTTTTAATGAAAGATCCTTTGCTTTAGCCACCAGCTTTCCCATCATCTGGTAATGCTTTGGGCTGTGAGAAAGGATTAAAAGTTTCTGTTTGGTATGGAAATCAACCAAGTTTCCCCGGCTCTCTTTTCTCGTCAGGACCTCGCGCCAGCGCTTTAATGAGAAGATTCGTTCAATGAAATTCTCACGGATTTTGGGATCATTGAGGCGTCCCTCATCCTCCACCGGAAGTAGAGGAAAATGTTCCATAAATATCCGGGCAAATATTCCCACTCCTTTTTTAACCGGCATCCCTTTTCCATTATAGACTCTGACCCGCTCCATACCGCTGCTGGGAGAATTGCTCTTGAAGATAAAGCCACAAAGATCTTCTTTTTCCAGTTCCACCACACGTTTTCGGGCCCACTGGACCATACGGTCTGTCATATCCTGTTTGGTACGAGAGGTGACCAAGCGAGGAGAATCGAGATCTCCCTCCAAATGCATGGACTCCCTTGGAATGGGGAGACCGCATTCCACTTCAGGGCATACGGGTACATATTCCACATATTGTCCGAGTGTTTCGGTGAGAAACCGATCCAGCTTATGGCCGCCATCATAACGGACATTTTCACCTAACAAACAAGCGCTTATCCCCAATTTAATCGTCTTTTCTATCATTGATTTCACAAGGCCATTTCTCAGTTTGAGATTGGAAAGGGGAGATCCTATCAGGACCCCCCCCCTATAAGAAAGTGGGTAATCAATAATTCTCTGCGAGAACCTCGAAGAATGCTCGAGGATGCTTACATACTGGACATTGGTCCGGGACTTCCTTCCCTTCGAAGACATAACCACAATTTCGGCAGTGCCACTTCACAGAAGAATCTTTTTTAAATACCTTTCCTTCCTTTACATTTTTTAACAGATTTAAGTAGCGAGTTTCGTGGAATTTTTCCACTTTAGCTACCTGGGTGAAGGTCCGAAAAACTTCCTCAAACCCTTCCTTTTTGGCCACTTCAGCGCAATTCTGGTAGAGGGTCGTCCATTCAAAATTTTCTCCGTCAACTGCTGCCTTCAAATTGTTACCTGTATTCCCAATTGTTCCTGCTGGGTAAGAGGCAAGGATCTCTGCTTCTCCCCCTTTGAGTAAATTGAAGAAGAGTTTGGCATGCTCTTTCTCGTTTTCTGCTGTTTCCAGAAAGACATCGGCAATCTGTTCATAACCCTCTTTTCTGGCTGCACTGGCAAAATAAGAGTAACGATTCCTTGCTTGAGATTCGCCGGCAAAGGCCGCTAAAAGATTTTTTTCCGTCTTACTTCCTTTCAATTCCATAATCTCTCCTCCTTTCAGTTTTTTTGTGATTGGGTTTGGGTCCAAAGATGCTTAAGTAAAGGTTAAAGTCAGTTTTTTCCCCGCTTCATAAGCCTCTCGAAGATATTCTGGATGCTTTAAGGCATCCCCCTCAAAGTCAAGTCCTCAGTATAACATTTTAACATATCAAATTGGATAATTCATAACAGCCCTACATTTCCCTTAAGTTCGGAATAGATTTTGGGAGGGTTCTCGTCATATAATAAGATTTGAATCTAATGGTCTCAAAGGAGGTCAAATTGAAGGATTCGTCTCAGTTAAAGAGGCTATTGAAAAACCTATTCTGGTCTCAACCACTGGCCGTATTGGCCACACAGGAAAACGGACAGCCCTATGGCAATCTGGTCGCTTTTGTAGCCACAAAGGATCTGAAACATCTTCTGTTTGCAACAGCTCGTGCTACCCGGAAATATACCAATATTACTATAGGTCCAAGAGTGGCAATGGTGATGGATAATAGAACAAACTAGGAAACGGACTTTCAAAAGGCCATCGTTGTCACTGCCATGGGCAGCGTTGAAGAGGTGAAAGGTACTGAAAAGAGCCGTTTCTTAAAACTTTATCTTTCAAAACACCCTTATTTGGAGGACTTTGTAAAATCACCTACCTGCGCCCTTCTCAAAGTGAAAGTAGATACGTATTATGTGGTGAGCAGGTTTCAAAAGGTTATAGAGTTTCACATCAAACAATGAGTTTGATGATTTCTATCGACAAATTATCCTATCACTCCCCTTCCAACTGGAATTCTCAATTCCATTTTTCGCTTTCTTTAAAAAATGATTTCTTTCCTCATTTCATAAATAACGGAAGTAAGTTTTATGATTCATCCACGTTATCTGGTTGATTTGACTAGGGCGATGGCCTCAATTTCTACATTTGCCCCTTTCGCCAATCGCGTCACTTCAACACAAGAGCGGGCGGGAGGAATCTGTTTGGGAAAGAATTCCTCATAAACCTCGTTGACCTCTGAAAAATCATCCATATTTGTAATGAAAACAGTTGTCTTGAGTACGTCCTCCATGGAACTTCCTGCTGCAATGAGAACTTCCTTCAGGTTAGAAAGCGCCTGCCGTGTCTCTTCTTTGATATTTCCTATTATGATCTCTCCGGTGGCGGGATTGATAGGAAGTTGACCGGAAACAAAGACAAGAGTATCTGTCTTTATAGCCTGAGAAAATGGACCAAAGGCGCGATAAGCTTTTCCAGTATTCACCTTTGTTCTCTTCGGCATAGTGTTGTCCCCTTTATTGCGTGGCCAGTAAGAATATTAGTATCAGATGGTCTGCCAATTCGAATTCAGTGCAACTCTTTACTCCTGTATGCACGATTAGTCTTTGCATTCCGGATTTTCATCCTCTTTGAACACGGTCCCGAATCCACGAAGTATTCCGTAAATGATGAATCCTAGCGTGCTGCCAACGATAGCCACACAGACGAATAAAATTAAGTTATTTGGCATTGGGATCATAGCAATTGCTCCTTTCCTCCTTTTTGAAGGATGCCTCCCTTTTGGAAGCTATCCATTTGTCATCCAAAAATTTTCCCGTACCTTCGGAACTTAATCTCAGGATTTACCGTGTAGATAAGGGAGAAAATTAGCTGCAAAGACGTGTTTTTTCGAAAAAAGAATAGATAAGTCTTTTTGCCTTCGAATCGAAATCTAATGAATCCCAACCAGATGGGGAAAGGAGGACCCTCCACGGCTTCAATCTTCTGGGGATGAATTCGAATCGTTCTTCTGTAACTCCTGAGCTCCACGTTGCCGTCATCTTCTATTTTGACTCGATAACAGATCCCCAAAGAGAAATACCAGGTATAGGCAATGAAAAGGCCGATCATTAGCAACAGAGCAGGGTTCAATCTCGACGCCTTTGAGGCGATAAGGGGCACAGAGATAAGGGTCCAGGTGATCAGGAGCATGTAAAAAACAGTTACATAGACCACAGGTGCCTGATAAGTCGGTATCTTTGTTAGGGTTGTTGATTCGTTCATGTCAGGAAGCAAACCTCTGTGTGATGCTCAAAATCAACATCCGTCAGCGGTAGAAAATCTTGGGAACCACAAGAATGATATCCGGAAAGATCATGCACAGGACTAATCCGATAAACTGGAGCCCGAGGAACGGGACGGCTCCCCTCCAGATGTCCTTTGTAGATATCTCCGGAGGAGCGACCCCTTTAAGGAAGAAAAGGGAGTATCCAAAAGGGGGTGAGAGGAAAGAGAGTTGCATGTTGACCGCCACCAAGACACCCCACCAGATCGGGTCAAATCCAAGTTGACGAATGATGGGGCCAAAGAGAGGAATCGTAAGCATGAAGATGCCAACCCAATCGAGAAAACATCCCAGAACTAACAGAAGGCCCTGCATCACAAATACGATTTGCCATTTGCTCAATCCGGAGCCAAGAAGCAAGTGCCGCACAAATTCGTCACCGCCCACCATGACGTAGAAGCCCACGAAAATGTTGGCCCCGAACATGATCCACAGGACCATGGAGCAAGTCCTCATGGTCTGTTCGAAAGCAGATACCATATTTTTCAAGGTCAGCTTTCGGCGAAAAGCAGCGATGATGAGCGCTCCAAGCGCCCCAATCCCTGCCGCTTCGGTCGGTGCCGCGATGCCTACGATGATCGTCCCGAGGACGAGAAAAATCAGTATTCCCGATGGGATGATCGGTAAAAGCATCCTCAACTTTTCACCCCACGATGGCCGTTCCTCCTTTGGGATCGGCGGTCCCATTCTTGGATTGATATAGCATCGAATGGTGATGTAAATAATAAACAATGCCGCCAGAAGGAATCCGGGGAGGAAGGACCCGGCATAGAGCTGACCGATCGAGCTGTTATCGACCATCCCGTAAATGATCAACATGATGCTGGGAGGGATGAGGATACCCAATGTCCCTCCGCCGAGAATAGAGCCACAGGCCATGTATTTATCGTACTTTCTCTTGAGCATCTCAGGCAGGGCGATCATGCCCATCGTGACTTCACTGGCTCCGACAATCCCACACATCATGGCCAACAAGGTACAGGCAAGCACGGTCGCCGTAGCCACGCCGCCTTTGAGCCATCCCACCCATTTGTGGACCATCTCATAAATGGCCCCAATCAAGCCAGCACGTTCAAGGATGCAGGCCATGGCGATGAATAGAGGTATAGCGCCCAATAGGTAATTCGTCATAATACCAAAGATCCGGGTCGGAACGAGGTTCAAGGCTGCCGGCCCTTGAAACAAGGCGATAAAGATTACCCCAACGGCTCCAGTAGAGAAGGCTACGGGCAAGCCCAAAATCATGAGGAAGATCATCGATCCAAACAGAGTGATGCTGATCCACTCGATGCTCATCGCATTTTCCTCCCGGTGAAGACCATGTGCAGATCCCGTATAAACCAGTTGATGCCCTGCAGCACAAAGAGAACTCCGGCCAATGGCATCATGAACTTGACGCAATAAAGGGGGGGCCCCCAATCGGTAAAGGACATTTCTCCTGGAATGTTAATTCCAAAAACCGTCCCACCTCCCAGCATCGTTTGAGAACTCCAGTAAAAATTCCAACTCGTGTAGGTAAATGTGATTGTGTAGAGAAAGAAAAAGACGGAGGTGCACAAATCAAGCAAGGCTCTTGTCCTCTCTGATCGGGACGCCCAAAAAACATCTACCCTGACGTGGGCCCGGTAATAATAACAGTACCCCCCGAGCGTGACATAAAGGATGGCGAAAAGAAGGACCATCGACTCATGACCCCAATTTGTCGGTAGATTGAAGACATAGCGCACAATGACCTCAAAGCTGATGACGAGGATGGCTAGGAGGAGAGCATACACCATCACCTTTCCAACAAATATGTTCGTCTTCTCTACCGCATGCATAAACTTCTTCAGAAGGATCATACGAATTTCCTCTCTCCATCCACGATACCTGGCCTATCTGCTGAAAATAGGTTTTCCGATCTTCCCGTGACCTATGCACACCATGACAAAAGGGGGGAGAAAATTGTTTCTCCCCCCTTCGCTAACTGTTTTTACAAAGATATCCTCTTGCCCTGTGTATCAATAAGATCCGCGTCTGTATAGTAACCAACCTTAATGGACTTCATAAACTCCCACTGAGACTTGAAGACCTTCATCGCAAGGGGATGTTTCTTGGCCCATTTCACCCACAATTCAGGGGCGAACTTTCTAAACTTATCGATATCTGAGTCTTTGAGACGGATGATCTCAACCCCTTTTTGTTTATATTTCTGAAACGCCTCGTTGTCGGCTCTCTGGATGCCCGTATATTGGTTGAAGGAGAAATCCCTTATAGCTACCTCCAGAAGCTTTTGGAGATGGGGGGGGATGCTCTTCCATACCTTCATATTGATCCCTATGCACTGGAGGTCAACAGGTTGGTGGAGGCAAGGTGTGGAGGTCGGGCCCATGATGATGTATTTGGCAATTTCGCCAAAGCCCAAGTTGTAGTTGATCGCTGCCCCCACGAAATCCGAACCATCGATGACCCCTTTTTCCAAAGCTGGATAGACCTCCCCCCCGGGGAGGAGAACGGTGGAAACGCCCGCGGCACGGAAGATCTCAGCGATCATCCCGCCTGGGAAACGGATCTTCTTTCCCCGGTAATCTTCAAAGGAACGAATAGGCACCTTAGAATGGACGAGATTGTCGTCATGCTGAACAGGTCCGAGCCAATACATGTTATGTTCGGCATAAGCCTCCCGTGCAAACTCTTTGCCCCTGTACTCATTGAACCAGGTATCCCACTGGTCAGGACGGTCCATTCCGAAAGGATACGAAGACAGGAAGGTGGCCGCTGGGAACTTTCCGACGTGGTATGTGTCGGAGGTGTGCATGGCTTCAAAAACACCTGCTTTGACTGCATCGAACATCTCGAATGTTCCCACAATAGCACCGGCAGGAAACGCCTTCACGACAAGCTTTCCCTCGGAAAGCTCTCCCACACTTTTGCAGAAATCATCGAAATACTTATAACCCACAGTGCCTGCATCCCACATACTCTGCATCTTGATAGTGATCGGCGCGGCTGAGGCCATCTTGGCAAAGAGCGGTACACCGAGTGAGGTTGCTACAGCCCCCCCAACAGCCGCTGTTTTTAGAAAACCTCGACGAGATACACCCTGTTCTTTCTTTTTCTCTTTCATGGCTTACCTCCTTTCATTTGAAAAAGGGTTAAAAAATTAGAACGGCTATTTGAAAAAAAACCTCCATACTTACCTACTTCTCGTCAAACATATAATTCACTCTTAATACCTATCCCCCGATCTTGTGACTGGCAAGTTTTTCGAGAGCGAGGGCCATCGCAGAATGGTCCAGATCAGCACCTCCCTCAGCTGCTACTGCATTGAACAGCTCCTGGGACATGGCCGTATTAGGCAAGCTCAATCCCATACTGCGTGCTGCCTGCAAAGCCAAGTTTAAATCCTTCTGATGCAATCGAATACGAAACCCAGGATTAAATGTACGCTTGATCATTCGTTCACCGTGGAGCTCAAGAATGCGGCTCTGAGCAAATCCTCCAAGCAGGGCTGCCCTGACCTTTGCTGGATCTGCTCCCGCCTTGGAGGCAAATAAAAGAGCCTCAGCCACTGCCTCAATGGTCAGGGCCACTACAATCTGATTAGCCACCTTACAAGTCTGTCCATCTCCATTACCGCCTATATGAACGATATTCTTGCCCATCAGCTCAAAGTAAAGCTTTATTTGGTCGAATACATCAGGTGGTCCCCCTACCATGATCGAAAGGGTGGCATTTTCAGCCCCTACTTGGCCGCCTGAAACAGGGGCATCTAACATCTTCACACCCATGGCAGCCAATCTTTTTGCAAATTCCTTTGTCGCAATGGGAGATATGGAACTCATATCAACAACAATAGATCCTGGTTTAAGCCCCTCTATTAAACCATTGATACCGAATAAAACGATTTCCACATCCGGTGTGTCAGGCACCATGATGAAGATGATATCGGACTTCTGTGCAACATCTTTGCAACTGTTACATGCTACTGCGCCTTTAGCAGTGAGTTCCTTAACAGGATTCGGGTTCACATCATAAACAAAAAGTTCATGGCCAGCTTTTAACAGGTGGCCAGCCATTGGCTTACCCATTATCCCTAATCCAATAAAACCAAGCTTTGCCATCAAACTCCTCCTTTTTAAAGATATGGTTTAATCCAAGCCAAGCCCTCTTCAGTTATGCTGGCGGGTTTATATTCACAACCAATCCAACCATCATACCCTGCCTCATCAATTGAACGGAATAGATTAGGGAAGTTGATTTCCCCTGTTCCTGGCTCATGACGGCCCGGGTTATCTGCTATTTGAATATGGGCAATACGAGAAAGGTTGTCCAGAATCGTTTTCGTTAGATTGCCTTCCATAATTTGCATGTGGTAGATGTCATATTGAAGCCATAGGTTAGGATGATTAACTTCGTCAATTAATTGAAATGCATCCCGTGTCCGTACCAGATAAAATACAGGAACGTCTTGACTATTGAGAGGTTCGATGAGTAAACGAATCCCCTCTTTTTCAAGAACATCCGCAGTAAATCGCAGGTTATCCACTAATGTACGATGAACCTTTTCAGATGGTATGCCTTGAGGAATTTTTCCAACAAGGCAGTTCAGACGGGAACATTTCAAAGCTTTGGCGTACTCCACAGCTAACCCTACACCTTCTTGAAATTCACCCTCTCGTCCTGGCAGACAAGCAATACCTCGCTCTCCAGCAGCCCAATCACCTGCCGGCAGATTGTGAAGCACCTGTTTAAGACCGTGCTTTTCCAGCGCCTCGACCAGTTGCGCCTTGCTCCAATCAAACGGAAACATGTATTCAACCGCCTTGAACCCAGCCTTGGATGCTCGTTCGAAACGACTCAAAAAATCTACCTCGTTAAACATCATTGTGAGATTTGCACTAAATTTAGGCATAACCGTTCCCACAAAAAATTGCACATGAATGTATATTCATCTTCTATTACAATTTAAATATCCAATCTGCTTTCACCTATATCTGAAACCATTTATTTTGTCAAGTTAAATCTGATCATCAGATGTTCTTATGTATGATGATTTCTATGTTGTTTGAAAATAAACCGCATGGGCCCTTGACGGCACTCTTTAACTATGCTATTTTAAAAATACTTTTTAATCCACCTGTGGATCTCACCGAATATTTTAGGAGAAAGGCTACAAGATGAATGTAAGCGCAACTCGAATTGAAAGGAAACGTTTAACAGACCAAATTATTGACCAACTGGTATCGATGATCACGAACGGAAAAATAAGACGTGGAGATAAATTGCCGCCTGAACCTATTCTGATGAAACAATTTGGGGTTGGTCGGAGTTCAATTAGAGAGGCTATCCGAGCATTATCGTTAATTGGTTTAGTGACTGTCCGTCCCGGGCATGGTACGCATGTCAGTGTGACCTCAGAAGAATTTTTTACAAAACCACTCAGTTGGGGTATCATGATGATGGGGCAAGACAAGCTCCATGAATTCATAGAGGCGCGTATTGCCCTCGAACAGACCATCGTGGGAATGGCCGCAGAAAGGGCCACGGATGAAGAGATCGCTGAGATCAGACATCACCAAACTCGGTTGAAGGATGCAAAGAAACCGGGGCGAAAAGCCATTCAAGCTGATTTGTCATTCCATAATGCAATAGCAAAAGCCAGCCATAACAGTGTACTCATCAAGTTGCTTTCAGGACTTCGTCAACCTATGCGGGGTTGGATGGAACAAAAAGCGTCAGTCATTGGGGGGTATGATGAGGTAATTGAGCAACATAACGCAATTTTTTCTGCAATTGAAGCACATAATGTTGAAAGAGCGAAGTCTGCGCTGCAGGAGCATCTTGAGTCGGTAAGAGAAAGGGTGGCTGCCATCCTGATCGAAAAACAGCGCAAGTGATTAAACAGTACATTTTCAAAGTTCGGGGAATAAGATCGAGAACGTCTCTTCTCCTGCCTTCCGGTCGAATTGGAAGGTGATATCCATCCGGTCATTCCTTAAACCCAAAGAAACAGATTCCTTTCCATGATCCTTATCAATATGGGTGATGAATCGAGCAATGGCGATAATTCGATCTGCAACCTGAGCACTGGGCGGAGGAAGCTGGTACAGGTTATAAATTCAAGGAGAATGGTTGATCTCAATGAATGAGGTTGAGATTCGAAGAGGTGGATGAGAAACACTTTTAAAAAAATTTTATTTTAATTTTTGAGCAACTTGAAGAATAGTTTCCACATAGGGTTCGCTCCGGTTGTAATACCAGAGGATCTGTTTCTTCTTTTCGAGGGGAAGGTTCTTTTTCCATCCATGAGATTTTAAGTAATTTCCGATACTATAAATGGCCTCCTCTCTGCTGAGAAGCCATTTCTCGAAACTTCTTTTATTCATCGCATAGGCGAGATAATTCGATGGGATGAATTGGGCCATGCCTAAAGCGCCAGCATAAGAGCCTCGAACTTCTAAGGGGTCAATCTTCTCATGGCGGATGATCTTTAGGAAACATTTTAGTTCATGATAAGCCCAAGCCGCCCTCCTCTTTGCCAAACCCTCCAGCCACTCGTAGGAAAGTTCAGGGTCAATTTCCCGGAGGGTTAGAAAATTTTTCTGGAGATTGTCTGAAGAGTCCATGAGGGCCATGCTTGCCAGGGTGGAGATGACTCGATATTTCCCAATATTCTCCCCAAACCTTGATTCCACCAGAAGAATGGCCACGATCACTTCCTTCTCCACATGGAATCGGGTTTCCACTTGCCTTAATGTTTTAAAATTCTTACGAAGGAATTTTTTAGAGAGAAGGATCGACTCCGGACTTAGGAATTGATTATAAAGTTCTGGTACTTCGTTTGAGCTTAGGGAGATAGCCATCACCGTGGGGATGAGTTCTGCTCGAGAGTCAAAAAAAATTTTAGATAAAAATTCAAAATCAAACCCATCTTGGGAGAGCCGCTGGACTAAAGGTTGATAAAAGGAAGGATTTTCAAAGAAATCGTTGCTATAGGCTGCGAAAGATAATAATATTGGAATGATCGGTATCAAACAATAGGCTGGACGAGTCAGAAGATTTTTTTTCATAGCCTGAAGTCTACCAGGTTCTTCCTTCTTTTTCAACGCTTGCTTAGAAAATAAACTTTCAAATCCCCCCATCCCCCCTTTTCTAAAGGGGGGATGGGGGGATTATCAATTTTCGTTGTTGACATTTGATGAGGCCGTCATAACGAATTCCTAAACAAAAAAGAGAAGATGTTGTATAATTTAATTTAAAATGAAAATTCTATTCGCATGCTTCAGTCTGTTTTTGATTTTTACACAGCTTCCTTTCGGACCTTCTCCACAGGAGAAGCCGGAGGAAGAGAAGTCACCAGTAAAGGGTTGGTGGATGGTATCCTACTTTGCTGTCCCCCCTACGCAATATTTGAGGGCAGGGAAAGGGATTATCAAGGCTGAAAGTCGGGGCAGCCGGTCTTCCCTCTTTAAAAAAGTTGGAGAGAAGGAAAAGGGCTTTTCCATTCTTTCCTGGAAATGGAAAATATCCAATGTGGTTTGCTCTGCAATTGAAACGAAAAAGGACCGATTTGACACAGCAGCCAGGGTAATGGTTGTTTTCGGAAAAGAGGGAGGCTTTAGGATATTTGAGGGAGGAGAGCCTTCAGGGTTAAAAATTGAATACATCTGGGCGAGCCGTCTAGCAAAAGGTCATGTTTTTGAACATCCTGAAGAAAAAACCTGTAAGGTTTTTGTTTTGGAATCCGGAGAAGGGAAGGCCGGGCAATGGGTCTATGAGAAGCGGAATATCCACAAAGATTTTAAAACTGCCTTTGGAACAGAACCCATCGAAGTTTTGGCCATCGGGATTCAAACGAATACGGATCATAGTAATGAGATGGTCACCACCTATTACTCTGAGCCCATCTTGAAGAGAAAGTGAGAGTCCTTTTCTATGGGTTTTTCACGGTCATTTTGGATCAAATATCCAATTGATTCATAACCT
>Ga0315282_10015145_pt1 | contig 11414 bp, 5 predicted proteins | sample YL17G07_20_MG_FD_203693 | JGI IMG/M metagenome (GOLD analysis project Ga0315282, IMG submission 203693) | Sediment microbial communities from Yellowstone Lake, YNP, Wyoming, USA - YL17G07_20 | ecosystem: Environmental > Aquatic > Freshwater > Lake > Sediment | place: USA: Wyoming | collected...
GCATTCAGGGCCGCTATGGTCATGCCTCCCAAGAGACCGAGGAGTAGTCGATCTCCTCCCGTGACGGTGAGGAAGAGGTCTACGAGCCCAGACATGCACTGGAGAACCGAAGCACCTATTAACAGTTCTAAGGTTAGCACCGGCATTTCCTGATTCATCCCCCTTTTCGAGAGAAGAACGGGCAGCTCCTTGGGTAGGTCGCCCAAGGCGTTACGACGGTCCAATCTGGGTGCATCAGGCACTTGAGGGCGCTCTAGAAAACGCAAACCCCGCAGTGTTGCTCGTCTTTTCGATCAACCCGGGGAGTGTGCTTTGCGTCCGTGTTACATTGTGAACCTGCCCTAGGCCTGTCTCCGCCTCTCGCGTCGATGACTCTGGCGATCCAGAAGGGGCATTGTCCCCTTCCTCGGCTTGTTTGCGATCACTGAATCACTCAAGTCACCACTTTTAGGGATCAGAGGCCCTTTCTGGCTATCCTGGTCTCTAGCCTGAGTGAGCCCCCCTCTGACCCTCAGAAGTGGTGGGTGCGAGCACGCCAGAATCGCCTCTCCTTGTGATCCCGATGATACTGTTGATACCACTTTCAGGGGCAGGCACCACGTTTGTAAGAAGCACTTGAAGGACACGTGCTGAACATATGCAGAACACAACCCGAGTATTTATGGTGGTCTCATTTGGGCATCCCGAGCGTCCTTAGGAATGTTCATGCTCGAAGTTGACCCCTTTCAGAACCGTTTTTTCCGATAATTGGGCTGTGTTTCTGCTTCTTCCTTCAGGCATTTTCCTGTCCGTTTCCATGATGCCGGCACTTGCTAGTATGGAAGGATCCAAAGGGACTTGTACATCATCGTTAGGGCTGCCGCCACTGCTATGGCTACTCCCTCGCCGGTGATTAGACCCGCTATCATAGGGGATCTATATTTCAGGTACCACTCTCTACCCATCCTACGTGTTATGATTAGGTTCGTTACTAGAGATCCGAAGAAGGCAGCCACCTGCAGGTGCATCAGTCCTCCTGCGTAACCCGTCAAACCGGCTACGAAAGAGATGAAGGAGAACGGAATTCCGATTGCGTTTATGGAATTTGAGACAATGCCAAGTGCAAGGAACAGGAAATATGAAAACGCAACAAGGTCCAACCTAAAAGTTGCGAACTCCCTTGACCACCAGACTGCTTGGTTCGTGAGCCACAGCGGCCAAGTCACCGCCGCATTGGGATAAACTGACGAAGGTATTGGCGCTAAGCTCCAGAATACCGAGACCCAAAACGCACTTGCCAGCCAAGTGAAAGGTATCAGCACCAAGATGCCCATGAAATAGTCCCGTGGATTTGTTTCCGTCAGATACGCTACCTTCAGTTGCCCTACAAAGTTGGACGCTCCTACACCAGCCATAACAGGATCAGTCAGCCATGCGTCTAACTTTGGATAGCCCGAGGCCACAATCGTCGCTTGCCATATGAAAGGAACGGAAATTCCGTATCCCGTTTCTCCTATTGCCATGATGTTCACAGCTGCGAAAAGTACGGACCATGCCACGGAGAGCAAGACAGATAGCAACAACAACATGGCATTTGCATCGGGCACAAGATACCAGAATAGCAGAAGGCCTCCTATCTCTCCTGCCAGAAACATGCCGAGGGTAATAGGTAAGGAGAAGTAGCCTCCAGCCGTCGTAGCATTCGAGAGCCTCCTGATTGCAGCGGGCAATGTTTTGCGTACCCTTAGAATACCCAGGGTAGATATTGCCAAGCCTATTCCTATCAGTGGCCCAAACCAGATCGTGAGTAGGCCTCTTTGAATTGCTAGCGCAGCGTCCGGTATGAAACCAGCACTCCAAGTTTGTGCCCATTCAGGGAATACGTTTGGCACTGTATTCAAAGCAATCCAATTGACCAATATTCCTCCAACTAGTGATCCAAGTAGGATAGAGGCCGAGATGTTTAGAGGAAGCATTATGCCCAGTGCATAAGCAACTATCTCAGGACTTACAGTGAGCACTGCGCCCCTTATTCCGAGGTCATTCAGGTTCTTAGTGAGATCCGCCCATGGCAGTGGAAGTACGGAATATTGGATTCCAAGAATATTGGAAGACACCATCGGCAATGCGTAGACAATCGCCCCCCAGACCAAGCCAACGAAAGCAAAAAGGGTGAAGTACTTCATCCTCCCAGTTTCACGTTCTGCTAGAGTAATGCAGATTTCCGCATCTACCTGTTGAAATGGAAAAGGCAACTTCTCCTCTTCGAGGTATATCTTACCAAATATCGCTGCTAAGGAGAGCTCTGCCATAAACCACAGTAGCGTCCTAGCCATCACTATCAATACCGGTACTAACCATGCTACTTGGAATATCGTTCTTAAGGCGTATGAGGGAGTTCCATACCCCGGCGCGAACCACCATGGCATCGCCAGAGGCAAGGGAAGGCCGGTGTAGGGATCCGTGAAACCCAATGACCTCGGATCTGTCATGAAGAAGTGTCTCCTTACTACAGTGTCGAGCATGAATGTGCTGGAGCACGCCCACCCAACGAAGATGTACATGATGAAGGTTTCCTGCTTGGTCAAAGGACTTCCTAAGAATCTGGCGATTTCCGAGAAAAGGATGACGGCTAGATAGACTGTGTTTATCGCTAGACCCGTCACTAACGACATATATAAGGCGACGGGGTATAAGAGAGTAGCACCGTAGATTATCGCAAGACCGCTTCTCCATGTAAAACCATGTTTGAAATTCGTAGTATCCACTTCGCTAGAACTCATTCCCGATCACTTCAAGATGCCCTGTGCGATTTCCACGTACCGTTCTCTTTGATTTGGAGTGAGGCCCCTCCAATATAACAGTTGCTTCCTAGCTAGGTCCAAGAAGGTCACATTACTTCTGGTCCACTGAATGGAGTCACCCTCTATTCTAGTTACCAATATCGAAAAAGTGTATCTGGATTGAGAAAAAGTCGCCCTGAGGTCAACAATCTGAATGGTTCTAGCATCATACGGTGGAAGGCTCAACTCTGTCTTTATTCCTTGGATCTCCATCCCTTGTGGATCAATTTCCTTGTACGAGATGGGTTCGGTTCTTACGCTGAAATCGGGGGCACTTTCGGTCTTGTGGGACATGAAGTATTCTGACATGAACGCCAACAGTCCTTGAACCTCTGCTCCATCAGTAGTCACAAACGGCAACGGAATCACCCATGAGTTCCCGACGGGCTTCGTTGTAATCCTCCACTTCCTTTCCAAGGAAGGCGTAACCAACTTCGAAGCTAGGGAAATTGGATAGATCGAAGATATGAGAGTAAATCCAAGGGACACGATCACAGCATAAATCACGAAACTCGATGAGTAATTCGGTGTGAAGCCTTTCCCGAATAGGGGAGCGCTTATTCCGACCCCGAGCAGGCCGAACAAATAACCTAGCACCGAGCCGAAAATTGCGTACACGGTCGTCTCCGCTAAGAAGAGCGAAGTTACATGTAACGGAGACAAACCTATTGCGCCGAGAGTTCCTATTTCCCTTGTCCTCTCGGTCACCGATCCTATGAGGGTATTCAATATGGTGAAACCCCCTATCAAAAGAAGTAGCAATAGCGACTGAGCCCCCATCATGCTAATGCCTTGACCCAAAGTGTACCTGTAGAGCTCTCCCTCGGTTTCAACATAGAGCTCAGCAGATCCCTTAGTCCACGTAGCCAAGTCCGACGCGACTGATTCCACATCCTGGACATTCTCGTCGTAGATCGAGATGGTGTATGCGGGTGAGGCAAGCTCCTGAGCCAATCTGAACGGTACAACCAAAGTACTTGCCCACGGAATATGAAAGATGGTTTCTGTGCCTGCCTCTACCACTGAGATGACAGGTGTTATCTCTCTGCCATCCATATCCAATATCTTTGGCTCATCCCTTATGATTCCAATTACTGTCAACGCTCTGCCTAAATAGAGTATTTTTTCCCCAATTGGAACTTTCAATGTCTGGTTCGCGACATCGCTTATCAATGCAACGTCCTTATCTTCAGCAGAGAACCATCTGCCTTCTACGTGCCTGTCAATCGAGGTTATCTCACTCTCCTCCGGCATTAGCGCCAAAATGCCATTTATCATGTAACTATTGTCCCCATAGAAAATGTAAGCAGCGGCTCCCCCTTCAGGCAGCCCCTTGGTTGGGGTCAGATACGACCTGAGCACTACAGCCTTGGCGCTTTGAAGCTTGGCTTTCAAGAACGATATCAGCTCACCGGGCACGAAGCCAGTCTCTGGTGACGGCCTCAGCATTATGCCAGGATACGTCGAGGCCGCTTTCAGAGGCTCTACCTTGATCGGCAATGGTCTTTGATATGTCACGGATGACGTAAGTGAGATCAGAGAAAAACTCACCATAACGACCGAGAGCATCGTTAGTGCAGTCCTAAACTTCCTCTTCTTCATATTAAGTACCCCGTATGAGAAGGCTATCGAAGCAGCGCTCAGTCTAGAGATTTCAGAGAAGTGTAATCCAACCATTCTAGTTCTAATTTCTTTGAGGATGTTTGTCATCTCATTGAATATTACCCAGACGACCGGGGAAGCGAAGAGTAATACTATGAATGCTATGAGCGCCACTAGGATGTTAGAAGCAAGCGTATAACCCGGGTGCAGGAAATATAGAATGAAGAGTAGGGCCACGTATATTGCGCCGATGAGTGAAAGTCTTCTCATGGGGTTCTGGGCTTCGAAGAACAGCCTTTCGGCAAGGAAAGCAAATGGGAGACTTAGAACGGAGAATAGAACACCAGTAGACGCTACATCCTTCAACGTCGAGAGCAGAGCGTTGAAGGCTATGCTTGCTTCGTTCCATGATGCAGTCACAAATGCTTTGGCCAACGCCCAGTTTCCCCCGGTCAGAAGTTCAAGGCTTCTCTCATAATCGCTAATTCCTTTAGACAATGATTCATCAGCTATCACGGAAATCACATGGAACTCGCCTAGCCTGTCCCGCCTTTCACTCGAGAGAGCGGTCATGTCCTTAACTATCTGAAAAATCGTCCTAAGTATCAGTGTCTGTTTGTTGTAGCTTGCGACGAAACCTGCTCCCTCTGGAGAGGCAACACTACTATTGGTGAGAACCCCTATGATCGCGGATCCTGCTGCTGTCCTGGTTATGATGAACTCGACAGCCGAACTACGATCTGCATCCACCGGTGGAAAGGTAACAGCTATGTTTTCCCCAGTGACCTGTGGGGGCATTATGAAGAAGGAAAGGAAGTCTGCATGGGAAGCATGATCCGCAAGTCCCACAGCGATAGGGGGCATCAATACAGGAATGTGACTATGGGGATCCACGACAGGGGAACTCAACTGTATAGGATCTATTAGGTCAAATAACACAACAGGAGACGTCCTGAATAATGCAACTAAGCGGTATTCACTTTCTGTCGTAAGTTGAAATTCATGGAATTGAAGCCGGCTGTTTCCGAGAACTCCCAAATCAGGAGCATACACCAGTATGCCCGATGTTCTGTTCACTCCAAACCCTACTAGAAAATTCTCGAGGCGGGGAGTATACACACTTGTCGCGTAGAAATGACATAGACCGTATATGGTTGCTGTTCCGTTCGTTACTGATATCCTGATCATAGCTCGCGGGTCGTAAGCCGCAACATTCGTATAAGCCTCAAGAATTAGCTGGATGTCGGGAGAAATCAAAGGTTCTATTGCATACCACCTTTTGCCGAAATCGTAAACTCCTAAACTGGCCTTCAAGTTTTCAAGTCCCCCACCCCCCGCTCCCCCTGCCTCTTTCCTCAAGAACCTAGAAGGTTGAAGAACGTCCCAAGAGGTGAAGCCCAAATTCTCAGCGGGTACGGCCAAGAGATATCCTACCAGAGCATTCACAAATTTGGCCTGTGTTTCAACATTTTTCCAATTGATCTTTTCAGTGTCATCGAACATGTGCCTTTGATTTAGGCGGTAACTCCTTCCTGTGAAAATCGTGGATGAAAGCATGCCAGCCATTGATGCCAGTTCCCCCTCCATTGGTTCTAAGGCTTGATAGGCCGCCACATTGAATGGCAGTACCTTCGAATTTGCGAAATCGCTACCTAGTTTCTGGGATAGTATGCCCCCAACTAGCCCATATTGGATTTCTGAGAAAAGCTTCGAGTATCTATCACCATATCCGTTATAACCGAAGAAGGTGCCAAAGGCTTGAGCGTTATATCCGACAACGTCCGAATCACTCGCTAGATTCAGGTCGATGAAATTCATGAGTTTGAACGAAGATCCTAATTCTTGCTTTAATCTGAATAGATAGGTCTCGACGAACCACCTAGCTCCTATCATGCCTTCCCAGTGTCCTGTGTAGGCCACAAATACTATCGATCTTCTCCTTTGGATGTTGGATTGTCTGACAGCCTTGATCAGCTGCAGAAGAACGGCAACCCCCAATGATTCGTCGGCACCAGGAGCGATGTCGGGAACGACTGACCAAGAATCTATATGGGCGCCTATGACGATGAACTGGTCTTGAAGGTCGCCGTTTCCAGGGAGAATCCCGATGACGTTGTATGAACACGTGTCCGACCATTCTGATCCAGAAACTATGTTGACCCTTGCTCCTTGCTTCGCAAGTTGCCTTATCAGAGATGCTTCCTCAGAGACATAAAGCCGAGGGATGCTCAAAGGCGAGTTCAGCATCTTACTCTCGCTTTGAAGCCTATCTGACGAATTGGGGCCAAGGAATATTATCCCGCAGGCACCTAGAGAAACTAAGTCAAGCCAGGACTTGGAGGAATTGAACTCAAGAACAGCAATCACACCCCTCAAATCGCCTTTCCGACGTTCGAGCTCATGGGCATAGCTCTCCGGATCTCCAGAGCCGAAGTAGACAAGTGAACCTTGAATTCCTTCTGGGCCAGTTTTGCCTGTTGCCACTCGATTGGGCCAGAGTGCATGCGCATTTATTCTGTGACCCTTAAGCTCTCCCTCCAAAGGTTCAATCCAAGATCCCGTGTCAATCGCAGATAGAACGGTAACCTCCTGTAGATAACCATCCTGGCCTATGGACTCCCAGAAATCGGCGGAAACGTCTTTGAAGAAAGCTCCAGGAGCCAGAAGGTCCATTTCACTGAACTGAGCTTCGACATACTTTGTAGCTTCCAACAACCCAAGTTGGCCAACGTACCTTGACTTCTTCGCCAGTGAAGATACGTGGATCGAAATTGATTTCATATCCAAGTTCGTGAGGAGATCATTCACAGCATTGACCGCCTCGGCAGATGGAACGGCGAAAACCATAGTAGAAAGTAGCGAGATGAAGAGAATGCAACATAAAGAGGCCGAAGCAAAAAACCGAACTTCAGATGAATTTCTCAATCCTCTGGACCCAAATCGCAGAGGTTGGCTATTAGGAATTTAAATGTGTTGCAGGAACTCGACCGGCATGAGTTGCGCGCTAGACATTCTAACCCCAATCAATCTTGAATATGATGATGGCGATTTCTCACTCTGTGCTAGTTGATACACCAGCCAGAGCAGAAAGGGCTTAGAGAGGATTTCGTTGATATCGAAGGAGAGGGTTTCATTCATTAATGCGCGCTTACGCTTAACACTTCCATATGCTACCATGTCATGATGCCCTCGTGTTAATATATCCAACCCCAACCAAAGTGTCGAATGGCACAATAAGCACTAAGATGTTACACACATTTACTGCCCCAGGTTCGCTCCTTGCACTTTCAATTTCTGAAGGAGCACCCTGACATCGAGTTCTGAGGGTGTTGTATCGAATCTGACACAAAGAGCTGCCGCTGTGCCCGCTGCTTGACCCAAACCCCGACATACAGCTTGGATTCTCAATCCCGAGTTCGCTTCAAAATCAGATGAGATGCATCTGCCAGCTATCAGGAGGTTGTCTATGTCTTTTGGAACGATGCATCGGTATGGAATTTCATAGTAGTCCCCTTGGGGCATGGACTTTATGATAACTCCTCCCTTATCAGGAAGGTGAATATCAACAGCATACCACGACTTGACGATGGCATCTGGGAATTTTCGGCCACCCAAGATATCCGCCTCTGTTAGTGTGTATCGACCAATGATCCTTCTGCTCTCTCTGATGCCCATCAGATAAGATGTAAGTACCAGACTGGAATTTTCAAAGCCAGGGATGCGCTTCCTAAAGTAGTTGAAGAGATTCCTGATCATTCTTCGACCCTTGATCGCAGCCTCCGTCAGACTCTTCGCGTCTGTACAGTCAACATTTCTTAACTCGGGACAATTGAAATTCACTACTCCTGACAGACCATCCATGGTGGTGAACTGTATATAGGCTACTTCTTCAGCAGTAAGTTCTCCATCCTGAACAGCCTTTTCCCAAATGTGCTTGAGTTCTTTTGCACCATACGGGCCGACCGTGTAACCAACGCCGAGTCTTGGCGGTTTGACATCAGGTATTCCGTTTTTCCTAAGAAAGTCAGCAAGCTTTTCCACATCGACATTGCATACAAGAAAGCGGAAGGACGGCGCTTGATTTAGTTTATCATCTGACCTTCCATGAGAATACTTGCATCCTGCCTTTACAGCCAAATCCCCGTCACCGGTTGCATCTATGAAGACTTTCGCAGTGGCAGCCTGCCACCCTGATTTGTTATGCAGGACTAGAGCGTCGATCCTCCTTTCCTTGACAATGGCACCGACAACGCAGGTGTTGTACAGGAGGTCCACACCCTCCTCTATGGCTACTTTCTCATATAAGAATTTCAAGGTCTCTGGGTCATGCCATATACCGTCAAACCGTTCGCCTACTTCTTTTATCTTGCACAGCAACTCTTGATGAATTCCACCTACCAATGTGTCAAAGTAGTGCTCTCCACCACCGACTAGCGGTGAGACTAAGCCTGCCGTTTGACTCCCTCCGAGACAATTCAGTTGCTCAATAATAGCAGTTTTGGAACCGTTCCGCGCTGCAGCGATTGCAGCCACGATTCCAGCCGTTCCCCCTCCAACCACTATCACATCCTCGTCCATCTCTTCCTCCGCCTTGGCTTTCCAGCACGTATTCAAGGCTCCTCCTATCTTGAGGGCGCCGGTCTTCCGCAGGTTCTCAAGTTTCAGGAAGATCCCTGCACTTGTGGCTTTACTGAATGCGGCACTTCTAACCAAATCGGTTCTACGGATTTTTTTTGATCCTACCGATCGTTTTCTTTGACTCTTCAAAAACATCGACTACCTCGACATGCCTCATCGAGTCAATAAATGCTCGCGGGAGAGTTTGATTGTTTGACCCACTGTAAGCAAATAGAGTTTCCGGGGAGATGAGCGATGAGAGTCAGAGCCAAGAGAAAAGGATGGAGGACTCAGACGGCCCCCCACAGAGGTAGCACCACTCCTGCGATGAAACCCATTAGCCCGATGCCGACTAGAGTTCCAACAGCTATCGGAACTACTACTTCCTCGTAGGCCTTTGCTCCTCCGAACTTTAGAGTGACACTCTTCACGACGAATGCTACAAGAATTGCTAAGAGTTCGTCATTTCTTACTATCATAGCCAGCCCGAGTGGGTTCAGGAAGAACCAGGGGAAGACAGTCCGGAGCCAGAACATCGCAAGGACTATTACTGTTCCAGCAGCAATCCATGAGTTGACTGAAAATGCATCGAGCCCGTACCTCGCCTCTGTGGGGTTGGTCGTTACATATCGTGATATGAAGTTCGGGAATCCGCCCAATCCGTAGAAATCTCCTGAGTAGTTCAGCCCCCAGTATCTGCCCTTAGCCAGGTCGAATCCGCCTACAGATGGATTGTGAAGCACATCGAGGAAAATGGGCCCGACTAGGAAAATCGAAACCACTACCATTATGGCAGTGGCTAGCAAGACTGTCTTATTATCCGTTCTAGTCATATTGGCGGTCTTGAAATTCAACATCGAGTAGGCAGCCATCGAATTTGATTGTTGACCTCCTGTCCAACAGAATGTCTGGAACGACAACATGGATACGTACGAATCCTTGTTGTAACTCGTTGCAGGCCATAGCCCCATTGATGAGCCTAGTCCTTTGAGGGTGAAACCGCCATAGGAGGAATTTCCAGGAGGAGTAGTGGACAGCTCACCGAAATATCTAGCATAGTATATCGTAATGATTATGAGGAATGCTGTGGCAAGGAACGCGCCAACGATCGAGGCTCCTGCCGTCATCATCAAGCCCACGAATACCAAGAACGATGCCAGGAGTCCAAAGAGCGCCATTCTCCAACTAGCTGCTTCTCCGGTTTCCATCTCACCCTTAATTGCCGCCTTTATCACGTCACGATATCTTCTCCAAGCCTGGAACAGTACCCAGATGACGACGCCGAACACTATTCCACCGTATGCGTACCATTCAGTGAACATGAGTTGCCATCTGAAAGCTCCATTATACAATCCGTAGAACCTTTTGTTAGTGAAGACAGGGTCGATGCCCGTAGCATATAGCAGGTACGGTATGACAGCGGCTATTATGGCCCACCCTAACAAGCTGGTACCTAGGATGTCCAAGGAGGCGAATATCCATACTGGAATTGAGGCTAAATATAGGAAGAAAACTAGATTAGTGTTGGGGAGTATGCTTCCCAGGATGGGCGTCAGGTCTATGTCGATTGATCCTGCCCACACAGCCGTTCCTCCAAACCATTGGATCAATTGATAACTCTGGAAGAGAAGCCCGATAACGATACCTACTGCGAAATACAGTCCAGCTCCTTTGAAGCTCCAGAAAGAAGGTCTGTCCTGGCCCTTAGCGTATTTTACCAGCTCGTAGGTAGGGACTGCATTCGGAAACGCAAGCCTTTCTTGGTCTATCCAGATTTTCCTGAGGGGCAGCAACAAGAAGAAACCCATGAAATAATACGCGATCACTGCCAAGCTCCAATAGAGCAAAGGAGTGATCCATAATGAAAGATTGAAGGCAGTTGCTCGGCTCAATGCGCTGAGGACAGTAACGCCCGGTATGACCTCCGCGTCTAGGTTTGGCATCCAGATTTGGGGCGCATATGCAACGACATCGGGGTATCTTATGGGACCGAATATAGGCGGAATCAGGAAGAAGATTAACGTTGCTGAGGATGCTGAGCTTATTATTGTAAACGTAACCCACTCAGGCACACTAAGTTGCCATTGCCTCGACAAGAACCGGGATAGTATGAACTCCACAAAAAGAAACCCGAACAACGGAATTTCGAAACCCAATCCTAGCTTTAGGGTGGTGTAAGTTCCGAACCAAAGGCTGAAGATTGTCACAGCAAGGCTAAGTATGAGAGCTCTTAGCGTGATTCCGTCAGCTCTTGAGACCAGAGGTTTTGACCAAATACTCTGCTTTTCACTCATCTTGTCTCACGTTGCGCGACGAGACCTGTCCTGAGTATATAAGATTTATACTATTATACATGAGCACTTAAAAGGTGCG
>Ga0315282_10015146_pt1 | contig 11412 bp, 9 predicted proteins | sample YL17G07_20_MG_FD_203693 | JGI IMG/M metagenome (GOLD analysis project Ga0315282, IMG submission 203693) | Sediment microbial communities from Yellowstone Lake, YNP, Wyoming, USA - YL17G07_20 | ecosystem: Environmental > Aquatic > Freshwater > Lake > Sediment | place: USA: Wyoming | collected...
CCGAATTGGTTTTCTGGATAAGAGGCGAAATAATTGGTATCTTCAAGGTCAGGAAATCGACTATTCTTTTGCCGGTTTTGGTTTTCAAAATAATTCTTAAAAAAATCACTGAAAGTAAAACCAATATCAAAACGACATACCATTTCTGGGCCAAAAAATTACCTAAAAAAATAACCAATCTAGTGGTTGGGGGAAGTTCAATGTTTAATTCTTGAAAAGTTTGGGCTAATTTTGGAATGACGACAATAAGCATTAAAATTCCAATCCCAATCATTGCTGAAATAATGACAGCCGGATAAATCATCGCTCCTTTGACTCTCGATTTCAATTCATATTCCCTTTCCATCTGATTGGTCAAAACTTTTAAAACATCTTCTAAGGTTCCGGCCTCTTCCCCAACTTTTACCATGCTAATAAAAAGCTCGGAGAAAATATCGGAACGGCCGGTTAAGGCATCGGAAAAACTTTTCCCTTTGGTGATTTCCTCAGCGATCTTAATTAAGGTCCTTTTAAATTTTTTATTTTTTGATTGGGCGGCCAGGGTTTCTAAGGCCCGGGGCAAAGAAATACCGGCTCCAATCATTATCCTCAAGTTTCTGGTAAAGATCATTTTTTCAACCAATGAAACCCCGCCCAAAAAAGGAAAAGAAAATTCAATCTTTTTTTTCCCTTCTTCCAAATTAGCTGAAATCAAAATGTAGCCCTCTTGACGCAAGGTGCTTGCTAATTGATGTTCATCTTGGGCCTCCAAAATTCCCGTCCTCCCTTCCCCGCTAAACGACTTGGCAGTGTAGAAATAGCGTGCCATACGAATTAAGATGCGAATTTTATGGATTCCATACGAATTTTGATGCGAATCTTATGCTAATTATGCAAATATACGAATTTGCATATTCGCATTATTCGAATTGAATTCGCATAATAATTCGTATGATAACCATTATTCGCATTGAATTCGAATGGAAATTCGCATATTTTATTCTATTATCACTCTCAGTACTTCCTCGATTGTCGTAATCCCCTGGGCGGCTTTAATAAATCCATCTTCAACCATTGTTCTCATTCCTTCCTTCAGGGCCTGGGCTTGAATTTGACCTGAAGTCGCTCCTTTAACAATCAATTCTTTGATCGATTCGGTTATTGGCAAGACCTCAAAAATCCCAATCCTTCCTTTATATCCATCTAAACATTCTTTTGTTGGTTTGGGCCGATAAAAATCAATATCCTCTAAAGTTTGTTTTGAGGTGACTAATTTTTCCTCTCTCAAAATTCTCAAAACTCTTTCTAAATCGCAATATTTTTCTAAATTTTTACATTCCGCGCTCCCCAGCCGATACTTTTCTTTTTCCTTACACAATTTTCTGACCAATCTCTGAGCCAAAAGACAATTGAGAGTTGAAGAAATCAAAAATGGTTCGGCCTTCATATCAATTAATCTGGGAATGCTACCTGAGGCATTGATTGTATGAAGAGTAGACAAGACCAAGTGGCCGGTCAGGGCAGCATTGATAGCCAAAGAAGCCGTTTCATTATCTCTAATTTCTCCTACCATAACGATGTCCGGGTCCTGCCTGACCAGAGATCTTAAACCGGAGGCAAATGTTAAACCAATTTTGGGATTAACCTGGGTTTGATTAATTCTGGGCATTAGATATTCAACCGGGTCTTCAATTGTTGAAATGTTAACGGCCGGGGTATTTAAAATTTCTAACATCGAATATAAGGTGGTAGTTTTTCCGCTGCCAGTTGGCCCGACAACTAAAATCATCCCGGTTGGTTTTCTTAAATTTTGATAAACCTTTTCTAAGGCCTCGCCTCTCAATCCCAAACTTTCTAAGGTAAAAGCCCGAGCCGTCTCTGGTAAAAGCCGCATCACGATTTTTTCTCCATTAAAAACCGGCAAAATCGAAACCCGGATTGAATAACGGTAATCCTCGCTCTCGATTTTAAATCGGCCATCCTGGGGCAGCCGATGCTCATCCAATTTTAAATTTGACAAAACCTTAATTCTGGCAACGATTCCCGAAGTGATTTCTCTTGGTAAATGCATTACTTCTCTCAAGATTCCATCGATCCGATATCTAATCAAAACTTCATTCTCCATTGGCTCAATATGAATATCGGAAGCCCTTTCTAAAATGGCATGCTTAATAATGGTATCAACAATTTTAATAACTGGTAATTCCTCGGCCGCTTTTTTCAATTCCTCTTTTTCTTCAACAATTTCCTCCTCTTTTATCGGAGTAATTCGACCGGCTTCCTTCTTGATGATTTCTTCAAATTCAGCCGTTAAGGTTTTTTGATATTGGCGTAAAACATTTTTGATTGATTCGGCGGTAGTTAAACGAGGTAAAATCTTTAAATCAGTTTTCTTTTTAATAAACTCAATGGTTCTTAAATCCTCAGGGTCCAACATTGCCACTTCCAAATTTTGACCTCTTTTTCTAAAGGCAACGATATTGTGAGACCTGGCAATGGGTTCAGGAATAGTTTTTAAGACATCCGGGGGAACAATATCTTTTTCCAAATTAACAAAGGGAATCCCCAAGATATAGGCCTGGAGCTTGATGAACTCTTCCTGGTTTATTAGTCCATCCAAAACCAAAATTTCACCAATTTTTTGACCGGTTTTTTCTGACTTTTTCTGGGCTTCTTCAAATTGTTCTTTAGTAACTAAACCAGTATCAAGAAGAAATTTTTTAAGCTGTTGGGGTTCGATTTCCATAGATTAAGACTATTGAATAATTCAGCGTCAATCGGCGTTCTCAATCAGCGTAGAATCGGCTTCTATTCAAGATAGAAGCTGAAAAATGCTGATAAGTACGCTGAAAACACGCTGAAAATAATTGTTCAACGCTCTAAAATTATCTTATTGGTAAGGTAAAATAAAAAGTTGTTCCTTTTCCCTCTTTTGATTCAAACCAGATTTTTCCACTAAGTTTTTCAACAATTGATTTAGTAATAAAAAGTCCCAAACCCGTTCCTCCTTTTTCTTCGCTTTTGGAACGAAAGAACTTTTGAAAAATATATTTTTGATCTTCCTTTAAAATTCCCGGGCCATTGTCAGTAATTTCAAAAAGAACCTCTTTCTCTCTTTTTCTTAAGTTAATTTCAACTTCACCCCTTTTACCCATATAACGAATGGCGTTATCTAAAAGATTTTCAATCACCACTTTAATTTGATTTGGGTCAGTCGAAATTTCTGGCAAATTTTTATCAAAATCAAATTTGATTTCAACATTGGAGGCCTTGGCAAAAGGTAAAAATCCGGAAATTAAATTTTTGGTAATCTCAATTAAGGAAACTTTTTCCTTTTTTATTGGTAATGTTCCTTCTTCAATCCTTGAAGTAATCAATAAATCTTTAATTAATTCTTTCATTCGACTGCTATTTTCCTTCAAAATCTGGAAATATTCTAATTGACCCTTTTCGATTCTCCCCAGGTCTCCGGCCATTAAACTATCGATCGCCCAGCTCAAATTGGTGATGGGCGAGCGCAATTGATGGGAAACAATTCTGACAAATTCGGTTCTTATTCGGCTGGCTTCGGCTAATTGTTCAAAAGAGACATTGATAACATAAGCAAAAATAAATAAAATGCCGCTGAGGGCGAGGACAATCAAGGCAATCAGTTGGGGATTTTCAATGTAACGGACACCGATCAGATAAGCGGTCAGGGCAGCCACAATAATAATCATTCCCATAATCAAAAAGAGGAGTTGGGGGCATTGCCAAAGAGGAACATTGTACCTTTTACACTGAGCGGGAAGATTCAATTGATAATAAATCTCTCTGAGATTCATCATTTTTATTATAGCATAGAAAAAGGAAAAATAAATTCGAATAGATTGACTAAGGAAAGAAATTTTAATATATTAAAAGGGCGGGGCATGGTGAGTCCTTCTTGCCCCCACACCAATCTCCGGAGAGTGGTGTAATGGTAGCACGAGTCCTTTGGGAGGATTTAGTCCGAGTTCAAATCTCGGCTCTCCGACCAATTTGGTGTGGGGGTGGAGGAGGATTTAGTTCCAGTTCACCCCAGAAGTAGAGCGAAGCTCACTTCGGGGTAGCCCCGTAGACAAAACTTCGTTGTTCTACTGGGGCAAATCTGGATGCCCCGATGCGGGTGTCGTATAGCGGTTATTACTCGGCTCTTCCAAGGCCGAGACGAGGGTTCGACTCCCTTCACCCGCTCTATACAAAATTTCTTTTAGAAATTTTGTCGAGCCCGGCCCTACGGGCATAGGGCTCAAATAAAAAACGACGAATTTCCGCCGTTTTTAATTTACAACATTTTATCTCGCGTATTCAACCACTCGGTTTTCCCTGATGACATTGACTTTAATTTCTCCAGGGTATCTTAATTCAGCTTCGATTTTATCAGCAATCTCTCTGGCTAATTTCTTGGCTCCAAAATCATCAATCTCTTCTGGTTTGACAAAAACCCTGATTTCCCTCCCGGCTTGAATAGCGTATGCCTTTTCGATTCCGGGAAAAGAAGTGGCAATGTTCTCTAATTCGCTCAATCTTTTCAAGTAATTTTCCAAACTCTCTTTCCTCGCTCCAGGCCTAGCGCCGGAAATTTGATCTGCCACCTGAACAATTATTGCCTCTAAACTCTCATAGGGATATTCCTCATGATGGGATTTCATCGCCGAGATTACTTCCTTTTCCAGACCAAATTTTTCTAAGATTTTAATTCCAATATCAACATGAGAACCTTGAATTTGCTGGTCAACCGATTTGCCAATATCGTGCAACAAACCGGCCTTTAGGCAAACTTGGGAATTGGCTCCCAATTCTGATGCCAGGGCCTCAGCCAAAAGGGAAACCTCAATTGAATGAAGCAAAACATTTTGGCCATAAGAAGTTCTAAATTTCAATCTACCCAATAACTGAACCACTTTCGGCGGAAGACCAATTAGTCCCGTCTCATAAATTGCGCTTTCCCCGGCTTTTTGAATTTGGTTTTCAATCTCCTCTTTTGCCTTTTCAACCATCTCCTCAATTCTGGCCGGCTGAATTCGGCCATCTAAAATTAATTTTTCTAAGGCAATTTTGGCAATTTCCCTCCTGATGGGATCAAAAGCCGAAATCAAAACAATCTCTGGAGTTTCATCAACCAAAACTTCGACTCCGGTTAATCTTTCTAAGGTTCTGATATTTCTTCCTTCTTTGCCAATTATTCTTCCTTTGATTTCTTCTGAAGGCAGGGCCAGAGTGGTGGTAGTAATTTCTTGGGCCTGAGAAAGAGCGCATTTTTGGATAGCAAAAGCCAAAATCTCTCTGGCTTTTTGCTCAAACTTTTCCCATCCCTCGGCTTCCAGTTTTCTCATTTTTTCCAAGGATTCTTTTTGATATTCTTTCTCTAAATTCTGAAAAATCTCTTTTTTTGCCTCTTCTTTTGTTAAACCGGAAATCTTTTCTAATTTTTCTTGAGCTTCATTTTGTAATTTTCCTAAATTCTCTTTTATTTCTTTTAATTTTTGAACCTTTTGCAAAAATTCCCTTTCTTTTTGTTCAAAATCGGCAATCCTTTGGTCTAAGATATTCTCTCTCTTGAACAACAATCTTTCGGTCTGCAAAAGCTTTTCCTGTCTTTCGTCAATTTCTTTCTTGGCCGATTCAATAATTTTTAAGGCCTTTTCCTTGGCTTTACCTAAAATCTCATCGGCCTCACTTTTGGCTTCGGTAATCCTCTTTTGAAGTTTTGCTTCAATATTGCGATAATCTTTTTTGGCAATTGATTGTCTGGCATAATAACCTAAAATTGCTCCGATGGCTAAGGAAATAAAACCCACAATAAGTGGAATTAATTGTTCCATATTTTGAAATGAAAATTTGAATATTCAACATGCTAATTTAAGTTTTCGCTAAGTGAATACCAAAATTCAAAATTAATTTTCTCTAAGTTTAGTTTAACAAAAAACTATTTTAGTGTCAATAAAAACGGCTCAAAAGAGCCGTCAATATCCGCGTAGATCCGCGTGGCTATCCGCGTTTATCCGCTTCTACGAATTAAAATGTTGGTGGAATTTCTTTCCATTGAGGAAGAGGAAGACCTACTTGAACGGGTAAGGTAGCAGGACAGGAAAATCCAGATGAATCATTTACTTGGAGGGTGACTGGTTTTGCTCCGGCTGTCTGGAATTGGGCGTCCTCTTGGTATTTCGGTGGAGGAGGCGGATTAGGATTAACATTGGCATTGGTAAATGTCCAAGAATAGCTACAAGAGGCATTGGTTGGATCAGCGGCACAAGTGGCATCATAAAATCTGGTCAAAGTTCCGGGCTGGGCATCAAATGTTACATTCTGAAACACAGCCGGATACAGAGGATCCCAGCTAAAGTCAGACCAGGGATAGGCATGGGCTTTAGTGGTAAAACTTGGTCCTACTGCCGGAGGATCTGACCAATTGGTATTTCCACTTGCTGCCTTAGATTTCACCCGCCAATAATAGGTACCATTATAACTAATGGCTAATATTCTGCTACCTAAATCTAAACCATCGTTACAACGATTATTATATTCTGTTGAAGTCGAAGAAACCACGCTTACAGCTGAGGTCATTGTTTTGGCGACATTGGGATCAACAACTTTTGAATTAGGAACTTGGCAATCAATAACTTTGTTAGTAAAACTTGAATCAGTGGCAATTTGCAACCAGTATCTTTCTTGATCATCGCCTTCAAAATCAGTATAGCTCCAACTAAAACTCACCTGGCCTTTTTGGATTCCATTTGAATCGCCGGTTCCAGTACAATAATCTGTACCGGTAATTTGAGCATTGGAAACAGTTGGTGCTGAATTTTCCGGTTGATAGGTGACTTTGTAATCCTTTAAATCAGCGCAAGGATCATTACAAGGATAACTTGGATTAGGACAGGCTGCTCCTCCGAGTGAGGGACAGGTGCAATTTGAATTATTTGCACAATTACTCTTATTAAAACTAATCCAGCCGACAACGGCACTCTGCCTTTTTGCTTCGTCGGTCGTATCATTTCCTCCACCTCCCCAGGCCCAATTATAAAATTCTTTCGGTGTAGAAGAATCTAATTTTACCTGATAAACAGAGCTAATTTCATCGGCTAAACATATCCAACCATCCCAGCCGCCAGCAGTAGAATTTCCGCCTGCACCGTCACAAGAATTTGGATTTGGCGCTGCAGCACAAGCCCTGACCAAACCCCAAGTATTAAGGCCATTAAGCAAATAAGATGGCCCGCTTCCACAATTAGTACCGGAAAGATAAGGGGGCGACGGATCAAATTTTATCCAGCCAATGGTCGGTGACCAAGCATATCCATGAAAGAATTGCTGGCCATTTCCATTTGGAATTGGATCAAGATAAACCCCGTAATTATAAACCCGCCCTGAAGTCCCTGAAGTTGGGCAATCAGCCGGAACAGGCTGGATATCTTCGCTTGCCCCTTCATATTTTCCATCGCCATCAGTATTGCAATTTAGGCTATTTACGCTTATCCAACCAATATTTTCTGCCCAGGCATAACCTATTAGATCCGGTCTTGGGGCATAAAAATAAACATAGGCACCAATTGGATTACCAGCTTTTTTTACCGTAAAACTTGTTGCCCCATCCGGAATACTAGAGAAACCCGTTACTGGATCTACAGCCGATTCACCTCCAACATTAAAAGCAATAGTTACATTTGATAAATCGGTTACATAATCTCCAGTTGAAGATGCACAGTTCGATACGGCATTAGTATCATTTGCATCAATTTTTCCATCTGGAACAATATCAGCCAGATAGTTCCAGGTTGGATCTCCTTCCGAGCTCCCGGAAGCCCTAGCTACAATTCTTACATCCCTCAAATCGCAGGTACCATCTGGTACAAAGTTGAAATACTCATTTGTTGTGCCTGTTTGATCTCCAACATGATTTGGGTTTGGAGTAGATAAGGGCATTACTCTCACCCATTTGGGATTCATTGGGGCCGAGATATGGGGCACATAAAAAGAACCATTAGTTCCGGTTTTCATTGCATCAAGAAATACTTTATCTGGAAGAGCCTGGGCTTCAACTTTTCCAATTTTCAAAAAAACCAAAAATCCAAAAACTATCAGAAAAATTATTATTAAAAAAACAAAATTCTTTTTAGCCATATTTTGGATGAAACTCCACGATTTTATTTTCTTCATCAAAAACTATTTTAAATCGGTTAAAAATATCTAATCTCCCTAACAAGGGTGGTACCCCCTCTATTAAAGCCCAGGCTATTCTAGCCTCAAATTTAATGTCTCCTAAAGTAAGATTGACTTCTTTTATGATGTAAGGCACTCCTCCCCCAGCTACTCCTTTAATTTCTCGGATTTGACTATAATCTTGCTGAAAACCTAATGCCTCGCCTAATCTTAAGGGAATCAAAGTAATATCAGTCCCTGAATCAATATACATGGGAATTTCAATTTTAAAATTTTTAACTGCCAGAATAACATGAGCTACCGGCCGAAAAACAATCCCTAAATCAGACTTTTCTTTTTGATATTTAAATCTGATCATACAACCAAAATCAAAACCATAACTTGCTCTTTTGGTATTTTAGCTACCAAGGGGGTTTTGCCTGGGTATTTTTTTCGGGCTTTTAGCAACATTTTTTTAATATCTTTTCCAAAAAAACGGACTTTCCCATCGATCATCACTATATAATCCCCTGAATATTTTGTTCGATCCAGCTTCATAAATGCCTGGAAATTTCTATTTTTTACTGCTTGCATATTTTAATAATAAATTAAATCCAAATATTTACCAACAATTTCCAAAACCTCATTTTTTAATTTTTCTTTTGAGTAAAATTCAATTTTCATCTAAATTTCGATTCTCTCTTAAAATTATCTGGTAACTTGAATCTGGCTAGCTGAAATTTCGGTTTTCCCTTTGATGTTTTCAGCTGAAGTAACGGTAATATTATTTCCCACTTTTAAATCTTCGAATTTCAAAACAGTTTTCTTGAATGGTTCTTCGGGTGGTAAGGGTGGGGGTTCAATCATTTCAATTTTCGAAATTTTCGTCTCGCCGGTCAGATTTACTTTAATATTTTCTTTTTCGATTTCTTTTCCTTCTAATAATGGAAATTGGCTAACTCGGATTGAAGCTTCCATCCAAATTGTTTTATTCTCAATTTTTGTTATTTTCCCAGAAACGCCTCGAATTTCTTCTGGCAAAGGAGGATAAAAAGGTTCCAAAAGGGATTTATACCAATCTATCTCTTTTTTGGCCTCTACTTGAATTTTAGCCAATTTTCCCTGCCATTTTCCTTGCTCGGAAATCTTCCCAACAAAAAACCCGACTAAGAGAGAAATTATCAAAACTATTATGAGAACGAATTTTTTAGTCATATTTTTAATGTAGAAGTAATGTAGAAGTCAAACTTCTACATTCTACACGCTCAAATATTTAAATTTCAACCTTTTCTTTAATAAAGTTTTGATACCAACTTTGATATTCCTCTGGCGTAATTAAATGAATTTCAAATGGTGAACCAAATCCTATTTTCTCAAAAATTTTAACTCGGATTTTGCTTTTTTGATTAGGAGTTTTCAATTTTGGAGAAATAATTAAAATGTCAATATCCCTTGGAACTTCGTCTTTTCTCAAAATGGAGCCGAAAACAAAAACCTTTACTTCGCCTAAAAACCTTTGAACTATTTTTTTTATTTTCCAGGTATAAAATTTATAATTCTTGAAGTACTTCTCTTGAGTATGTCTTCTTTCAATTAAAAAGTTGAGTTCATTAAATTTTCCATTCATAACTTTTTTAAAAATTTAATCATCTCCTCTACAAATTGTTTCATATTATCTACTTGTTTTTTCGAAAATTCAACTGGCAAATAACGAGAAGTAAGATAGGCCTGGTTCAAATCAGAAATTAAATTTGGCTTCTCGTTTAAAATTTTTTCAATTTGTTTTTCTTTTTTATAAATTCTACCAATTCCTCTCATTAATTGGATAAGGTCGTGGATCTTTGGGAAATCTGCTAATTTTAAAAAAATATAATATTTCAAATAAAACTGGAGGGCCTGCTCTAAATCAAAAGCAGCTAAATGATACATTTCTTCTCTTGAATGATATTTTGCCGTTTTTAAGAAATCCTCTGCTCTCTTTTTAAGAAAATCGGCTTTAGCCATAATTTTTAAATTTAGAAAAATAGAGTTGACCCCATTTTCCCTTATTTTAACTTCCTAAAGAGATTCAGAAAAATAGGCCTTATTTTCCCCTTTATATCATAACTTCCGAAATTCAGAAACGTCCCTAATTTCATCGAGATTTCTATTTCATTTTTATTCATTTTCTCCTAGCTATTCAATTGTGATGACCCAAAATCCCCCAGCACTCATAGCTGTACTTCCGGGATTACCAAATTTAACACCCACCCATAATAGATCATGATCGTAAGACCAACTGCCCAAAGGAGTACCTTCATCTAAAATACTACTCGCTTGGCCAATATATCTAGAATCCATAGTTACTCCATCAGAATTTTGAAGCATAGCATTAACTCCCCCTGAAAGTGCAGCGCTAACATAAGCACTAACTTTCCACAATTTTAAAGTTCTTCCAGCCGGTAATCTAAACACAGGACCAATAACTGCACCTCCAGCAGGAACAGTTGTCATCTCAATACTTAATGTAATTGGTGAATAGTAATGATTGCCAATTCTTGCAGTTCCACCAACAGTCAAATTACCATTGATATAGGCATCGCCAGCCGCAACATATAATCCCCAGTTAGCAGTACTACCTCCAGAAGCATTACTATAAAGCGCAAAATTAGTGCTTCCTCCAGTGGCATTGCTCATAACCCCGTAATTAGTGTTAGCATCTTGGGCTGTAGCCTGAAATCCATAATTGGCAAAAGCACCAACACCAGAAGCTATTGCCTCAAATGCTTTTTTGGTAGCCGTGCCAGTGAGATCCATTCGAATACCCTTTAATGTTCCCGTAGTACGAGCTCCTTCAATTTTTAATACAGTTCCTACACTGGTAACATCGGCATTATTGTAAACATGGAGAGTTCCTGCTGGGCTTGTTGTCCCGATGCCGACGTTGCCAGACGTGCCGGTTCCATTAGCAGTTCCCGGTATTAAGATAATATTGCCGCCATTAGTATTCCCCGAAGCTTGCCCGTTTTGAGCGTAAATATTGATTGATGTTCCGTTGCCCAATGCCGCTGTTCCTCCTCGAACATCCAAAATACCAGCTGGACTCGTCGTCCCGATGCCGACGTTGCCCGAGCCTGTTATCAAGGCATAACCACTAGCATTACTATTGCTAAAGTATCCTGCTGGTTGACTGGCAATATTTGCTTCTGCCTTAATACCTTTACCGCTAGTAGTAATACTGTAATTAGTATAATCTGGACTGGCTGTACCGACGCCAAGGGCTGTGTT
>Ga0315282_10015147_pt1 | contig 11412 bp, 14 predicted proteins | sample YL17G07_20_MG_FD_203693 | JGI IMG/M metagenome (GOLD analysis project Ga0315282, IMG submission 203693) | Sediment microbial communities from Yellowstone Lake, YNP, Wyoming, USA - YL17G07_20 | ecosystem: Environmental > Aquatic > Freshwater > Lake > Sediment | place: USA: Wyoming | collected...
CAGCCCATCCCTGAGTTGAAAGTTTGCCGGGGGCGCTGCCGGCCCCTGCCCTTGCTGGTCGGCTTGAGGTGTCTGTAACTCGACCTTTACTTCGTAGTTCACTACGCCTGAGGTAATGGTAGCCGTCGGCGAGATGAAGGTGACCTTAGCCGGGATGGTGAGCGTGGGCATGGCATTTATCTGTACCGTAGCATCTCCCCCCAGCTTTAGATTAACGATATCCATCTCATTGACCAGGAGCTCAGCTTCAAACTTGGTTGGGTCAACAAGGCGCACCGCCACGACGCCCCTTTGTACCTGGGCACCACCCGCGACATTTACCATGGTAACGAAACCGGCAAATGGGGCAACTATTACTGAATTTTTTATATTGTCTTGGGCTTGACTCAGGTTGTCATTAGCCGCATCCAGAGATACCTGGGCTGTCTCCATACTCAGTTCGGCGGCTCTCAGCGTCCAGTAGTCCGACACGGGGGCAATCCCTGAGGCAAAGACATCCGGACCGCTTCCCTTAATCAAATGCTCCCTGGCTTGAGTCAGGTTGGCTTGAGCATCCGTCAGGTCGTGCCACACATCCCAGTACTGTGTCCAATCGTACTGCTCCCGGCTCAGCCCCAGCTCCTGCATTACGGCGATAGCCTCTTTTAATTCCCGCTGTATCTCGCTGGTATAGGCTATAGCCTCGGGGATATCAAGTACCCAGGTCTTATAGGTATAGGGGTAGGTTATCTGCCGGTAGTTATTCGTCGCCTGCTCCAGGGCAATCTCACTCGTTTTGACCGCTCGTGTTGCGGTGGTTATTGCCTGCTGCAGATAGACAGTATCCGCCTTAACCAGCACCTGCCCCGCTTCAACAGAATCACCCACCTGCACGTCCACCTCTGCCACCGTCAGCGGCTGTTGCGTCGAGGCTCCGGATATCTGAAAAGCGAGGTCCTGATAATCGGAATACGCCAGGTTACCGCTGGCGGTAATGTCTTCTTCTATATTTCCCCGCTTCACGGTTACCACCTGGTTCGCTGGAATCGTTGCCGTATTTTTAGCACAGCTTAGCGAGGGAATGATAATACTGCATAGAATAAGGACGATTAGAACTGGCTTTAAGATTTTCATTATAATCACCTGTCCTTTTCATGAGCTATTTTAGGGAGAGGGTAAAGGTAAAGCGGCTGCCCTTTCTCAGCTTGCTCTGGGCTTCGATACTGCCGCCGTGGGCTTCCACCAGGCGTTTGGCGATGGTGAGCCCCAGCCCGCTGCCGCCGGTGGCGCGGGCGCGGGACTTGTCCACGCGGTAGAAACGCTCAAAGATGTTGGGCAGGTCCTTGGCCGGAATACCCTCACCGGTATCAGCCACGCTGACCTTTACCTGACCACCCTCCTGATGTGCCTCTACTGTTATGCTGCCTCCCCGGCTGGTGTGAACCACGGCGTTTTCCAGAAGGTTACGCAGGACCTGCTTGATGCGGTGCGAGTCAATATTTACCAAGGGGAGTTTTTCGGGCAGATTGGCCGCCAGCGTTAAACCCTTGGCCACCGCCTGCGGCTGCAGGGCAGCGACTGCCTCATTGATTAGCCGGGAGATGTTTTCCTTCCGGCAGACCAGTTTCAGCTTGCCGGCGTCAGCCAGGCTCAGCTCCTGGAGGTCATCAACCAGCCGTGACAGCAATAAGGCTTCTTCGTTAAGGGAGCGAATAGTGGCCGCATCGGGCTTCTTTATCCCGTCGCGAATTGCCTCAAGATAGCCCTTGATGTTGGAGAGGGGGGTCCTGAGTTCGTGGGCGGCATCAGCCACCATATTTCGCCGCAGCTGCTCGGCGCGCTCCAGGTCACCAGCCATGGAGTTAAAGGACTGGGCCAGCTCGCCGACCTCGCCTTTATCTTTGACATTAACCCTCTGGGAAAAGTCGCCTTTGCCTAAACGCCGTGCCGCCTGAGTAAGGGCTTTGACCGGGGCTAATATAAGCCGCGAGAGGACAAAGGTAAGCAGCAGGGCAATGGCAACTGCCAGCAAGCCAGCCCAGATGAAGAAGCGGCCTATGGCTCCATAGACGATATGCAGTGAGGCCAAACCCAGCTCCGGTGGCGGACCGAGGTCTATATAAAGCATACCAAAAATATTAATTCCCGTAATGCCAGCTCCCGGTATGGATAGAGATACGGGTATTCCCGGCATATCGGCTTCATATGTCTTGCCCAGGAGCTTCCCCTCGGAGTCAGCGACCACCGTGCCGCTGTTGTCGGTCAGTATAATCCGCCGCTCGTAGAGGTTGCCCCACTGAGCGACTAAGGGCTGGATACCCTCCCAGCCCCCCTGCTGGTAGTAATAAGTGGACAGCTCGGCTTCTATCCTCCTGGCCTGCATCAGTTCCATTCGTTCCCCGAAATGGCTGATTTCACTCCGGGTGGTCCAGTAAGTGAAGAAAAACACGGAACCGATGGTGACAATTATCACCAGGGCGAAAGCCGCCAGAAGACGGAAGTTCAGGCTATGCATCACCGTACCTCCAGAAGCTTGTAACCGGCCCCGTAAACCGTCTTTATGTACCTGGGGTGGCGGGGGTCGGGCTCAAGCTTGCGGCGCAGCTTGAGGATATGGACATCAATCGTGCGGTCAAAGCCGTCAAAATCATAGCCCAGGGCCTTCTCAATAATCTCTCCCCGGCTGAAAACCCGCCCCGGCTCCTTGGTCAGGACCCCCAACAGCTTGAATTCAACCGGCGTGAGGTTTAATGGCTTGCCGTCAAGAAAGGCTTCGTGTTTAAGGAAGTCCAGGCTAAGCCCGCCATGCTCAATCCTTTCCGGAGCACGCTCTCCGGGCAGGCGCCGGAGCACCGCCCGCACCCTGGCTGCCAGCTCCCTGGGGCTGAAGGGCTTGGTCACATAATCATCCGCCCCCAGGCCCAGGCCTATCAGCTTATCCTGGTCAGTGGTCTTGGCGGTAAGCATGATAATGGGCACGTCGGATTTTTTCCTCAGGGTGCGACAGACCTCAAGCCCGTTGATGCCGGGTAGCATGAGGTCCAGGACAATAAGGTCCGGCTGGCCCGCGAGAGCCAGTCGCAGGGCTTCATTGCCGTCATAGGCAATAAGGACGCGGTAGCCATCCCGGTTCAGATAAAGCTTGACCAGCTCCACCGTTTTGGTATCATCATCAACCACCAGGATCTTTTTACCCGCCATCTCAGGACTCCCTCAGCATTTGCTGCCTTTTCCTAATGTTATACCACAAATGTTAAGAAATTGTTAAAAAAGGAGGAGGGGAATATCCCCTCCTCTACTGAAGTCTGCCGCAGAGCCTTCCGGATTACTCCGTGGGCTGTGGTGGTTGACTCCACCCCTGGAATCCACCACCGGCTCCGCCGAAGCCGCGGTGCATACCAAGACCAGGAAACCCCGGTGCCAACGGGATATCTACCTCCGGCTTTGACTTTAGCCACGCCTTGTACTGGTCAGCCTGCTCCTGGGTCATCTTGCCCTTGTCTACCAGCCCCTGAAGATAGCTATTCAGGGCTTCATCGCGCATCTCGCTTCTAGCCTGGTCAAAGGCTTTTTGCAGTTCCCCGGAGTCAATAGCGGTGCCGGTGTTCTGCTGGTAGATGGCGCAGACCTTATCCAGCAGGGTCTGCTGCTGGGCTGGCGGCTGGCTGTTATTTTCATCTCCGCTCTGGGCGAGGGCAACGCCGCCTATGCTCCCGGCAAGCACCACCACCGCCAACACAGCAATAATGATAAACTTCTTACTCCGCCACATTCCTGTTTCACCCCCTTTCGGTTATTTGATAGCTTAATCATAGCGATTGAATATTAAGTTCTGGTTAAGATATCGGCTAGATTCCACCGCTTATCAGACTCGTGAGAAGGCGAAGATCAAGCCGACGGTGACCATAAGGATACCCACTCCCAGCAAGCTGTAGAGCAGGACAAGGCGTTTAGGCACCATGCAACTCCTTTCAACCTATGTATACGGTTAGATAATAGCACCAGAATATTAAATTATGGTTAAGATTTGAGGGAGGCATAACTCATCAATTGAGCAATCCATCGGGATGTTATATCCCTCTCTTAGCCTGGTACGTTTTATACCATCCCTCAGGCAGTTCCGTGAACCAGCCATTACGAAATCCCAGCTTGACATACCAGGGGCTAGCCCACTTATCAGCCATTCCGGTCAGTTCACGAAGCCTGGCTACCGTCTGGTTCTTGAAGAAGGTCCTTCTCTCTTCCCTGGAACCGATGCGGGCAGCTTCCTGCCAGAGGGCGCGCCCGGCCATAAAGCCGGAAGCACCGTTCCTGCAGGCTATCTCTACCTGCTTTCGGAAACGCACAAAGTCAGTCCCAGCGCTAAGAAGCACCCACGGCAGTTGCGAGGCCTTATCCAGTCTCCGGCAATACATCCCCAGCTTCACATCATCCTTCTCGTAGCCTATGTCCGCCGGGAATTCGGATTTAAGGACGTCTATCGGTAATGAGGTGAGCCGTCTGGCAGCCTCAATGACAAGTTCGGGTTTTTTCTTCGAGAATATCTCTGGACTATCTTTCTCTTCCGCTGTCGGGTAGGTTAGCGCTTCGACCAAGAAGGGTATATCCTCTTCAATGCATTGCCGGGCAACCTTTTTTACCAGCTCCAGCTGTCTTGAAGCTACCTCCTCAAGGTCGACCCGGAAGTAAATGAGAAGCTTAACTGCGGAAGCACCAAGCCTCTTTATCTTTTTTACGCTCCAACGGGGTAAGAGCTCGGTGATTCTTGCCGTACTTTCTCCCGTATAGCCGGACTTCTCCAGGCTGACAAGGAGCCCGGTGTGGCCTGGCAAAACACCCGAGGCGATGGCCTGAGCCGCTCCATAAACAGGGTCAAGCAGTACGGCGCTAGCGAAGCCGGCAACAGCCTGGCAGAGGTCAACCTTGAAGTCAACCATTTCCTGATAGCTTACCGCTTCAGGGTTCTTCGGGTTAAGCGCCCGCCTTAGTGATTCCCTGTGGTCAAGAGCGCATACCGCCAAAATGCCATTTCCGTTGGCTAATTGCTGTAGCCCTCTCAATTTGCCTGCAGAAAGTCTAGCCATCGGCGCACCCCCAGCCTGCCCCTTTATATCCCACCCTGCTCTTTATAGCGCTTGACCAAATCAGCATAGTTTTTGGGCGCCTGTGTTACCCAGAACGATTGCCCCGGCGCGACCCGCCCCTTGATTTTCCCCGGCACGCCGACAACAAAGGAATTATCCGGGACCTTCATCCCCTGGCTGACCAGGCAGTTAGCCCCGATGATGCAGGAGTTGCCAATCTCGGCATCATGGAGGATGGTAGCATTCATACCGATGAGAACGTTATTCCCGATCTTATGTCCGTTGACCACCGCCCCGTGACCGATATGCACCTCATCGCCGATGGTGACCTCCCTGATAAGGGTCTCGGGTGAGCCGGAGTGAATGACGCTGTTATCCTCAACGACGGTGTTTTTGCCGATGGTTATCTTGCCGAAGTCGGCGCGGATTACCGCCCCCGGCCAGACGCTTACATTTTCCCCGATTTCAACATCACCGATAATGCATGCCGCCTCGCTGACCAGGGCTGATTTGGCTATCTTGGGCTTCTTGCCGTTAAAGGCCTTAATCAAATGAAATTCCCCTCGCTTAGTTTTTGTTTAAGATAACCGATAAACTCCTCCGCCTTCTTCTTGGGCGGTTTGGTCAATAAACTTACGACGACAAAGAGGATGGCGCAGACAATAAATCCCCATGTCCCCGGCCACCAGCCCAGAGGCTTCCAGCCGGTCACCTGGAAGAGCAGGACGACGATGGCGCCCACGACACAGCTTATTATAGCACCGGGCGCTGTTGCCCGCTTCCAGAAGAAGGCGCCGAAGATGGTCGGCACCGCCATCAAAAGCCCGGCTGAAGCCGCCGCGGAAAGGGGGGCAATCATGAAGGCGAGCCCCGTTTTCCCCGCCGCCCACCAGGCAAAGACAAAGGCAATGATGGCCATAATCGGGATAACCCACTTCCCCCACATCAGCTGCCTCCCCTCCGGGACCTTCGGGTTGATAAGGCCCTTGTGGATATCACACGCCCACACCGAGGAAAGGGTGAGCAGGATAGAATCAATGGTGGAGATGGCGGCCGCGGTGATGCCAATCATGACGATTATCGCCAGACCCATCGGGATTACGGGCAGGGAGAGAAGGGTGGGGGTCGCCAGGTCGGCATTCTTAAGCCCCGGCACCAGCAGGGTGGCGCTGAAGCCCCACAAGACCGATACCATGGTGTAGATAAAGCCAAAGACAAGAAAACCACCCAGCATCTGTTTCATGGCGGTGACCGATTTGGGGATAAAAAGCCTCTGGCTTACCTGGGGGTTGGAGATTAAGAAGAAGAGCCAGGGGAGGGCAAGACCGATAAACATGTTAATGCTGAACGCCCCTTTGGCGGTAGGCACAGTAAGCAGCCCCGGCGTGGCTGCCTCCAGCTTGCTGAAAAAGGAGCCAAAACCACCCAGCGCCGCCACCACCACCCCCAGCACCACCACCGAGGTAACAATCATGACCAGAGCCTGGAAGGCGTCAGTCCAGGCGACCGAGCGCATACCGGCAATGTTTGACCAGGCAATGGCGCAGAGGACGGCAATTATAATCCCGGCGACCACCGGTATTGCCCCCTGGCTGATGCCGCTCATCAGGTAGCCAACGCCCATCAGCTGGACGGCGGCATAGGGGACCAGAAAGACAAGGGCCAGTATGGCGGCGGTCGCCCCCACCCATTTGCTCTGGTAGCGGTCGCTCAAAAGCTCCAGGGGCGAGACATAGCCGAACTTTTTTCCCGCCAGCCAGTAGCGGGGGAGGAAGAAGACCATCATGAACATCCCGCAGAGGTAGGTCAGCTCAAAGCCCAGGGCGCCAACCCCGCTCAGATAGGTCAGGCCGGCAAGCCCGACCATCATGAAGGCGCTATAGGTGGTGGCACTGTAGGTCCCCGCCGAGATAAAGCCCCCAACCCGGCGGTTGGCCAGGAAAAACTCGCTCATCCCCCTCCCCAGACCACGCCTCGCCATTACCGCGATGGCTAACCCCATAGCGATATAGATGGCAATACCAAACCATACCCAGAAGGTGGCGCTCATCGCTTCACCTCCCGCCATTTAAGGAAGATGACGAAGGCGCTGATAATCGCCACCACCACCCATACCGTCCAGAATAAAAAGGCGCCGCTCATCCTCTCCACATGGTTGAGGACAAACCAGGGAATGGCAATGTCCAGCGCCAGCAGAAAACCAAACCAGACCCACGCCCATCCCGTCTTACTCATCCTGCCCCCTTTACTTGAAAATATTTGTTAACTTATACTCTTTTAGGGATGCCATGTCAATCTGAAGGCATACCGGTGAGCTTAAGCAGGCTATTTTCTATCGCCGCCGCATTCGGGAAAGCACCGACCTGCACCTGTTGAATTATGCCCTCTCCATCAATAAAAAAGGTGGTAGGGATGCCCTCGATACCATACTTGGCGGCAATCGCCCCGTCGCCGTCAAGCAGCACCGGAAAAGAAAGCCCCTGGCTCTGCATAAAACTCTGCACCGCTGAAGAGCTCTCCATGATGTTGATTGCCAGCAAGACCAGCCCCCTTGCCTGCCATTCATCCCAGACTTGCTGAAGATAAGGCATCTCATGAACGCAGGGGCCGCACCAGGTCGCCCAGAAGTTGAGCAAGACCGGGCTGCCCTGAAAGTCGCTGAGGGAGACGGGTTGTTCGTCAGGACCCCCAAACTGGAAGTCAGGCGCCGGCTTGCCCACCAAGGTCTTTTGCCCACCACAGCCAACAAGCAAAACCACTAGGCTCAATATTATGACTGATAACTTTAACATTCGGCTCATAACCATTTAAAAACCCCCCAGTCTATTCGTCAGGATGAGTATGCCGACGGTGATGAGGAGCAAGCCGCCGATAACAGAGCTCCAGGTAGCATAGCGTTGAATGCCTCTTAGGCGCGGTCTTGCCCAGTCAAAGGCAAGCCCGATAATAAGAAAGGGAAGGCTGAGCCCGAGAGAAAAGACAGCCAGGAGAGAGGCGCCATGCCAGGCGGTCATTGAGCTCAGGGCAAGCAAGAGGGTGCCGCCGGCAAGACCGGCAATACACGGGCTCCAGCCGAGGGAAAAGACAATGCCGATGACGAAGGAGCGCAGGTAGCCGGTGGTAGTCCCCAGAGAGGGCGTGAGCCGCTTCTCATAGTTCAGCCAGGGGAATTTTAAAGCCGCCAGCAGGAAGAGCCCGAAGGCGATGAGCAGGCCGCCGGCTATCCTGAGGGTGAGGAGGTGGGAGCGGAGGGCAAAGCCGATTAAGCCAACACCAGCCCCGAGAATAACAAAGATAACACTAAAGCCGACGACAAAGCTGAGAGAGTTCAAGAATATCGGGAGACGTCCGCGCGCCGCCGCTGACTCAAGCACCTCCGGTCCGCAGATGCTCACCAGATATACCGGCACCAGGGGCAGGACGCAGGGGGAGAGGAAGGCCAACAGCCCGGCACCGAGGGCGACTAAGAACGACGATAGCTCCACCTTCAAAGTAATCTAACCAATCTAAGCCAAAATATCAAGCCAGCCTCTTCCGACAGCTTACAATTGGGGGCAAAAAGTTCTATAATAGCCCGAAGTAGCCATGGAACTCCTGTCAAATACCATCAAGATGATAAAGCCCCTGGATAAGGGGGCAATGGCAGAAGCCCGCTCCCGGCAGGACGCCTTGACCAAGCCGCAGGGCAGCCTGGGCCGGCTGGAGGAACTGTCCATCCAGCTGGCGGGCATTCAGGGCAAGGCTCTACCCCAGATCAGGCACAAGGTCATCTTCACCCTGGCCGGCGACCACGGGGTGGTGGCGGAGGGGGTGGGCAACTGGCCCCAGGAGGTTACCGCCCAGATGGTGGCTAACTTCCTCCGCGGCGGGGCGGGGATAAATGTCCTTGCCCGCCACACCGGGACAAGGGTGGTCGTCGTTGACATGGGGGTCGCCACCGCCCTTGAGCCCCACCCCCAGCTTGTCTCGCGGAGGATTGCCCCCGGCACCCAGGACATGTTCTTACGCCCGGCGATGACGCCCGAGCAGGCGGTGAAATCCGTAGAGACCGGCATTGAGCTCGTGGGGGGAGAACTGGCGAAGGGGCTTGACATTATTGGCACCGGCGATATGGGCATCGGCAATACCACGGCAAGCAGCGCCATCTGCGCCGCCATGACGGGGGAGCCGGTGGCTGAGGTGACAGGGAGGGGCACGGGCATATCCGACGAGCAGCTGGCACATAAGATAGCGGTGATAAAGAGGGCGCTGGAGATTAACCGCCCCGACCCCAAGCAGCCCTTAGATGTGCTGGCAAAGGTGGGCGGCTTTGAGATTGGCGGGCTGGTGGGGGTGATGCTGGGCGCCGCTGCCTATCGTATCCCGGTGGTCATTGACGGCTTTATCTCCGGGGCCGCCGCCCTGATTGCGGTGGCGCTGGCACCAGGGCTTAAAGACTTTCTTATCGCCGCCCATGTCTCGGCGGAGGCGGGGCATAAAATAGTGCTCCGCCATCTAAGGCTCAAGCCTCTGCTTGACCTGGGGATGCGCCTCGGTGAAGGCACCGGCGCCGCCCTGGGAATCTTTCTGGCGGAGGCTTCAGCCAGAATTTTATCTGAGATGTCAACCTTCGCCGAGGCCGGGGTATCGGAAAGGGAGAAATAAATGGGTTTTCTGGCGGCATTCCGGTTTTTAACCATTATCCCCCTCCCCGGGCGCAGGCTCAGCCCCCGGGAGGTGGGGCGCGCCACGGCTTACTTCCCCGCCATCGGGGCGATTATCGGGCTCATCCTGCTTGGCCTAAACTGGGTATTAAATCTTTTCTTACCTCCAGCCTTAGTTAATATACTTTTGCTCGCTTTCCTGGCGGTAATCAGCGGCGGTCTGCACCTTGACGGCTTCGTTGATACCTGCGACGGCATGGTCGGGCATAAGACAGCGGCGCAGAGGTTGCGGGTGATGAAGGACAGCCGGGCGGGCGCCTTCGGCATCATCGGCGTCGCTTTTCTTTTGCTGGTTAAATACGCCGCCTTAAATAGCGTGCCCGCGCTCTGGCTGGCGCCGACCCTGCTGCTTATGCCGGTGTTAAGCCGCTGGGCAATGGTCTACACTATTTTTGCTTTCCCCTACGCCAGACCATCGGGGCTGGGTAAGGTATTTAAGCAGGAGGTTACTTCCTCCGACTTTCTGGTGGCGACACTCATTGCCCTGGTGATAGCCGTGATGCCGGCGCAATTATTCGGGCTGTTTATCATGTTTGGCGTCTGGGTTATAGTCACCGCGCTGGCTTTCTATTTCAGGAGCCGCTTCGGCGGGCTCACCGGTGACACCTACGGGGCGATAAACGAGATTGCCGAGGTCCTGGTCCTCCTCTTCGTCTGCCTGCTGGCTCAAATTGGCTGGCTGGGCTAAAAAATTTTTGGGGGTGAGGTTAATAATCACTCTATTGATTGGCGGTGCCGGCAGCGGCAAGAGCCGTTTTGCCCAGGAGCTTGCCCTCAAGCTGGGTGGGGAGGTGCTCTTTGTCGCCACCGCCACCCCCGGCGATGAGGAGATGCTCAAGCGCATTGACCAGCATAAAAAGAAAAGACCGCCCGCCTGGCGCACCCTTGAGGTCACCACCGGCGTGGGTAAAAAGATTTTAGAAAAGATTGGCGATGCCAGGGTGGTGATTATTGATTGCATCACCCTCCTGGTTAACAATATCTTCAGCCAGTATAGCGACCAGGCTGGTGAGCCGTCTGATATCCCCCTCATTGAAAAAAGGCTTGATGCCGAGATAGAGGAGCTGATTGGGTGCACCCGGCAGCTTGAGGCCCACTTTATTATTGTTAGCAATGAGGTCGGGCTTGGTCTGGTGCCACCCAACCGACTGGGCAGGTTATACCGTGACCTGCTGGCTAAGGTCAACCAGAGACTGGCCGGGGCAGCAGAAGAGGTCTACCTGATGGTCGCCGGCATAGGCGTGCCGATAAAACCAGCCCCAAAGTAGCCCCAAGCGGCAAATTGCGAACCAGACCCCTTATTGCTATAATAATTTTTGGTTTGGGGCCGTAGTTCAGTTGGGAGAACGCCTGATTTGCATTCAGGAGGTAAGGGGTTCGAATCCCCTCGGCTCCAATTTTAATGAGGTCTTAAGCCTACTTGCCCAGAGCGGCTTCTTCCTTTTTCCTTACCGGGCGCCCACCATGACCGTGCTTCACCTTCTTAAAGGCTTCTTTGTACCGCCTTCTCTGCTCTGCTTTCTCCTGCTTCCTTCCCATCACTTACCTCCGTCAAAAATTTCTTGCAATTAACTTGGGGCCGTGCTATAAATGAGCTACTTAACACTAACGCCCGACTATATTACTATTAGCAAAAGTTGTCAATA
>Ga0315282_10015148_pt1 | contig 11412 bp, 9 predicted proteins | sample YL17G07_20_MG_FD_203693 | JGI IMG/M metagenome (GOLD analysis project Ga0315282, IMG submission 203693) | Sediment microbial communities from Yellowstone Lake, YNP, Wyoming, USA - YL17G07_20 | ecosystem: Environmental > Aquatic > Freshwater > Lake > Sediment | place: USA: Wyoming | collected...
AAAAGAACAAGGAAAGCAGCTGCGCCAGGAAAAGAAAGGGAAGCCCGTACAGCAGGTCAAGGATCGCTAGTTTAACGCTGCCGTAGTTCAGCCCTTCGCTCGGCGTCTCCCAGTGGGGGCCGATCAGCTTGACGTTGAGAGGCTTGAAATGCGCGGCATTGCCGACGATGGGAAGGCAGTACACTTCAATATCGGGGCAGACATGGCGCAATTCTTTTATCAGGGTGATCGCGACCAGGTCTTCCGAAAAACCGTTAGAGATAAAAAGGGCTTTCTTCATATTTAATCAACGAACCTGTATTTTATAAGGCTCCAGAGGGCGGTGAACCCGTCTCTCCAGGTGATCTTTTTCCCCTCCGACCATTCCCTGCCTTTATAAGTGATCGGGATCTCTTTTAGCCGCAGCCTCTTTTTGAGGAGCTTCGCCGTTATCTCCGGCTCAAAGTCAAAGCGGTTCGCCCGAAGCTTAAGGCTCTTGATGATCGGAGCCCTCATCATCTTATAACAGGTCTCCATGTCAGTGAGATTTGCGCCGTAAAGGATGTTGGTCGTTATCGTAAGGAACTTGTTGCCCAGAAGATGGGCAAATGACATCTTCTCAGTGCTCCCGGAAAACCTTGATCCATAGACGACATCGGCCTCATTCTGCTCGATCGGCTTTATGAGCTTAAGGTATTCCATCGGGTCATATTCAAGGTCGGCGTCCTGGATGACAACGATGTCCCCGTTAACGTGCGAAATGCCCGTCTTTATCGCGGCGCCCTTGCCTTTATTGACCTCGTGATAAAAGATCTTTACGTTGGGTTCATTGACGGCCTTAAGGATGTCCCTCGTGCCGTCCTTTGAGAAATCATCCACGATAATGAGCTCTTTTTCGATCGGGACAGCCATTACCTTCCCGATTATTTCTTTTATGGAATCCTTTTCATTATAAACCGGCATTATCACCGACAATCTCATCTCAAGACCTCCTCATAGATCTTTTCTATCTCAATGACGTGCCTATCGATGCCGAAAACCTCCAGGGCCCTCACCCTGCCTGCTTTTCCAAGATCTTCCATGCGGTTCTTGTCACCGGACAGATAAAGGATCTCGTCAGCAAGCTTCTCTATGTCATCATGTTTTACTATGATGCCCGTCGTACCGTCAATGATTATTTCCGGAATGCCGCCCACATCGGTGGCGATAACGGGTTTTTCCATCGCCATGGCCTCGATAATGGTGCGACCGAAGGGCTCCGAGCGGGAGGAGCAAACCACTATATCAAGGGCCGCAAATATGTCCCTGATGTCCTTCTTTGGAGGCACAAAGATGATATGCCCTTTCATCCCCGAACTGTCGAGGACCTTCTCGAACTGTTTTTTGAAAAACTCACCCGGAATAAAATCCCCTATCATAAGGAACTTGATGTGCTTCGCTTCTTTGCTCACCTTCGACGCAGCCTGCACGAAAACATCGGAGCCTTTCCTCCTGGATATCGCGCCTATCTGCCCCACCAGGACATCATCTCTGCCCACACCGAATTGCGCGCGGACTTTTTCTCCCGAGATGTTGGGCGAGAAATCCTTCAGGTCAACCGCGTTGTAGACCACCTTTACCTTGCCAGCGATTCCCGGAAGGGACTTTTTGACCCAATTTGAGATCGCTATGATAACGTCTGCCTTTTTAGAAAGCTCCCCGAAAGAAATGCCTTTCATGTAGCTAATGTCTTCCCTTATATGCCATACGACTTTAGCGCCAGCCTCTTTTGCTGGAGCGATCGCCCACCCCGCCGCCAGCGTGTTCACGTGGACAAGATCAACGCCTTCACCAATTATCGTTCTTCTAAGCTTTGCGCGCCTGAATATCCCGTTAAGGATGATCGTCCTCAAGCCCGCCTCGTCAAGCATGGCCTTGATGGGGCCGGGCCCGGGGATCAAAAATAGGACGTCGAATTTTTCTTTCGGAAGGTTCTTGGCAAGGTTTAAGAGGCTTATCGGAGCGCCCTCCAGCCTCGCGTTATGCGACAGCAGCAATATTTTCTTTTTCCGCCTGAACCTGCTTTTTAGCTTTAAATGACCGACATCTTTGTATTTGTTGAAGCCATCCTCGAGGCCGGAAAGAAAGCTGTAAAAGACCACAAGCTTCTGCGCGAGGGCCGAGGGCCGTTTCTTGAGGATGTTTTCGGCAAGGTTCGGGATGAATGCCCCTCCCAGGGACAATATCCGATAAATGGATCGCGGGACCCAGTGGACGCTAAGCGTCATCTTTATCATGAAGGACGGATGTTTTTTGTAAAAAAGGACGGAAGACCTTCCTAATTGCCTCCTTCGTCTTTTTCTGTCTTCAATGGTAAGCCCTACGCCAAAAATGGTAAGGACTGCGTTCGGGTTGATCTTGAATTTATATCCAGCCTTCCTCAACCTGAACCCGCATTCGGAATCCTGGAGGCCGTACTCCTTGAAATCTTCATCAAAGCCGCCCACAGAGATGAGCGCCTGTTTGTCGACGGAAATATTATTGGTGATGAATTGCCTGAAGGGGTCCTGCTCGTTGGCGGGGGCTCTGAATTTTCCCTCTTCGGCATATTTTGTTTCTCCGGGCGCTTCCTCGGTCGTATTGCAGAATCCCACACGGCCCCTTACCACCAAAAAGGGGGTGCCCGCAAGTTTGTCGTGGGATCTAATGTGCTCTTCTATCAGCCTTTTGTCGGCGATCATGTGATCGTCAACGAACAGGACGATCCTGCCCTCCGCTGACTCGATCCCCATGTTCCTTGCGGCGGACCTTCCGGCGTTCTGCTGCCAGACGTGTTTGACGGGGAAAGGGACCTTGAAGGACTTAAGCATTTCTGCGGTGCCGTCGGCGGAGCCGTCATCCGCAACAACGACCTCAAAATCATTTGAAGTCTGCTCCGAAAGCGAGAGCAGGGTAAGCTTTAGAGTATCTTTCCTGTTGAAGGTGGGTACTACAACGCTCAGGCGCTTTGGCATGTCTTGATTATCTCCTCGGCTATCTTCTGCGACGCCCCGGGCCCGCCCATTATACTTTTGCCTGCCTCAGCCATCTCTCTTAGCTTGCTTGCGTCTTTCAACAGGCCCTCGATCTTTTTAGCGATATCCTCATCGGTGCCTTCCGGCACAAAAACTGCGCCCGAGAGCATCTTTGAGTACATGTTCACCCTTGCGGACGAGGTGTGCGGCCCTTCTGCCCTTAAAATTATAAGGGGCTTCCCAAGCCCCGCGGCCTGCTCGCTGCCGGTCCCCGTTGAGCCGATGACAATGTTTGACCGCCTCAAAATATCGCCGAAATGCCCCCGGAAGACCTTGATGGCGGGTCCGTCTTTTTTAAATATCTTTCCTATGAGGGGCGTTTTCCAGTCCTTTGACTTATCTATCTCCCAATCGCCCTTGACCATATTATTGACGATCTCACCGAACTGGTGTTCTGAAAAAACGGAGAGGACGATCTCATAACTGCCGCCAAATTTACCGATGACCTTTAGATATGAGGCCACATTCTCCGCCGCGTCGGCCCTGCTGCTCGGTATCAGGGCGATCACGGTCTTGTCGGCATCGATATCAATCCCCGCGTCCTTTGAGGAAAGGTTGGGGTCATCCATCATGATGTTGCCGAGGAACTTTGCATTAACGCCTTTTCTTGCAAGCTCGGCTGCGGTTGCCTCGTCCCTCGTGAAGACCTCTTTGCACTTCCTTTTTAAGAGCTGTGTTTCAAGAAAACCGAACTTCTTGTAGCTCACGGAGACCGCGGTAGCAACATGAACGATGGGCTTCCTTGTGAAGAAGGACGCTATGATGACCGGATAAATATCTCCGACGGCAATGACGTGGTCGTAAGCCTTTGAGATATTGGAAAGAAGCCCCACCTGCCTCAACGCGGTTGAGATGAGTCCCGCCTTGATGTCGTCATAGAGGTGAGAGAGGCTTGCGCCCCCGAACCCGCGGCTTGGAAGGTGCTGCCCCACCCCCACCACCGCAATGTTGTCTTTTTTGTAGGCCTCGCCGTCGCCGATGATGGGAAAGGCGTCTGTCTGCAAATGGTGAAGGTGTTTTTGGGCAAAGAGATGCTGAAGCGCTTTTATTAACACTACTGCCAAAGAATCTTCGCCCCTGCCGTTGCTTAAGAACAGTATCTTCATTTATGCCTCTCTAGAAGAACAGGCGCCAAAAAAAGGAAATGCCTTTTATGAGCGCATATAATATGCCCAATACAAGAAGGACCTGGATAACATCAAAGAGGTTCACCAGCACAACGCTTAACGGGCCGTGATGTTTCCTGAAATAATAATTCCTGCTCCCCCTCCAAATGCGGGCGAGCTTTATCGATCGCATCAGCGTGTTCCATTGGACGAAGCTCTTGTTCTTGTGATGGTATACCAGGGCCTTCGGGTCAAAATAGATCTTTTGGCCGGCGTCCTTTATCCTTTTGCACCAGTCCACCTCGTCAAACCAGAAGATTATCCCCTGGTCAAGCATCCCCGTCCGGTCAATCGCGCTCTTTCTCACGAGAAGGGCCGCGCCCATGGGCTGGTCCACTTCCCTCACATCGTCATGTGCCCAATAGCTCAAGAGATATTTGCCAAAGACCCTGCTTTTGGGAAATATCTGATCAAGGAAGAGCATCCGGTAAAATTCCGTCTCAAGGGTCGGAAAAGACCGGCAGGAGGGCTGAAAACTGCCGTCGGGATACTCAAGCTTTGGCCCCGCCGCCCCCGCCTCGGGATGGGAGTCCATGAATCTCACAAGCTCTTCCATCGCTCCTTCGGTAACCTCGGTGTCGGGATTAAGCAGCATCACATACCTGCCCGAGGAATTCGTGATCCCGCGATTGTTGGCTTTCGGGTAGCCGAGGTTGGCCTTGTTCTCTAAAAGCTGCGCCTGATGGAATTTGGCCCTCACCATCTCAACGCTGCCGTCGGTAGAGCCGTTATCAGACACGAAGACCTCGAAGGATATCCCGTGGACGTGCTCATAGATGGATCCCAGGCATTTCTCCAGGAGATCCTTTACGTTCCAGTTGACTATGACGATCGAAAGGTCCAACCGCTCCTCCTTATTTCTTGTAATAGCCGATGATCTTTTTCACGGCTTCTATCACGTCATCCGTGTCCTTTTCGGTAAGCCGCGATGAGAGGGGGATGGAGATCGTCCGGTCGGAGATGAACTCCGCATTGGGGAAGTCCCCCCTCTTATACCCGAAAGCGTTCATGTAATATGAATGAAGATTTAGGGAGATGAAGTGTATGCCGGACCCGATGTTCTCCCGGCGCAGCGCCTCCATAACATGGTTGCGGTCTATCTTAAGGCGCTCGGGCCGTATCAGTATCGTGTAGAGGTGCCTCGCGTGCGTGATGTTTTGCTCTTCTATCGGCGTGATGATCTCGGGAATGTCCTTGAACGCCGCGTTATATTTCTTCCAGATCCTTTTCCTTACTTTCAGGTTCTTGTTGATCCTCTTTAGCTGGTGCAATCCCATCGACGCCTGGATGTCCGTCATGTTGTATTTGTATCCGGGATAAAGAGTGTCGTAATGCTGGTATCCTTCCGCGGAATACCTCTTCCAGGCGTCCTTGCTGATGCCGTGAAGGCTCATCACTCTTATCTTCTCCGCCCATTCGTCATTATCGGTGGTCACCATGCCTCCCTCGGCGGTCACAAGGTTCTTTGTAACGTAAAAGCTGAAGGCCGCGATGTCCCCGATCGCGCCGATCTTCTTTCCCTTGTAAACGGACTCGATGGCGTGCGCGGCATCCTCAATGACCGCGAGGCCTCTTTCCCTTGCGATCCTCATTATCTCATCCATCCTGCAGGGCCTGCCGGCAATATGGACGGGAATTATTGCCTTTGTCTTTGATGTGATCTTCCCTTCTATCTTTGACGGGTCTATGTTCATCGTGTCTTTTTCAACGTCGACAAAAACGGGCCTGGCCCCCTGGTGAACGATGACGTTGGCCGTTGAAGCGAACGTGAGCGGCGTGGTAATGACCTCATCTCCCGCCTTCACACCGAGCACCACAAGGGCAAGGTGAAGGCCCGCCGTGCAGGAATTAAGCGCCACCGCGTGCTTTGTGCCGATATATTTTTTGAACTCTTCCTCGAACTTGTGGGTCTTAGGCCCCGTTCCTATCCAGGAGGACTTAAGGGTCTTTACCACTTCTTTTATCTCGTCATCTTTTATGTCCGGCGCCCCGAAGACAAGGAACTTTTTCCTTACGGGCTTTCCGCCCTCCATCGCGGGTCTTTCGTTCATCTGAGCAGCTCCTTATATTCGTTCTCGATCTTCTTTGCCTGTTTTACCGCGTCAAATCTCTCCTCGACCACGGCCCTTCCCGACTTACCTAATCGTTTTACAAGGCCGGGATCAACGGCCAGTTTTTCAAGCGCATTCGAAAGTTCGTCCACACTTTTTTCCCCGGCCGTGAAGCCGTTGATACCGTCGCCCACAAGCTCGGGTATTCCCGCGTATCTCGTTGCAATGACGGGCATCCCGCTCGCAAGAGCTTCGATGAGCACCATCGGAAGCCCTTCCTGATCTCCGCTTTCCGCCGTAATGCTGGGGGACATGAGAACGTGCGATGAATAGAGCTCTTCGATATACTCATTATAGTTTTTATTGCCCATAAGTGAAACCGAATTTTCAAGGGAATGCTCCCTTATATAAGCCCTAAGCTCATCCTCTGCCGGCCCGCTTCCTATAAGAGCAAGCCTCATGTTAGGGCGCCTCTTTTTTGCTTCCTCGAACGCCTTCAGGCCGTAGATAAAACCTTTCTTCTCGATGAACCTTCCGCACATAAGGACCTTTAGCGGCTCCCCCGCTTTGACAGCTCTTTCCCAAAAATGCAATTTTCCGAGGTCAACACCGAGGTAATAAGTCCTCGTTTTATCGGCGGGGGCCCCCATCCTGATAAGGTCTTCTCGCATCTGCTTTGAACAAGTGATGAAGAGAGCCCCTTCCCTGAAAAGTTTTCTCTGCTGAAGCGCGTATACGGGGTTCTTTGTCATCTTGTAGACGTCAAGGCCGTAGAAGCTCGTCACAAGAGGGACTTTGAGCCGGCGCGCGAGCGGGAGCAAAAAAATGCCCTCCCACCCGAAGTGCGCGTGGATGAGGGAGACATCTTGATCGCGCATCACCTTTTTATAATATCCGAAGTAGCCGAAGGGGTCCGCAAGCTTTTCCAGGAATCGGTTGAGCGGCGGGAGGTCCGATATGGAGAAAACTTCCGGGTGAGGGAATTTTTCCTTGTTCCGTACCTCCTCCGCCAGCACAAGAGTTTCATAGGCCGAAATGTTCTTGAGCTGGGAGTAAATAAAAGTCTCGGTGAGGTTGAGGTACCTCTTTAGGGCAAAAGCGATCTTCTTCATTGAAAACCTTACAGTTTAACCACCTTTGAGAGAGCGCCCTTCACGTTTTTCGTGGCGTTCCGCGTGTCAACCACACGGGACGCCTTGCCGACTATGAAGGGATAATCGTAGCGCGAGTGGTCCGTGATTATTACAACGCAATCGGACCTCTTCAGGCTTTGCGCGTTCACGGCGGCAGACCGCATCACGGATCCGTTTATCTTTATCTGCGGTATGTAAGGATCGTTGTAGGAAACTTTTGCCCCCCGCTCTTTCAGTATCTCTATGACCTTCAGCGCCGGAGACTCTCTGACGTCATCGATATCCTTTTTGTAGGCGACGCCCAGGACCAGCACATCAGCTCCCTTTATGCTCTTCTTATCCATCGAGAGCGCTTCGATGATGACCTCTACCACGTGATAAGGCATGTTGTTGTTTATCTCGCCCGCAAGCTCGATGAAGCGGGTGTTGAAATCGTGCTCCCTGGCCTTCCACGACAGGTAGTAAGGATCAAGCGGTATGCAGTGGCCTCCGAGGCCGGGGCCCGGATAGAACGTCATAAAGCCGTAAGGCTTTGTGGATGCGGCCTCTATTACTTCCCAGATGTTTATCTTAAGCCGCCTGCAAAGGATTGCCATTTCATTGACCATGGCGATATTGACGCTGCGGAATATGTTTTCAAGGAGCTTTTCCAGTTCGGCGACCTTTGGGGAAGACACGGCGAACACCCTGTCGGTTATCTTCTCGTATAATAGTTTCGCAAGTTTGCCGGCAACGCTTCCGAGCCCTCCGACAACCTTTGGAGTATTGGTGAAATCAAATCTCTTGTTGCCGGGATCTATCCTCTCGGGAGAATATGCAACAAAGAAATCACTGTTGAGCTTGAGCCCCGTCTTGATCAGCAAGGGAAGCATTATCTCCTCAGTGGTGCCGGGGTAGGTAGTGCTCTCAAGGATCACGAGCTGCCCTTTCCTTAGGCTTCCTGCCGCGTCACGGCTTGCGGAGACAACATAGGAGAGGTCCGGGCTCTTGTTCTTGTCCAGGGGGGTCGGCACGCAGATGAGCATTACATCGGCCCTTTTTGCGGCTTTCGGGTCGGAGGTGGGCTTGAACCTTTTGTCCTTTATGAGCTTCTCGTCCTTAAGGTAAGGGATGTAGCCCCTGCCGGTCTTTAACCTTTGTATCTTCGTCTTGTCCTTATCAACGCCGATGACCTCAAACCCCGCCTTGAGAAAGGCAAGGGCGGTCGGAAGCCCCACGTAACCCAGGCCAAGCACGGCTATGACGGCCTTTTTTTGTTTTATTTTTCCTTCGAGCGATCTGCCCGGATCCCCTTTGGACAATTGATATCCCCCCTATTTCCTGATCAATAAGTCGTCAATTCTATCATCATTGTATAAAGAAAGGAATAGATTGGAATACTTCGTGAGCCTTTGGACGAACTTCTCCTTGCTGATATTACAGGGGTTGAACCTGTGGATGTTCATGGGGTTGGTGAAGCGCACATTTGCCCCTCCCCTCATCCCCACCCCGCCCTCGTACCCTTCTTCCTTCGCAAGCTTCACCGCCAGCTTATCAACGCTTCCCCACGGCCAGCATATATATCTGCATTCTTTTTCAAGCTTCTCCTCAATGATGTTCTTTGATACCCTTAATTCCTCCCTTATCCTCTCCCCCTGTTCCTCTTTCATTTCAAACCGGCCGGCAGGCTTCCCCTTGGTCTTCTTAAAATTTCCCAATTCTTCCGAGATCGCTTTCTTAAAGCCGGGGCTTTTCATGAACGAAACCCCGCCCTTTCCGAAAACAAATTGCGCGAGGTGGTCCCTGAGGGATGTATCGTCAAAATATCTTCGGGCGACGAGTGACGGCGCCATATGATAGACCGGGATCCCCAGGCGAAGGTCCCCGCCTGTGGCAAGCCCGAGCTTGAGCGATGAGCCGTCATTGAACGATACTACCTTATCTCCGTCAAAATAAGCCGCATGGGTGTGGCTGTGCGACTGGATATCTATGAGCCCGCTTTTCTCCATTGCATGGGCTTCCTTCCAATTTATGTAGTCCGGAAGCGGGCCCTTTGAGAAGACGTTGTTCTTTTTTGTTTCTTCATGCGGCGGAATGTCGGGGATCTCGTCCTGAGAAACTCTCCCTTTTACGGCATCCTCGAAGTTCGGCCTGACATGCGATGACTCACCTATCCTTGATGTAATGACAAATACGGTCGCCTTAAAGGCATACTTCTTTAGGATGGGATAAGCAAAGACCCAGTTGTCGAGAAAGCCGTCGTCGAAGGTGATGAGTATGGGCTTTGCGGGCGCGGGCTTCCTGTTTTTCAGGTGACTAAACATTTCGGAGAGGAAGAGCGGCGTGTAGCCCGATCCCTTTAAATATTTTATCTGCGATTCGAAATTCTCCGGAGAGATCGTGATCGGATCTTCGGGGTGAAGGTTCACATGGTGATACATTATGGCCGGGATCGAAGAAAAGATAGACATTTATTTCCCCGCCGATCTCGCTTTATACCAGTCTATCGTCTTGGCAAGCCCCGCCCTGAAAGTGACCTTTGGCCTGAACCCTATGAGTTTGCCGGCAACCGAAATGTCCGCAAGCGAATGCTTGATGTCTCCCGCTCTTCCCTCCTCATACCTGGGCTTTATGTCCTTGCCGACGATCTCGTTTATCATCTTTACCATCTGGTTGAGGGAGAAAGCCTCGCCGCACGCGATATTCATAGTGCGCCCTATCGCCTCTTTATTAGCAGTTGTCGCCGCAAGGACATTGGCAGAGACGACGTTCTCCACGAACGAAAAATCCCTTGATTGTTCCCCGTCACCGTAGATGACGGGGGGCTCATTCTTCATGATCATTGTGATGAATTTTGGGATCACCGCGGCGTAATGGGATCTGGGATCCTGATTGGGCCCGAAGACGTTGAAATACCTCAGGCAGATCGTCTCAAGTTTAAAGATCCCGGCGAAGACCTTGCAGAAATGCTCTCCTGCGAGTTTGCCCGTTGCGTACGGGGAGAGCGGGTTCTCCTTCATCTCCTCTTTCTTCGGAAGGGTCGGCGTATCGCCGTACGCGGAAGAGGAAGCCGCGTATACGAACCTCTTGATACCGTTGTCCCTTGCAGCAATCAGGGCGTTAACCGTCCCCATGATATTGACCTCGCTTGTGCCGGCGGGATCCTCAACAGAGCGCTGGACGGAGGGAAGAGCCGCTTCGTGAAGGACGTATTCAATGCCCCTGAACGCTTTTTTGACAAGTTCGAGGTCCCTCAGATCGCCCTCTATGATCTTGATCTTGTCCGGTATTTTTTCCAGGTTCTCTTTTTTCCCTGTGGAAAAATTGTCAAAGACGGTGACTTCGTGGCCAAGCCCCACAAGCTCCTTTGAAATGTTGCTGCCGATGAAACCCGCCCCTCCCGTCACAAGATATTTCGCCATCTTTCTCTCCTCTCAGGAACTCAAGACCTTATCGTACATCGCTTCGGTGCGCCTCGCGGCCGTCTCCCAGGTGAAATTTTCCTCCATCCTTTTTCTCGCGCGCTCCCCGAAGAGCCTTCTCATCTGCGGGTTCTCGATAAAATACCATATCTTATCTTTGAGGTCATCAATATTTTTAGGATCATCCATGAGGAGCCCCGTCTCCCCGTCTGCCACTATCTCCGGGATCGCGCCGGCCTTTGTCGCGACCACCGGCAGGCCCGAGGCCCCCGCTTCGGCGTAAACGTGGCCGAAAGTCTCCATCCGTGAAGGGACCACCAGCACATCCGACGCCCAATAGATCTCATTTATTTTATCAGGAGGCACAAACCCGGTGAAGATCACCTTGTCACTAATTGCTTTTGCCGATTCGTAGAGCTTTTTCATGAAATCCGTAACCTTGTCATCAGAGCCAAAGAACCTGCTTCCCACAACGAGAAATTTGACCTTCCTCAAGTTATCGGGGATCCTCTTGATCGCTTCGACCAAAACATCAACGCCCTTATCCTTGGACAGGCGCCCGACAAAAAGGATGACAACATCATCCTGCGCGATACCCAAACGCTTCCTTACCTCATCGGCGGCGCCCT
>Ga0315282_10015149_pt1 | contig 11411 bp, 13 predicted proteins | sample YL17G07_20_MG_FD_203693 | JGI IMG/M metagenome (GOLD analysis project Ga0315282, IMG submission 203693) | Sediment microbial communities from Yellowstone Lake, YNP, Wyoming, USA - YL17G07_20 | ecosystem: Environmental > Aquatic > Freshwater > Lake > Sediment | place: USA: Wyoming | collected...
GATGGAAGGATTGAAAGAAGGCGACCAGGTCATCCTCCAGTGACGGTGTAGGGGCGCAGCTAGCTGCGTCCGTCAGCCGACGGACAGGCCCTGCCCCTACGGGTGGCTGCCCCATGGTTTTCCGCGACCTCCTGCTCGACACAATCCGCACGCTCTGGGCGCACAAGCTGCGCACCTTCCTAACCATGTTCGGGATCGCCTGGGGCATCGTCTCGATTACGTTGATGGTGGCGGCCGGTGAGGGTTTCAATGTGGGCTGGAGGAAGCAACAGGAGACTTTCGGCAAGGACGTGATGATCGTTTTTAGCGGGCGGACCAGCATGCAGGCGGGGGGATTGCGCGCGGGCCGGGCGTTGCGATGGGAAGATAGTGACTACGTCCCCGTGCAACAGGAAGCGCCCGCCTGCCAATACGTACTGCCGGAACTGGGACGAGATAGCTTGACGGTCCGCAGCCTTTACAACAACGGTACCCCGCAGGTTGTCGGGTCCCTGCCGCCGTTTGCCGAAGTTCGCTCCGTGCGGGTCGGTGAAGGCCGGTTTTACAACTGGGATGATCAAGTGAATGGACGACGGGTGGCCTTCCTGGGAACGAACATCAAGAAACAGCTTTTCGCCTCTCGCTCGGCGGTGGGTGAGACGATTCACATCAACAACATCCCTTACACGGTCATCGGGGTGATGGAGAGTAAGGACCAGAACTCCTGTTACGACGGTTGGGACGTGGATAAGGTGTTCATTCCCTTCAGCGCCGTCATGCGGGACTTCCCCGAGAAACCCCCCGGGACTGCTCGCAGCATTGATCGTTTGCTCGTGGCGCCGAAATCCCTCGAACTGCATGAAAACTGCAAGCTCCAGGTGCGACGCGCGCTGGGCCGGATTCACCATTTCGATCCGCGCGACAAAGAAGCTGCCCCCATCTGGGACACCGTGGAAAATGCCAAGTCCTTCAAATCCATGATCGACGGCCTCAAGTACTTCCTGGGTGCAGTGGGTCTGACCACTTTGATGTTGGGCGGCATCGGGGTGATGAACGTCATGCTGGTGGCCGTGCGCGAGCGGACGCGTGAAATCGGCGTCCGCAAGGCGGTGGGGGCCAGCTCGCGTGCCATCCTCAGCCAGTTCTTCGCCGAAAGCCTCATCGTCGTCTTCTTGAGCGGCGGAGTGGGGCTGGGGATCGCCTATGGACTCTGCGCGCTGGTGAACCTGGCTCCGATGCCGGCGTTTTTTGCCGGGCTGCTGCCAACTTGGCAGGTTGCAGTTCTGTCGTTTGTGCTCCTGGGGACCGTTGCGGTGCTCTCGGCGCTCTATCCGGCGCGGCGCGCTGCGTCGATCGATCCGATTGAAGCGCTGAGATTCGAGGCTGGGGGGTAACTCGTAGTCTTATCTCCTTCGTCATTCACCCCCCCACAGGACAGCGAAGGACAAAGGACGAAGGACTAAGGACTCCGGACAATGCTAAGGGAAGTTTTCATTCAAGCCTGGATCGCGCTGACCCGCAACAAGCTGCGCAGCTTTCTCACCATGCTGGGGATTGTGTGGGGAATTGCCGCCGTGGCCCTGCTGATCGCCTACGGCAACAGTTTCCGATCCCTCCTCGTGGCTTCCTTTGACGCCTTTGGGAGAGGCGCGGTCATCGCCTGGCCGGCGCAGACCAGCGAGCAGGCCGGAGGACAGCGCGCCGGCAAGCAGGTTCGTTTCGAGAAGGAGGACGTGGAGCTGGTACGGCAAGACGCAACCTTAGTCAAGACGATCTGCATGGAGACAGTCCGCTGGCTGCCCATTTCGTACGGCGACCGAATTGCTAATACCGCCATTCGCGGCGTGTGTCCTGGGTATGGCGAGATGCGGAACGAGGTGCCGAGCCTGGGCCGTTGGCTCAATCACGAGGACGAACTGGAACGCCGGCGCGTTGCCTTCCTGGGAGCCCGAATCCGCGAGAAACTTTTCAGCGGCCGCCCCGCGGTCGGGGAGACCGTCCGCATCTCGGGGATCCGATTCACGGTGATCGGCACCATGGACATCAAGATCCAGGACAGCAACTACTTCACCAGCGACGACGAGTCGGTCTGGATTTCCTACTCGTCGGCCGGGGATATCTGGAACACCCGTTACGCTTCGGTCCTAGTGTTTGAGCCGATCGCCCCGCAGTTCGAGAAGCTGGCCATGCAGCAGTTTCGTGCCGCGATTGCCAAACGCCAGCGGTTCTCACCCACGGACGAACGCGCCATTATGATGTTCGGCCGGGAACAATTCCGGCCCATCATCGATGGCATCACGATCGGCCTTCAGGTTCTGCTGACCTTCATCGGCGCGCTGACGCTGGGGATCGGCGGAGTCGGTGTCATGAACATCATGCTGGTCTCCGTGGACGAACGGATCCGCGAGATCGGGCTGCGTCGGGCGCTGGGCGCGCGGCGTCGCCACATCCAGGCGCAGTTCCTTTCCGAAGCGCTGGTGCTAACCCTCGCCGGCGGGATCGTCGGCATCGGCGTCGCCTATCTCCTCTCCGCGGCCATCGGCACCTTGCCTTTGTATGGAGCGTTCGATGAGGAGTTGGTGGGGAAGGGAGACATTCACCTGTACATTTCCGCGACCACGCTCGCCGTGTCCACCGGCGTGCTGCTCTTTGTGGGCGTCATCAGCGGCATGGTTCCGGCGTTGCGTGCTTCGAAGCTGAATCCCGTCGACGCGCTCCGCTACGAATGAGACGAAAGGAAGGAAAGCATGAAGGCTCACAAGCGGCTCGTTCCCCTGTTTGTATTCCTGGCGCTCCTCGCGGCTGCCGGCCGGCTCGCGGCCCGCGATTACGAAGGTTCGTTCGAGCGGAAGCTGACTGTCGCCGGCCCCGTCGAACTGGAAGTCACCACCGGCTCCGGGAATATTGACGTGCATAGCGGCGATGCTTCGACCGTTCAGGTGCGCGGCACAATCCGCGTCAGCCGGCGCATTGGAGCTGACGCTGCCGCGAGGAAGATTCAGTACCTGCAAAGCAATCCTCCCATCGAACAGAGCGGCAACTTCATCCGCGTGGGCCGCATCTCGGACCCGGAACTCCGACGCCACATTTCGATCAGCTACGAGCTCGTCGTCCCGGCCGCGACCCGGTTGCGCTCGGAGACTGGATCCGGAGACCAAGCGATTGAAGGGATCAAAGGTCCCGTCAAGGCTTCGACCGGGTCGGGGAATATCCGGGTGTCGAGCCTGGACGACGAGGCGCGCCTGGATACCGGCTCCGGGGATATCGAACTGGCCGGGCTTTCCGGAGCTGTTTACGCCCAGACGGGAAGCGGAAACATCCGCGCCAATCACCTTGCTGGAATGGTCCGCGCCCATACGGGCAGCGGCGACATCCGGCTCGAGGGAAACTCCACCGGGCCGGTGAGGGCGGAGACGGGCTCCGGCAACGTCGAGATCCACGGCGTGCAGGGAGCGCTTCGCGCGCAGACGGGGAGCGGCAACATCATCATCCAGGGCGAGCCGCGCGGGGACTGGAAACTGGAAACGGGTTCCGGCAACGTGTCGATGCACCTGCCTCCCCAGGTGGGATTCAGTCTCTATGCTCACACGGGCTCCGGCAGCATCAACTCCGATCTCCAGATCACGATTCAGGGAAAGCTCAGCCGGTCGGAACTGCGGGGAACCGTCCGGGGCGGCGGGTCGCTGGTAGAAGTCGGGACCGGCTCCGGCGATATTCACATCGAGTAGCCCGCTCGGCGTCGTTTCACTCCTTCTCATGTAATCCCCTCGCCCGTGAGCTGCCGCGCGGGCAGTCCGCCGGAAGGGGGAGCCTGCCGTTTGGAAATTTTCCATCCTTTGGGGGTGCGGAGAGGTCCTCTCTCCCTGACGTGGGGGATCGTTGGCGCGAAGGCTTTCAGCTCTTCACTTCCGCATCCACGCTCGCCTTGCGCAACTCGGCCGCGGCGACCTCGGGCAAGAGAGAATTGTAGTAAACCTCTTTGACGCTGTATGACTTCGACGTGGCGCGGTGGACGGGCAGGATTTCGAAATGCCAGTGGTAATCGTCTGCCAGGGACTGCCAGTGGCCCGTGCGCTCGAACTTGGCGTGGACGTTCGGTGAGGTGTGCAGCACCAGGTGGTAGGCAGGCGCGACGGCCTCCAAGCGGCGGAGGATGGACTTCAGAAATCGGCCGAGGCGGAATTGCTTTTCCCAGCTCGTGAGGTCCTCTTCGAAGGAACAGTGGTGCTGCGCGGGCATGACCCAAGTCTCGAAGGGGACGCGCGATGCGAACGGGCAGAAGGCCACAAACAGGTCGTCCCACTCGACGGCGCGTGACTGGTACATCAGTTCCTGCTTGACGATATCGCAGTACAGGCAGCGCTCCTTGAGTTCGAAGTAGCGCTTTGCGGAGCGCAGCTCGTAAACGACGCGGCGGGGAATGAAGGGCGTGGCGGTAATCTGCGAGTGCGGGTGATCCAGGTCCTGGCCGGCGAGTGTCCCCTGATTGCGGAAAACGGTGACATAGCGGAACCGGCGGTCTTTCTTCAAGTCCCCGATTCTGGAAACGTAGGCGCGCAGGATCTGCGCGATGTGCTCGTCGCTCTGCTGGGAAAGCGACCGTTGATGGTCCGGGTGCTCGACGACGATCTCATGCGCGCCCAGGCTCCGCATCTTGTCGTAGATGCCTTCCGCGCGCCGCTGCACGTCGCCTTCGATCCGGTACAGCGGGCGCAAGTGCGGGATGACTCGGACCTGCCAGTTGGGATGGCCGTAGGGGTGTTCGTAGATCGTCCGCGGGGAGAGGGCTTCCTGGCCGGGGCAGAGGGGACAGACGGAGCTTGCAGGCCAGCCTCCGTTACCGTCCTCCTGGATCACCCAGCTCTGGGTTATGGGGTCTTTCCGAAGCTCCATGGGCCCTCCCTGGAATCCGAAAGTGGAGGAGTTCTCCGCGACGAGTTCGTACCATGCATCGCGATGCCGCCGTCGGCATGGTGAAAAGACGTGCCCCCAACCTCAACTCGAACCAAGCGAGATGAGACAGGAAATCTGAAAGCGCTTACCGCTGGGGGCTGTATCGGCTTGGTCCTTGAGCTGATCAATAGTTCGCTGTGTCCCGAACAGAGAAAGGGCGCGTCAACTGGGGGCTGCCGTTATATTGCGATGCGGACTGAGACTTGTCAAGGGGCGAGATCGGCAAGTTGATTGATCCAGGCATCCACTTTTGCGTCCGCCCATAAGCGCGCGCCGATTGCAGAGTCCCCGTTCCCCAGCGTGGTCGCCAGGAGCGCCTGGCTCATGAATTCCGTGCGACCCCGCGGAGCGTCGTGGTGCCCAACCGACACGCGAGTCCCTAGTGCGTTGGAGCCGCCTTAGCGGGCTTGCCGGGCTTCGCCTGCAGAGCCTCATTTTCAGCCTTCAGGCCCTCGTAATCATGTTCTAGGGTGGCCTTGGCTGCTGTGACTTGGTCGAGTCGGTTCTTGAGGTCCGTGTTTTCTTGCTGTAAGGTCGTGACTTGCTCCTGTAAAGTGCGATTTTGATCTGAGGCCTTAGAGAAACGATATCCGAAGACCCCAGCAACTGCGGCGCAAACCACAGCAATAATCACCACGACGGTGAATTTGTTCTCCATATGTCAGACTCCTTTCCGGCGGGGCACAGCCCCGCCCTTAGACAGAGCCTCTCTGGGAGGCGTTACATTTTGACAACTTTCCGCGCAACTCCAAAACTAAGCACTCGGCGGCTTCGTCGCAACTGGTTTAGCGGCTTCGGTTGGCTTTGGTCCGCCGACCGTTTGCGCCGGAGCGGGCTGAGCCGCTGGTTTGGCGGCTTCGGTTGGCTTTGGTCCGCCGACTGTTTGCGCCGGAGCGGGCTGAGCCGCTGGTTTAGCGGCTTCGGTTGGCTTTGGTCCACCGACCGTTTGCGCTGGCGCGGGCTGAGCCGCCTGCTTGACCTGTGGTGGCGCCGCTGTGTGCCTTTTGGTCCAACTGTGGGCTGTCGAACAAAACACCCGGCCATGTCGAACAATCTTCCGAGACTCGGGAACCTCAACTCCGCATTCAAAACAGTAAACTGCCATTTTTCGTTCCTCCTCTTCGATTTCGGAGGACCAGCATCAGCTCCCAGTAAGAATTGCTAAGGCATCAGCCGGCCTGTCCGATCTTTTGCCGCGTCTGTTCGCGTGAATATTTCTTTCACGATGCGACCAGAAGCCGCTTTGCATAAATTGCCGGCTCGGGAAACAATGTCCAGTCGCCGGAATACCCTTCTCGCCTTTTGAGACGAACTGACCGAAAATCTTTGCCCTCTTTCCGCAATCTTCATCACAGCCCATAATTTTGGCCACGAGTGCGGCAGAGCAAAAGTGCCCGTCAGAAGCGCGCGGTCCAAAAGGCGATCCTCTTCGTGCACCATCAGCACGAGTACCAAGATGGCCATCCCCGCAATCCCCAGCCCGATGGCGAGAACGATAGCCGCGAGGTACTCTTCCAGCACGTACATCTCTTATTTCTCCTGTTCCTGGCGCCGGAATTTGCTTTCCCGTGGACCCTTGCCGGCCAATATCCGTTCCCTAGCTACGCTCCCCTCAAGGCAGCCCGTCAACTGCTGCGTAGCTATCAAACTCAGCGCTGAATGCAGCCTCTGCCCGTCAAGCTCGTACTCCAGCTTGCCCTCCAGGAATTCCCTCAGCGTTTCATTGACGAGCTCAGAGGACACCGCTACGCCTCGTCCGTTTGCGACCTGTCTGGTGCGCCGAGCAAGCAAATTGCAGAGGAGAAAAGGAGACATCTCGGACCCATCGACTCGGTTCAGCAGTTCGACGCGTTTGGACATCGCTCCCCTTTGATTCTACTGGCCGCTTACAGCGACAAGCCGGGCTGCGCCGTCGACCCGGGATCGCGCCTTCTCTAGGCTGACCCCCTCACCACGCATAAGATGGAGGACTGCTCTTAGCCGATAGAAATCACGCGAGGAGTAGTACGTCCTCTCGTTCTTCACAACCCGCCGGATGACGCCCCTTGCTTCAAAGTCAGCGAGTTCTGCCTGCGACAACCCCAGCTTGCCCGCAAAGTGTTCAGCGAGAAAGTAGTCTGGCATCGGTCGGTTGCCTCCCTTATCTCTTTAAGAGCTTTTTCCCTCTGCTCCGGTTCGGAAACGCTCCGTGTCGTGCGCTGCCCCTCCTCGGAGAATCTTGATATTCGTGCCGCGCAGTCTCTCGAAACCGTACTGAAGCTCATATTCAACCCATTGCCCTACCGAGAGGCCAGCGATGACTGATCCATCTAGCGCCGAGCGATCGAAATACACCTCACATCCGTCCTCGCCCAGAATGAATCCGCAACCCTGCTTTCTGAGCAGTCGGGTAATTGATCCTCGCATGACCTAGCTCTCCTTCCACAGATTCGCGGTCAGCACAGAAGGCTTTGCGCGTCGTCCTGGCCTTCGCGACTGGGGCCACCCGTCCCCGCGAAGAAAATTGGGACCTTTCGGTTCCTCTGGTCCGAACTCGTGCTCCGTGCTTTGCGTCAAAAAGAGACGCACCGTCCGCCACAGATCGATGAGAATCACCATGGTCAGGAGCGTCACACAAGTGGCCAGAAGGACTGCCGGGATATACTGTCCAAGGTGCATCAATGATTTTGGTCTCCTTTGCTCGGATGCCTTCCGGCCTCAAAGCGGCGATGGGGCTTGTTTTCCCCTTGCCTCATATGGCTCTTTTCGACTCCCACCGACCCATGGGAGGGGGGAATCTCCCTCGCCTGTATTTCAACCACGCTAATGTGCACACGCAGATTCCGCGATGAAGATTCTGGCTCTTCTGTTCATTGCTTGACAGGTTGGGGTCGCTGCCTCGCAAACAGGGGCAGCCTTCTCCCACCCTCTCGCTGCTACGATCTGTGAGGTGCGCACACCGGACTTCGCGAGATCTTGCCTCACCCCCACGGCGCGTCCCTCTGCTAAATCGTGAGTGCACTCCTCTGATCCGAGGGGGTCGCAATAACCAACCACAAAAATCCGAACCTCAGGATGCTTTTGGAGCCAAGTCGCCTCCAACGTTAGACTTTTCTGGCTTTCGGACGTCAAGTCGATGCTGTTGGGATCGAATAGCAAAGCTTGTTTCAGAATGCGAGGAAGTGCATTCCTATGATTGGGTGCGTTCGCCGCCGATGTGCTTGCTCCCGGACCTATTCTGGAGGCATCCTCCCCGGCGTCAGCAACGCGAGCAACCTTCGAGATTACCCCACCTCTTCGCCAGCAAAGCTGATATTGGTCGGGTGAAAGACTCAACCGGGGAACCGTCGCAGGAATCCAGCTCGCCGAAGTGCAGCGCGTACATCCTAGGGGGAGGTGACGAGAGCCTAAAAGAGATGTGAATATGAAGATTTCCACACATACAGCCGAAAAAATATATCCCGGCCTCACGAGCCACTCGCTGTAGTCTGAAGTTGCGACAGGAGGTCCCTAACGTCGACCAAGCGGTTGTTGAAGATTTCCCTTGCCACGTCCAACAGCCGGAAAATTGCCGGATCAGGAACCGAATAGAAAACATTACTTCCGTTCTTTCTCCCGACAACCAAGCTTCGGCTCCGCAGGATCGCAAGCTGCTGGGAAAGAGTTGTTTGCTCGACGCCAAGGCGGGTGCTTAGTTCATTCACTCCGACCTCGCCGCCACGGAGTCCGTCGATTATCCGTATCCGTAGCGGGTGCCCTAGCGCCTTAAAGAATTCAGCTTTGAATTGGCTTAACTCCGGCATCAGGACCTCTCTTTGGGCTTCCCGGTTGAACGCACCAACATTTTTGCATATTCGAATGCCCTTGTCAACCCCAGGATTGTGTTAAGGTGTCGCTCGCGTCAGGCCGGGAAGAGTTCAAGGTGTCGAGCCGTTTTGCTCGCCAGCGGTACATCTACGGGTGCAATTTTTTCAGGCCTTGGCCGGTGGGGTGCGTCAAGGGCCTAGCCTAGCATTCACCCGGGAGGCCTTTGACCATGAATGATTTGCTCCCCTTGACGGTGAGCGTATAATAGGCCAATCCGACAGTTTGGGGTTTCGTGCCCTTATCCGGATTCTGACTCGCCGATTTGCTTGCCGCAGGACGCCAGGCGTTGTGGGAGGCGAGCGTCGTAGGGAGCGGACAACATGGTCATCCATTGTAAGCATTGCGGAGCCGCCTCGAAGGTGGACGACGCCAAAATGCCGTCCACGCCGTTCCGTATCAAGTGTCATCAGTGCCAGAACATTCTGACGATCGAGCCGCCCAAGCTCACCGGAGGCACGGCGCGTCCCGCACCGAGCTTGCCGCTCGAGCCTCCTCCGCGGCCCTCAGGAAGGCCCATCACCGTGACGGGCAGCCTGCGCCCGCCCCAGCGGCCCAGCGCCGAGAAGGCAGCGCCAGCCGCCGTCATCGTTGCGCCGGAAGTCGAGAGCCAGCCGCTCGCGGACCGCACGCACTACCTCCAGAAGATCGATCTCTTCAGCGCGCTTTCTTACGAGGAGTGCCAGGCGATCGAGAGCAAGCTGAAGCGGCGCGAGTTTCCTCCCAATCACGTCGTGGTCCGCGAAGGCGGCCCGGGCGACTCGATGTTTTTCATCAACGCCGGCATGGTGGAAGTTCGCAAGAAGGACGCCAACACCGGAATCGAATTCCTGCTGACGGAACTGAAAGGCGGCTCCTGCTTCGGCGAAATGTCGCTGCTCACCGGCAAGCCTCGGGCCGCGACCGTGAGAACGATGGAGCCGACGATGTGCGGGGTGCTGGAGAGCACGGATTTCGAGGAGTTGATCCTGCACAGTCCCAAGGTCGCCCTGGCGCTAAGCCGCGTCCTGGCGGAGCGCCTGGAAGAATCCAACGAACAATCGGGCATCGAATACGTCAACCTGCGCCGCATCCAGTTTGACGCGCGCGTCCTGAGCCTGCTGCCCCAGCAGATCCTCCTCCAGCACAAGATCATCCCCGCCGGCTACGCCAATAACCGCCTGACGCTCGCCATGGTGAACCCCAACAACCTGATCGCCCTCGACGACGTCCGGCGCGTCCTGAAAGGCGTCATCATCGAGCCGGTGGTGACCTCCGAAGACGACTTCAAGCGTTTCATGACCACGACGTATAGCGAAATGCTGAAGAAGGAGGCGGATGAGAAGAAGAAAGCCAAAGAGACGGCGGTCGCCTTGATGAAAAGTTCGGGGGGCGAGAAGGCCGCCGCAGAAGTGGCCAGGCTCATGGCGCAATCGGACACCATGGAGGGCATCCTCGATTCCCTCCAGAACGAAGCGCTCAAGGCCATCGAAGTCGAGGATGTTCAGCAGGTCTCCGAAAGCGTCACTGACCTTTCCAAGTCCGCCGAGGACGCGCCCATCATCCGCATGGCCAACCAGATCTTGGCTTCCGCCATCCAGAAGGGTGCGAGCGACATCCACGTGGAGCCGCAGGAGAAGGATGTCGTGGTGCGCTTCCGCATCGACGGCTCGCTCCAGCAGGTCCAGGTGCTGGCCAAGAAGGTCCAGATGGGCCTCGTCTCGCGCCTCAAGATTCTCTCCAAGCTCGATATCGCCGAGAAGCGCCTGCCCCAGGACGGCCGCATCAGCGTGCGCATGGAAGACCGCCCCATCGACTTCCGCGTCTCGACGATTCCCTCCAAGTGGGGCGAGAAGGTCTGCATGCGCATCCTCGACAAGTCGAACACCATCCTGGGCCTCGACAAGCTGATCTCGCACGAGGAATCGCTCGCCCTGGTGCGTGACATGATCGCGCAACCTTACGGGATCATCTACGTGACCGGGCCCACCGGTTCGGGCAAGACCACGACGCTCTATAGCGCGCTCGCCGAATTGAACGATCCCGATGTCAACATCTCCACGGCCGAGGACCCCATCGAGTACGACCTGCCGCGCATCAATCAGGTGCAGGCCCACAAGGAGATCGGGCTCGATTTCGCCCGCATCCTGCGCGCCTTCCTACGCCAGGACCCGGACATCATCCTGGTGGGTGAAACGCGCGACAAGGAGACGGCCCACATCGCCGTCGAGGCGGCGCTCACCGGCCACCTGGTCTTCACCACGCTCCACACCAACGACGCCGCCGGAGCTTTCACGCGCCTGGGCGAAATGGGTGTCGAGCCGTTCCTGATGTCGAGCTCCACGATCGGCATCATCGCGCAACGCCTCACGAAGCGCCTTTGCCAGCACTGCAAAGAGCCTTACACGCCGGACGAGATCGCGCTCAAGTATATGGGTCTCCCCGCCAATTCCGGCCACACCTTCTATCGCCAGAGGGGCTGCGACCAGTGTTCATTCTCCGGATACAAGGGACGCGTGGGCGTGTACGAGGTCCTGCGTATGAACTCGGCGTTGCGCAAAGTCGTCGTGCAGGGCGGTAAGAGCGAGGAGATCGCCGCACTCGCCGTCCAGAACGGCATGAAGACCCTGAAGGACTACTCCGTCTGGCTGCTGGAG
>Ga0315282_10015150_pt1 | contig 11411 bp, 13 predicted proteins | sample YL17G07_20_MG_FD_203693 | JGI IMG/M metagenome (GOLD analysis project Ga0315282, IMG submission 203693) | Sediment microbial communities from Yellowstone Lake, YNP, Wyoming, USA - YL17G07_20 | ecosystem: Environmental > Aquatic > Freshwater > Lake > Sediment | place: USA: Wyoming | collected...
CTTTTCCAATTTTAGAACCGTTGAAGTCGAGAAAAGGAAGGCATTTGAGCGGTGGGGAACAGCAGATCCTTGCCGTGGCCAGACCTCTGATGACCAATCCAAAGTTATTACTCCTTGACGAACCTTCAGAGGGTCTGGCGCCGCTGGTCGTGAGAGCGATTGAAGAGTTAATTAAGAGTATCATTACCACTGGGATCTCCGTGGTCCTGGCAGAACAGAATATGAGATTTGCAATGAATATCGCTCAAAGAGGATATATTATCGATAAAGGTAGAATCCACCATCAGGGGACCATGGAGGAATTGAAGGAAGACAAAGAGATTATCGGAAAGTACCTCGCCGTCTGATGGAGGAACCCCATTTCAATTCAATTCCTTGAGTCATGCATTTTGAGATAGAAAATTCTTGGAACCCCGTGTTTTTGTCAATTTTTTTCTGAATGGTCTTGCTAGCTCCTCTTGCTATTTCCTAATCGCCTCGGGGATGAGCCTCATCTTTGGCGTCTTGGGCATTCTTAATTTTGCTCAGGGAGCTCTATTTATGATCGGGGCTTACCTCTCCTATCAGATCATCCTCTGGACCGGCAACTTCTGGCTTTCAATCCTCATCACTCCTATAATTGTTGCAGGTATCGGGATAATCATAGAGCGTTTCCTCCTTCGGCACACCTATCGGGTTAATGTTAATTTTCAGTTGCTCCTCACTTTTGGCCTTATTCTGGTTATTGAGGATCTCGTCCGTTTAACTTGGGGTGTGAATTGGCATACAGTTCAGGAAGCAAAGGCCCTCAGGGGTGTGGTGCAGATCATGGGAGGAGGGTATCCGATTTACAATCTTTTTTATTTTGGAGTTGGAGCGGCTGCCTTCATCAGCCTTTGGTTCTTTTTAAATAAAACAAAATACGGGAAGAAGGTCGTAGCAGCCTCCTCAGACCGGGAGTTGGCCAATGGGCTTGGAATCAATGTCCCGAGATTATATACAGTCATCTTCGCTCTCGGATCCTCTCTGGCTGGATTGATGGGAGTCTTTCATGGCCCTTTCATCAACATCAGTCTTGAGATGGGGCATCATTATATTATGAATGCCTTTGCTGTGGTGGTTATCGGAGGATTGGGAAATATCACAGGGGCCTATATCAGTGCTCTCATCTTAGGCCAATTAGAGGCTTTTGGAATTCTCTATTTTCCTTTCTTTGAGAGGATATTTATGTACGGGTTCATGATGGTGGTCTTGATTTGGCGCCCCAGAGGACTTTTCGGAGAGAAAAAAGAATGAGAAACAAAGAAGGACTATTCTTCTTCATTCTTTTATTTCTCCTCTCTTTGGGGGGATGTGGGAAAGACCCGATGGCCAGGATAGGTGATGTGGCTCCGGATTTCACTCTTCCAACTTTAGATGGTCAAAATATCACCCTCAGCCACTTTAAAGGAAAGAATATCTTTTTACTTTTCTGGACGCAGGGCTGTGTCTTCTGTCAAACGAGGAACATCGTTATCGTTAATGATATTTATCTGAAAGGTCAACATACTGGCCTCGTTGTCTTCACCATTAATATCGCTGAAAGCAAAGGAGAAGTGGCTGAATTCGTTCGACAGAAGGGATTGATCTATCCCGTTCTAATGGACAGAGATGCGAGCGTCAGCCGGAAAAAGTTTGGCGTCTATGTCGTTCCTACCCTCTTTATTATTGGTAAGGATGGCATAATTAAGGAAAAGGTTTACGGATATCTGACGGAACAAGCCCTATTAGATTTTGTCGAACCTTATCTGAAGAAGAAGGATTGATGCAGCCTTTGGGAAAAAATTCTTCTATACCCATTTAGAAAATCAATATTAACATATTGAAATCATTATAAAATTTGGAATTTAAATTTTTTGCTTGACATTTTTTTTGAAGTTTGGTAAAAATCCTGTAGACAATAGACAATTTTCGTAATATAAAATGTAATATATCTAAAATATTATGGAAATCTTAAATGTAACAGGAAGTACTCTTCAGTTTTTGAGAGAAAAGATAATTACCGGTGAATTAAAATCAGGTCAGAAACTCAATGAGAGCACTCTATCATCAAGCCTTGGTATCAGCCGTCCCCCTCTTCGTGAGGTATTCCGGATGCTGGAAAAAGATCATATGGTGATTAATATCCCCAGAAAAGGGACTTATGTGGCAGAACTATCTGTAAAAGATTTTGAAGAGCTCTCTCAGATCAGGGAGATGATGGAATGTTATGCCATCGAACTTCTTAGGGCCTCCAACATTAGAAATCTGCCCAAAGTGACCTTAGCTTTAAATAAGGCTTTGAGTTTGCCCATGTCCATTAATAGTGTCGATCCCGAGGAGTTATTGAATCATATAAGAGTCATTTTAGATTTTCATACCAGTTTAGTTGAATCCGCCGGAAACTCACGACTGGCTTACAATTATCATTCCATCAGTTTAAATCTTGCCCGGTACCAATTCATCTATTTTTATATCAGTGGTGCGGCGCAGCATTCTTTGGATGATCATACAAAAACTTTAGAGTTTATCAGAAATGGCAACTATGACCAAGCCAAGGAAGAGCTGAAAAGACATATCCATTACACTGTGGAGTTGGTGAAGAACAGGATTTTACATCCAGCTATCTCTCGTGCTGGATAGTCTTCAGTACTCATTCAAGAGAGAAAGGAGGTGAGAATATGGATAATTGGCTTAAAGGCAAAACAGCCATCATCATTGGTGAACGGGATGGGGTGCAAGGCCCGGCCATCGCTGCATGTCTTGAAGCAGCAGGTGCCAATATCGTCTTTAAGGTAACAGAATGTTTTGTCTGAACGGCCGCAGGAACAATGGATCCAGAAAATCAAGGTCAGGTGAAGACTATTGCTGAAAGAGCGCAGAAAGATAAGATTCCCAAGAGTGACATCATTGTGGTCTTGGGGGCGAGTGATTTGGATGGGGTAATGATTTCAGCAGAAACAGTGACTTCCGGAGATCCAACTTTTTCTGGACCATTGGCAGGAGTCTCGTTGGGACTCCCGGTTTATCATATCCTGGAGCCTGAGCTTAAGGCGGTGGTGCCTGAAGATGTGTATCAGGAGAATATAGGCATTTGGGAATTGGCAGTGGAACCGGAGCGGCTTGAGAAGATAGGGCAGGAGCTTAAGGCGCTGCGAGAAAAGAAGTGGGCCAACGCATAGTGCTTCGATTCGCATTTACGGTAACGCATTTATTATCAATAGGCTCAAGTTGAAAGCTCCCTCAGCACTAAGTCCTGAGGGAATAAATTCGTAAACGAATTTATGAATCGTGGGACTTAGCAAAGTCGGTTTCGAAATGGATCAGGAGGAAATAGCCCTTCTGCTCAGCGTCTTTTTTAAACAATTTTTCTAAAAAGGGTCTTCCGGCATTTGTTGGGAGACCCAGAACGGATTTTTATTAATTTTCCGGGAGATATTTTCTTTATTTTTGGTCCCTCTTTCAGCCCATCATGTTTGGCGGGGTGAGAAGGGATGAACCTTGGGATGGACATGGTGGCAGGGATCAAGCATGATCTCCTATCGAGGATGAATACCTATTCGTGCATTTAGGGGAAGGAGATTCAGATGAGACTTGAGATCGAATCCATTGATATCAAAGATATTCAAGCGGGTTCAAAGACCTATGGCAAGGGTGGTGTGCTTTATATCAACCTCAAGGAATTGGAGGAATTGATCCTGAGGGACCCCAGAATCAAATCCGTCGAGATCAATCTGGTTTACCCCGGAGACAAGGTCCGGATATTAAACATATTAGATGTGATTCAACCTCGCTGTAAGATTGACAAGGTGGGTGCTGACTTTCCAGGCTTCATCGGGAAGATGCAGATCGCTGGAAGTGGACGCACCAGGTCCTTGCGAGGTGTTGCTATTATCGTTTCAAATCCGTGCACGAATCGAAAAGAGAACGCTCTTTTAGACATGGCAGGCCCCATTGCTGAAATGAGCCCCTATGGGAAAATGAGAAATGTGATTATCGCACCTACGATTGCGGCGGATGTGAAGGAACGAGATTTTGAAGATGCGGCAAGAATTGCCGGGTTGAAGGCAGCCATTTATTTGGCGAGGGGGGCCGAAGGAAATCCTGTGAGTGAAGTGGAGGTTTATGATTTGGATATCCCGAATCTTGATAAGAAATCAAATCTCCCCAGGATGGCCTGTTATTATCAGCTCTATAGTCCACAGTTTGATTATCTTGCAATCTCAGATCCCTGCTTTTATGGAACCCATGCTACCCACATGATGCCCACCATCCTTCATCCAAATGAAGTTTTGGATGGAGGGGTGGTAGGATGGCTTGCCATCAAAGCCCTGGATACTTACAGTATTCAAAATCACGGGGTGATTAAGGAATTGTACCGGCACCATGGAAGAGATTTGATCTTTGTCGGTGTCGTCTGTGCCGTAGCCAATGTGGAACCCGTGCCGAGAGCGCGGGGTGCTTGTATGGCTGCCAATCTGCTGAAGAATGTTTTAGGAGCGGATGGGGTAATTTTAATGAAGATTTTAGGCGGGATGCCTCACATTGACTTGGCCCTTACGGGAGAGGAATGTGAGAAGGTCGGAGTTAAGACCGCCATCTTTACTCAGCCTTTGACCTCTTTTGGCACACTGGCGGATACGATTCTGTTTAATGCACAATCTCTTGATTTGATCATCACTTCTTCGGCTACATTTGAAAGGACTAAAATTCCTTGGAAGCCGGAAAAATTCTTAGGAGGAAGTGCGCAAACAAGGATTTTTTGTCCAGATCCTATTACTCAGTATGCGGGTGACCCAGTAATCGATATTGAGGAGTATTTGCTCCCAGGGGTTCTCGATTGCACCGGGAGTGCCAAGGTGATTGTCAAAGAATATTAGTCTTGGAAAAGGGAGGGTATCATGGCTGAAAAGAAATTAAGAGTGGTTCATTATCTCAATCAGTTTTTTGGCCAGGTTGGCGGGGAGGAGAAAGCGACCGCAGGCTTTGTGGTCAAAGAAGGTCCCGTCGGGCCTGGTTTGGCTCTTCAAAAAGGACTGGGTGATAGGGCCGAAATTGTTGCCACGGTCATCTGTGGTGACGACTTTTTCGCTGGCAATCCGGACAAGAACGCAGAGGAAGGATTAAAGTTAGTCGCCTCATATCAGCCTGACCTCTTTTTTGCTGGGCCGGCTTTTGCAGGTGGAAGATACGGTGTTGCCTGTGGTGCGATGTGTAAAGCTGTTAATGGAGAACTGGGTATTCCCGTCATTACAGGTATGTATGAAGAAAATCCCGGCATGGATATATACCGAAAGTATGCTTTTATCTGCAAGGCTCCAAACAGTGCCCGGGGAATGGCCGAGGTTATAGGCAATATGACGCGGTTGGCCTTTAGGCTCATTTCCAGTGAAAAAGAAACACGCATCCTTACTCAGGAAAACCTACCGAAACCGGAAGAATACAATTATTTCTCCCGTAACCTCCTTAGAAATGCATACTGTGACAAAAGTATTGCTGAAAGAGCGGTTGAAAAATTGGTGGCCAAACTTCAAGGCAAACCCTTTGAGAGCGAAGTCAATCCTCCAAGGTTTGAAAAAGTACCACCTCCGGCCCCCATCAAAGATCCGAGTAAGTGTGAGATTGCCCTGATCAGCGATGGTGGCTTAGTGCCCAAGGGAAATCCCGATGGACTGGCCACAAGAAGTAACCTCAAATGGGGTGCTTACGATATCGAGGCAATTTTCCATGAGTATGAAGTCGCACATGCGGGTTATTTTAATGATCATGTCTTGGCAAGACCAGAAAGGTTAGTGCCGTTCGATGTAATGCGTGATCTGGTGAAGGAAGGCAAAATTGGGAAACTCCACCGCACTTTTTTCTCTACGAGCGGCAATTGCACGGTTTCAAAAAGGTGCGGTGAAATGGGAGAAGAGATGGGAGCAGAAATCAAAAAGAGGGATGTTGACGCCGCCATTCTCACCTCCACCTGAGGGTCAAGCACTCGTTGCGGGGCAACGATCGCATCCAGCCTTGAGAAATTGGGAATCCCAGTGGTTCAGATCACAGCCATTCCAAACATCGCACAGATGGTCGGCGTCAATAGGATTGTACAAGGCCGGGCCGTGACAAATCCTTTGGGGGATCCTACCCTGACCAAGGAACAAGAAAAAGAGTTGCGTCGTGAGTATGTTTTAAAAGCCTTGGGGTTACTCCAAAAGGATGTGGAGGGTCCAACCGTCGTTACTTTGGAAAAGGAATAACCGTTCTATTCGGTCATTTAAATTTATAGGAGGTGCTTGTGATGATTGAGGTCAATGCAGACACATTTGAGAAGGAAGTGGTTCAATCGGAGCTGCCGGTTTTGGTCGATTTTTGGGGACCCCGGTGTGTTCCCTGTTTGGCTTTAATGCCCCATGTGGAGGGAATAGAAGGAAAATTTGAGGCAAAAGTGAAATTTACAAAAATCGATGCCTCGAAAAACAGACGGCTCTGTATAAACTTGAAGGTTATAGACTTGCCAACATATCTTTTCTATAAAAGCGGGAAAGAAGTGAACCGTCTGAAGGGAGACACCTTAACGATTGAACAGATAGAAGAGGCAGCCAAAAAATTGATAGAATAAAACAATGGGAGCAAGATTTTATCCAGCGTCGTTTTTATCAGTCAGGGTATTAAAAGAATGAGGGCCGATGATATGGAAAAAGCAAGCTCAACAGATATACGTAAGACATTGAGAGATAAAATCTATACGTATGCCAATGGTAGAGGTTTCGTCGTCAACGAGAGTAACGTGGAAAACATCATCGACGGGCTCATAGAGAATAAGGAAGAACTCGGAGATTACTATTGTCCTTGTAGGGTTGTGCTCGACAACGAGCATTACAAGAAAGCCATCGTGTGCCCGTGTCTGTATGCCCCGAGGGAAATTGAAAGATATGGGCGTTGCAAATGCATGTTACTTTACGGAAAGAAAAAAGAGTAACGTCACATTTTTTCTCTTCTTGGGAATGAACCTGAATGTTTCGTCGTCGGGAAACGACCTGCGAGGATTGAGGAAGGAAAAGAGTTAGTAAACCCCGTTAGAAAGGGCAGGGTTTTGACCCTGTCCTCAATAAGGAACTGATGCTTTCTATTTCTACTATCCCCACATAAATGCTGGGGCTTTCTAACGGGGTAAAGAAAATAATCGAATCCATTTAGGAAGGAGGATTTCATCTATGTCTGTCATCATTCAAGAAGCGAGTTATATCATTACCCATATTCCTGACTTAGTTCAGTATGGGTCCAAACCCGTCCGGGATATTGAGGACAACCCTGATGTCAAAAAAGAGTTAGACAGTCATCTCAGGAGCTACAAAGACGCGCTTAATTATGTTCCTCATCAGATATATATTGGGAGTATGGATCCAGAGGTTTTGTACAATTTACCTAAGCCTTGGTATGAGCATTTGCTTTCAGACGGGAAGCGGAACGGACCCTTTGGGGAGATCATGCCTGAGGAAGAATTCTACGGTTGGATGAAGGCTGCCGATGTCTTTGACCTGCTTTGGTTGGAGCCTCAATTTGTCGAACAGATCAAGGATAAGTTTGCTTCTCATCCTTTCGTGAGCGAGGCTTGGGTCAAAAATTTGGGTCAAGGCAAAACTATTGATAAAATAAAGGAGATGATTGAACAAGGGAATGCCTTGCCCATGTTTTATGACGGTAAGCTCGTCGGCTCGTTTAGGCGTGACCACGAAAGAGACGATACATTGAAGGCTGAAGTTCTGTTGGAGAACTTGGTCGCTAAGGCTTCCGGAGTCTTGGCCATCCTACATCTTTTAAAATTAGCGAAGATGGACCCAACCGAAGTGGAGTTTGTTCTGGACTGTACAGAGACGGCTGTCGGGGATAGGTACAATCGAGGCGGTGGAAGTCTGTCCAAGGCCTACGCTGAGATGGCTGGCTGTGTCAACGCCACAGGCAATGACATCCGGGCCTTCTGTGTTGCTCCCAATCACGCTATCGTTAATGCGGCGGCCTTAGTGGAATCCGGGATCTATAAAAATGTGATAGTGGCTGGCGGAGGATGTCTGGCCAAGGCGGGTATGAAGTCTGCGGCTCATTTGAAACATAACATGCCGATTCTGGAGGATATCCTTGCTGGAATGGCCTTAATGATTAAGAAAGATGATGGTGTGAGTCCTCTGATTCGGTTGGATTCCATAGGTAAACATGATGTGGGTGCAGGTGCCCCTCAACAAGCCATTTTGAGCTCCCTCATTCTTAAACCCTTAAAAAGAATGGGAATGAAGATGACAGAGATTGATAAATATTCCACGGAGTTGCATAATCCAGAAATTACTCTTCCCGCCGGGGCTGGAGATACTCCTGCAACCAATTACAACATCATGGCTTCTCTGGCGGTTTTGGACCACCAGATTGAAAAGACGGAAATGAGTAAATTCGTCCGAGAGAGGGGAATGCTCGGCTTTTGCCCAACGCAGGGACACATACCCTCCGCGGTGCCTTACTTGGGCCATGCGATTAAGGCGATGAGAGAGGGCAAGATGAAGAGGGCGATGTTCATTGGAAAAGGAAGCCTATTTTTGGGGAGAATGTCCCATCTCTCCGACGGGATATCTTTTGTTCTGGAAGCCAACTCTCGATCTGCCGCCCGTGTGTAATTGAAGGGGAGGCAATACTTTAGCGCTTTGAAATTTCATCTTGATTGGTCACCAACCAAGAATGCTTCAAAGGCTTTATCAGGCGGTCGTTATAGGGTTTTACGGGAAAGAATTGACGTTAGTGAATGGTAGAATAAGGGCCGCCATAAAGCCTTTTTTGTTCCTCTGTCCGGCTTCTTAAGAAGTTGATGCTCTATGAGGAATGATGGATAGTTAGCATAGCTAAGATAATACAAGGATAGCTATTTGGGGAGGTGAAACCGATGGAGAAGGTGACTTCTTACGCCAGGGTGATGAGTGCACTCGAAGGGAAAAAGCCGGATAGGGTTCCGGTAGTCCCCTTTGCAAGAGAGTGGTGTAGCACACAGGCCGGAATAGAATTTATTGAAGAATTGGAGAGCGTTGAGAAACATGTCTATTCCCAAACTTATGCTGTCAGTCAGTTTGGTTACGATAGTGTTTGGGACATGTTCGCTTGCCATTCAGAATCAGAAGCCATGGGATCTGTACTTAAAATAGCAAAAGGTTATCCTCCATCTGTCCTCACACCCGCTGTCGAGGATTACAAAAGGGATTTACCGAAATTGAAACTTTTTGACCCCTATCAGAATAAGCGCCTGTCAACTATTTTAGAGGGAATCAGGCGATTAAAATCGAGATTTAATGGTGAGATCCCTGTCATAGGATACGTTCAAGGCGTCATGAGGCATGCATCCATGTTGAGGGGATCAGAGAAAGTGATGAGGGATATGTTTAAGGAGAAAGAAAACTTAAGAGAGTTGTGTGAGATTGCTCTTAGTAGTCTGATTGTTTATGTGGTCGCGATCGTCAGTGCAGGCGCAGATATCGTTTTTGTATCTGACCCAGCCTCTTCAGGAGATGCGATCTCTAAAAAACAGTATGAAGAATGGGGAGCCCCCTATACAAAGAGATTGGTTGGTTTGATCAAACGGAGCGGCGTGAAAACGATTCTACACATTTGCGGAAACACCACGGATCGATTGGAACTGATGGCTCAGACAGGTGTAGATTGTTTAAGCCTCGATGGAGCTGTAAATTTTGAAGAAGCGAGAAGAATATTAGGGCCCAATTTCTGTTTAATGGGAAATGTCGACACAACGCTTTTTGCCATGGGTGAAGCAAAGGCTGTTGAGGAAAAATCAAAAGAGATACTACAGAAAGCTGGCAAAGAGGGATGTCTCTTGCTCAGCGCAGGGTGAATTATTCCTGGAATGTCTCCGGCGGAGAATATGAGAGCCATGATTAAGGCAGCACAAGAATATGTCATTTGACCTACCTCACTCTTCAGTACGGAAGTTGGTGAGAAAGTTATAAGTGAATCCAGACCAGGAGAATCAAATTATGGCGACAGAAGAGCGGACGAAAGAGATTCTGAAGGGGTTACACGAGGCCGTATGCCAATTTGAGGAGGAAGAGGCAGTGAAGTGGGCCAAAGCCGCGTTGGCAGAAGGGGTCGATCCCTTTGTAGCGACCATGGATGGGTTGGCCGAGGGAATGATGGAGGCCGGGGATAAGTATAATAAGAAGGAATACTTTGTTCCAGAACTCCTGATGTGTGCCGATGCTCTTTATGCTGGTCTTGGCCTCTTAAAGCCGGCCATTGAGGCTTCCGGAAGAAAATCAGAGGTGAAGGGTTCGATCGTTCTCGGTGTGGTGGAGGGCGATGTTCACGATATTGGGAAGAACCTCGTCAAGCTGATGTTTGAAGTGGCTGGTTGGACGGTCTATGACTTGGGAAAGGATGTACCCCTTGATAAGTTTGTTGAAGAGCAGGTGAGGACGGAGTCTAATGTGGTTGGCATTTCTGCTTTGATGACGACGAGCATGCTCAATATGCCAGAGGTGATTAAGAGGTTACGGGCGAAGAATCCCAAAGTGCGGATTATGATTGGCGGTGCTCCGGTGAACCCTGAGGTAGCAGAAAAGTATGGGGCGGATGGCTATGCGAAAGATGCCGGGACCGCAGTGGATGAAGCGATCAAGCTCCTCAAGATGCTGAAACAAGAGGAGATGAAAAAGTAGAGAAAATGGCGAGCCCAATCTTTGGGATTGGGATTGGAATTGGAATTCTTCCCCCTAAAGGGCAGGGTTAAGAGGAAAGGAGGAGCGAACCTAATTTATTGATTTTTAATAAGATTTATAATGGGTAACAATTATTATAATATTTATGATATTTTTCTTGACATCCTTAATTAATTTTAGATAAGATAAGCCCGCTTCCTCAAATTTGTAAGAACAAAAACAAGCGAGATACATCTTTGTTCCAGGCTGCCAGTAGAACCCACAAGATATCCGATCAGATCATCGAACAGATTCGAAATGCCATTCTCTCAGGTCGTTTTAAACCAGGGGATAAAGTAGCCTCTGAAAAGGAACTCATGTCGGAGTTTGGTGTCAGCAAAGCCACCTTGCGAGAGGCATTAAGAGTGCTCGAAGGCATGGGACTGGTGGAGATCAAAAAGGGGATCGCAGGAGGTGTCTTTATTGCCGAAGTGGACATGAAGACGACCATCCACGGCATCATCAACTTTCTTCACTTCAAGACAGTCTCTATCAAAGATATTACGATGATTCGCTATTTGCTCGAACCACCTGTTGCACAAATCGCGGCTTCACGAATCCAACCTGAGGACATTGTTAGATTGGAGAGCATGATCAAGGAGGATCCTGCCACTCCTCATACCATTGTTTCCAGAGAGATAGGATTTCATCGTTACTTAGTCAGGATGACTGAAAATCCCATCC
>Ga0315282_10015151_pt1 | contig 11410 bp, 9 predicted proteins | sample YL17G07_20_MG_FD_203693 | JGI IMG/M metagenome (GOLD analysis project Ga0315282, IMG submission 203693) | Sediment microbial communities from Yellowstone Lake, YNP, Wyoming, USA - YL17G07_20 | ecosystem: Environmental > Aquatic > Freshwater > Lake > Sediment | place: USA: Wyoming | collected...
CCCTTCCGGTCGTCGTCTCGATGAGCTGCCCATCGGCACGCACCTTTATCCGTGCGTGGAGACCGAGCTTGCCGTTGTTGTGAGCAACCATGACTTCCGATGGGGAAGAGAAGAGCTTCCCTTCACCCAGATCGCCCACTTTGGACTTTGTCAGATAATAGCAGCCAAGGACCTGATCCTGCGTCGGGTGGACGATCGGCGAACCGTTTGCCGGCGAGAGAATATTGTGACTCGAGAGCATCAGGATCCGAGCCTCGAGCTGAGCGTCATACGAGAGCGGAATGTGAACAGCCATCTGGTCGCCGTCGAAGTCTGCGTTGAACGCCGTGCACACCATTGGGTGAATCCTGATGGCTTTGCCCTCGACAAGCACAGGCTGGAAAGCCTGGATGCCCAGTCTATGGAGAGTTGGAGCTCGGTTCAGCAGTACAGGATGACCGTCAATAATGTGTTCGAGGATATCCCACACCTCAGGACCCTTCTTGTCCACCATCTTCTTCGCGCTTTTCACTGTCTTGACAAGTCCGCGCTCGATGAGTTTCCTGATGATGAATGGTTTGAACAACTCAACCGCCATGTCCTTCGGCAGACCACACTCGTGGAGCTTCAACTCAGGACCGACGACAATCACAGACCGGCCAGAATAGTCGACACGCTTGCCGAGGAGGTTTTGGCGGAAGCGGCCCTGCTTTCCCTTAAGCATGTCAGAGAGAGATTTAAGGGCTCTGTTGTTGTCGCTCCGTACTGCGTTCATTCTCCGAGAGTTGTCAAAGAGAGAATCGACAGCCTCCTGCAGCATCCGCTTTTCGTTCCGGAGGATAACCTCAGGAGCTTTAATATCGATCAGACGCTTCAGTCGGTTGTTCCTGATGATCACTCTCCGGTAAAGATCATTCAAATCGGAGGTGGCAAAGCGCCCTCCCTCAAGTGGAACGAGCGGCCGCAGCTCCGGTGGAATGACTGGAACGACATCCAGCACCATCCACTCGGGCTTGTTGATGGGGGTTCCCTCGACCTCGCGGAACGCTTCAATCACCCTCAGCCGCTTGAGAGCTTCGGTTTTCTTCTGGACGGAGGTTTCTTCTTTAATCTCCATCCGAAGTTGTGCCGAAAGGCTCTCGACCTCGACACGCTTGAGCAGGTCTTTGACGGCCTCACCACCGATCTTCGAGATGAACTTCTTTGGATTGCTGTCCTCAAGGTCCTGATTCTTTGGAGGCAGAGAAGCGAGGATCTCAAAGTACTGTTCTTCAGAGATCAATTCCTGCGGCTGCAGCCCGGTCGTTCCCGGTTGAACGACTACATAGGATTCGTAATAAATGATCTTCTCTAGATCCTTCGTGCTCATGCCGAGAACGTAGCCGATCTTGCTCGGCAAGGAACGAAAGTACCAAATATGGACGACGGGAACCGCGAGGGTAATGTGCCCCATCCGTTCGCGCCGCACGCTCTTCTGGGTGACTTCAACTCCACAACGGTCGCAGATAATTCCCTTGTAACGAATTCGTTTATACTTCCCGCAGTGGCATTCCCAATCGCGCACCGGACCAAAGATCTTCTCACAGAAAAGACCGTCCTTTTCCGGTCGAAAAGATCTGTAGTTGATGGTTTCTGGCTTCGTGACTTCACCATGAGACCGAGCCAGAATTGCATCTGGAGATGCGAGACTAATCGAGATCTGAGTGAAGTGCCTCCTCAGACCTGTTTCTCGTGTTGTAAATGGCATTGGATTCCTCCAAGATGTTCGAGACGATCAATGAACTCGTCGAAAGATCATTGATCAATCAAATTCAATTTCTATTCAACCTTTACGTCCAAACCAAGTCCCATCAACTCTCGAATCAAGACGTTGAACGATTCAGGGATATTCGCTTCAGGGAGATTCTCACCCTTGACGATGGCTTCGTACACTTTCGCGCGGCCAGTCACATCATCGCTCTTCACAGTGAGCATTTCCTGTAACGTGTGCGCTGCCCCATAACCTTCGAGCGACCACACCTCCATCTCTCCAAACCGCTGTCCTCCGAATTGCGCCTTCCCACCAAGAGGCTGCTGCGTAATAAGTGAATAAGGTCCAATTGACCGAGCATGAATCTTGTCGTCTACAAGGTGAGAGAGCTTCATCATGTAGATCACGCCAACGGTAACTTCCTGATCGAACGGCTCACCGGTCCGCCCATCGTGAAGGATGGTTTTCGAGTTTTCATTCAGGCCAGCTTTTCGAAGCTCTGCTTGAACATCCTCCCAGGTGGCTCCATCGAATATCGGAGAGGCGTAGTACAATCCTAGCTTCTTGGCTGCCCAACCCAGGGCAGTCTCGTAAAGCTGTCCCAAGTTCATTCTTGAAGGGACACCGAGTGGGTTTAGTACGATATCAACAGGTGTGCCATCCGGCAGGAACGGCATGTCCTCTGCTGGCACGATCTTGGCCACCACACCTTTATTCCCGTGGCGACCCGCCATTTTGTCGCCGACTGAGAGCTTGCGCTTCTTGGCCACATAGACTTTTGCTAACTGAACGATTCCGGGGGGCAACTCATCGCCAAGCTGAACTTTGCTCTTCTCGTGCTTGTAGTGCTCCTCCACTTGGTCGACCTTCGCCTTGTAGTTTCCGAAAATCTTGACAACAAGATTGTTTTTCTTTTTGTCCTCGACCCAATCTTGGGATGGATCAAGTTTTTCGAGATTCTCAAGAGTCCGAAAGGTATCCTCTTTAAACTGTGTTCCAGCTCTCAAGACAACATTGCCGTCGATGTCTCGAATGCCTGCTGATTTCTCACCTGCAAGCGACATGTCAAGCTTCTTTCCGAGCTTCACATATAGATCGTTCAGATCTTTTCGACGCTGACGATCTAGCGCCTCAAGCAACCGCTTGTCTTCTTTCCTTGCCTCGGCATCTTTCTTCTTCCGACTGAACAACTTCGTTGCGATGACGATCCCTTTCATCCCAGGGGGTGCTTTCAACGAGGCATCCTTCACATCGCCAGCTTTCTCCCCGAAGATTGCCTTCAGAAGTTTTTCCTCTGGCGTTGGGTCGGTCTCCCCCTTCGGAGTGATCTTCCCGATGAGGATGTCTCCCTCTTGAACTTCTGCACCAATCCGCACGATGCCATTCTCGTCGAGATTCTTCGTGGCATCTTCACTGACATTTGGGATTTCCCGAGTCAGTTCTTCCTCTCCTCGCTTCGTGTCACGGACCTGCAACTCGAACTCTTCAATATGAATTGAGGTATAGACATCCTCAGCTACCGCACGCTCACTAATGACAATTGCATCCTCAAAGTTATAGCCGCGCCATGGCATGAAGGCTATCAGGATATTCCGTCCAAGGGCCAGCTCACCCTGGTCGGTTGCACAGCCATCAGCCAGAACATCACCACGCTTAATGCGCTGGCCGTCAACGACGAGAGGCCTTTGATTGACGCAAGTATCCTGGTTCGTCCTAAAGAATTTTGTCAGGTGGTACTCAACACGTCGTTTCTCATCAAAGCTGGTGAGTGCCTCGACGCTGCTTTCATCAATATCATAGTTCACGACGATCGTGTCTGCTGACACTGACTCGACCGTGCCGCTTCGTTCTGCAACGATGATTGTGCGGGAATCGCGGGCGATCTTTTCCTCCAGCCCGGTTCCAACGAGGGGATTCTCTGGTTTCAGGAGGGGGACAGACTGCCGCTGCATGTTCGAGCCCATTAACGCGCGGTTGGCATCATCATGCTCCAAAAACGGCACGAGTGCCGCTGCGGCGCTCACGATCTGGTTCGGAGCAACGTCCATGTACTGTACCTCTTCAGGTTTCACCACTGGGAAATCACCTTTGAGTCTGGCCTTTACACGCTCTTCTCGGAGCCTTCCCTTCTCATCGAGCTGCGCGTTTGCTTGCCCGATGGTGTAGACGTCTTCCTTTTCAGCCGTGAGGTACTCTATTTCATCAGAGACGCGACCGCTTTTCACTTTCCTGTATGGGGTCTCAATGAAGCCAAATTCATTCACACGACCGTGAATGCAGAGCGAGGAGATCAGCCCGATGTTCGGGCCTTCCGGTGTCTCGATCGGACAGAGTCGACCGTAGTGAGTATAATGGACGTCTCGGACCTCGAATCCCGCCCGTTCGCGCGTCAAACCTCCGGGCCCAAGTGCGCTCATCCTGCGCTTGTGTGTGATTTCCGCCAGCGGGTTTGTCTGGTCCATGAACTGTGATAGCTGGTTCGTTCCAAAGAAAGCGTTGATGACACTCGTGATCGTCCGTGCGTTAACCAGGTCTTGTGGAGTAAAGCTCTCGCTATCACGGAGGTTCATCCGCTCCCGAATGGTTCTTGCCATTCGGGCAAGTCCAATGTTAAACTGAGTCGCGAGCTGTTCGCCGACTGTCCGGACCCGTCTGTTTCCCAGGTGATCGATGTCGTCCACCACCTGTTTCCCTTGCTGAAGCTCGATCAGGTAATTGATGATGGCGATAATGTCTTCCTTTGTCAGGGTTGTTACATTCGGATCGATTGTGAGATTGAGCTTCGCATTGAGACGATACCGACCAACGTCGCCGAGGTCGTAGCGCTTGGGGTTGAAAAAGAGTCGGTCGACGAGATTCTTTGCCGTATCGAGATCTGGCGCCTCACCAGAACGAAGCTGTCGATAAATGGTCTCGAGGGCATCCTGCTCTGATCGTGCAGCGTCCTTCGAAATCGTGTTCGCGATAACCGAACCTTCAAAATCTCCTTCATGCTTCAGAAAACGAATCTTCTTGACATTTGACTTGCGTATCTTTTTGATGCTCTCCTCAGTGAGCTTTGAGTCCTTGCTGATGAAGATCTCGCCAGTCTTGGTATCAACGACGTCGCTGCAGATAACACGGTCAATACAATTCTTCAAATCTACCTTATGGACATCGATCTCCTCCACTAGATTGAAGAGCTCGAGAATTTCATCATCTGAAGAGTACCCAAGCGCCCGGAGGAGAGTAGTGACCGGGAATTTTTTCTTCCGATCAATGTAAGCATACATCACGTTGCTTATATCAGTGGCGAACTCAACCCATGAGCCTCGGAAAGGAATGATTCGTGCTGAGTAAATCGGGGTACCGTTCGGATGGACCGACTCGCTAAAGAAGACTCCCGGTGAACGGTGAAGCTGACTTACGATTACACGCTCAGCTCCGTTGATGATGAAGGTCCCGCGCTCCGTCATGAACGGAAAATTCCCGAGATACACTTCCTGCTCTACGGTGTTGACGTAGCCCTTGCCATCCTTTGCCTTCGCCGATAGGCGGAGCTTTGCTTTCAGCGGCACTGCGTAGGTTAGTCCTCGTTCCTGACAAGCAACGACAGAGTACTTCGGCTGCTCGACATAGTATTCGATGAACTCCAAGAGGTAGTTCTCACGGGCATCGGTGATCGGAAAGTTCGCTTCAAAGACAGCCTGAAGTCTCTTGCTCTTTCGCCGATTAGGGGGAATATTCGCTTGGAGGAAACTCTCAAACGACTCAAGCTGAACGTTCAGGAAATCTGGATAATCAATTACTTGGGGGATCTTCGCGAAGGAAATCCTTCCGTTTGATCCATTCTGATTTTTCAAGGAACCAACTCCTTTCAAAGATCAAATTGTCACGATTTCGAACGCGCGCTCCAAACTCGGGGTATTGCCTAGTCTAGTAAAGGAAAGCCAGCGTCGAATCCTTGCCCTTGTTCATTCTCTGCTGCGATGGTGCAACCAAACTGCGCAAAAAAACGGCGCGCCGCTCTGAAAAGTTCACTGCCGGAGCTACGTTAGTTCCACCTGAGCGCCTGCCTCCTCAAGGTCTTTCCTTAGCTTCTCTGCTTCCTCTTTCGGCAAGGCCTCTTTCACCGCCTTGGGGGCACCATCAACAAGATCCTTGGCTTCCTTTAGACCAAGTCCAGTTGCTGCACGAACGATTTTGATTACGTTGATCTTCTGAGCGCCTGCGCTCTTCAAGACGACCGAGAACTCAGTTTTCTCTTCCGCTACGCTAGCTGCGCCCGTCGCAGCTGGTGCAACTCCAGCAATAGCGACCGGCGCCGCCGCTGTCACTCCGAATCGCTCTTCAAGTGCTTTCTTGAGCTCTGAGGCTTCGAGCAGCGTGAGCTTCTCGATCTGTTCGACGATTTCTTGAACTGCAGCCATTCTTTCAGCTCTCCTTTTTGGATAATAGTTTATGAATCATTAGAACTTCAAACTCTAGGAGGATAACTTCTTCTTATCCTCAATTGCGCCAATTACACTGACAAGATCTCTTGCGACAGCCTGCATGGCATTGATCACGCCCACGATTGGCGCCTGAAGGCTTCCAAGAATCGACGCCACAAGCTCTGGTCGGGAAGGAAGTTTTGAAAGCTCAATGAGTTTCGATCCGTCATAGACGAGATTCTCAACGACACAAACTTTGACTGTTGGCTTCTCGTGTTTCTCGATGAACTTTCGGATGATCTTTGCAGGAGAAACCGGGTCGTCGTATCCAAACGCAATTGCGGTAGGACCGCGAAGACTTTCCACTACTTTATCGAAACCTGTCGCACTCTCCAACGCCTTCTTCGCGAGTGTGTTCTTAACAACACAATAATCGATCTTTGATTTCCGTAGTTCTCTCCTCAGCTCGTTTGCCTGTTCAACTGTCAGACCAGTGAAATCGGCAAAGAAGAGACTCTTCGCACGAGAGATCTTCTCAGCGATCTCGGAAACAACAACCTCTTTCTCTTCGCGTCTCATAATTTCCTTCTTAGGGAATGGAGCACCGTCTCTAATGGGCGATAACGGCGTTCCTATCAATCCGGATACCGGGGCCCATTGTCGTCGAGATTGTGATGCTCTTTATGTATTGACCCTTTGCTGTCGTCGGCTTCAGTCGAATGACGGTATTCAAAAAGGTGTTGATGTTTTCCACGAGCTTCTCTTTCTCAAACTTCGCCTTCCCCACCGTGGCGTGAAGGATACCGGCCTTGTCAACGCGGAATTCGATCTTTCCGGCTTTCACTTCTCTCACCGCCCTTGCCACATCCGGTGTTACCGTACCACTTTTCGGATTTGGCATCAAGCCGCGTGGGCCCAAGATCTTTCCAAGCTTCCCAACGTCGCCCATTACATCCGGGGTTGCGATGATGACATCGACGTCGGCCCACCCCTGCTTTATCTTCTCAATGTATTCAGTGAAGCCAGCGTGGTCCGCACTTGCAGCTTTTGCCTCTTCATCCTTCGGAGGTTTTGCCAGCACCAGAACTCTAACAACCTTGCCTATCCCGTGAGGCAGTGATACTGTACCCCGAATTGCCTGGTCAGCTTTTTTCGGATCAATGCCCAACCGGACAGCTATGTCAACTGCCTCCTCAAATTTGGCTGTCGCAGTGTTCCTCACCTTCTCCACAGCCTCTTCAATTGAGTATTGCTTCGAGTGCTCAACTTTTGCAGCACCTTCATGGTAGCGTTTTCCGTGTTTCATTGTGGTATGGTATCTCTTGTTCTTGTTAATCGACGACCGTGATTCCCATGCTGCGGGCGGTTCCAGCAACCATCTTCATTGCAGCCTCGATGTCTTGAGTGTTCAGATCGGGCATTTTCATCTCGGCGATCTCCCTCAGTTGTTTCTTCGTCACCTGTGCGACCTTTACTCTGTTTGGTTCAGCCGATCCCTTCTCGATCTTCGCTGCCTTCGTCAAGAGAACTGAGGCAGGCGGGGTTTTTGTCACAAAGGTGAACGACTTGTCGGAGTACACCGTGATAATAACTGGAATGATAAGGCCCTGCTTTTCTGCGGTCTTTGCATTGAAGGCCTTGCAGAATTCCATAATATTCACGCCCTTCTGGCCAAGCGCTGGACCGACCGGTGGTGCTGGATTCGCTTGACCGGCTGGAATCTGCAGCTTTATGAATCCGACTGCTTTCTTTGCCATCGTGCTCTCCTTGCGGCTTGCCCTTCTTGCAAGTTACTTCTCTAACTCAACCTGAGCGAAATCTAATTCAATAGGGGTCTTCCTCCCGAAAATGCTCACCATAACCTTAAGCTTCAGCTTCTCCTCATTGACTTCTTGCACGAATCCCAAGAAATTATTGAATGGACCATCGATCACCTTCACGGCCTCTCCAATACGAAATGGGACTTCGATGACGTCGACATCCTTCTTCTCTTCGATCTTACCGATGAGTCTTCTCACCTCGTCTGGTCGAAGAGGGACCGGGTTGTTCTTCGGCCCAACGAAGTTCATGACCGAGGGCGTGTTGAGGATCAGATGCTTAATCTTCTCATCAAGTTCCGCCTCGACGAGAATGTAACCAGGAAAGAAGGTTTTTGTTCGGCTTTTCTTTTTCCCATCTTTAACCTCAAATACTTTTTCGGAGGGTACAAGAACGCTGGAGATCCTCTCGGATAAGCCTAACACATTGATCTCGTTATCAAGATACGCCTTGACTTTATTTTCGTGTCCCGAGTACGTCCGAACAACATACCACTTCTTTTCCATGTCTGCTTGCACGCTCCGCGACGGTATCACAAGATACTACTAAGTGCCTTCCCCACGACTGTATCGACGATATAAATGAAGACAGCGATAATCAGACAGACTACCAAAACGATTACTGTCGAATCACGGAGCTCCTCCCTCTTCGGCCAGGTTACTTTACTCAACTCCCTGGCGACATCCGTGAAAAACGCGATTATTTTTTCCTTCATCGATGCTTGGCCAAAACTTGGTCCTTCAAGAACCTGACTCACACGTAAATTCGATGGTATGAACCATTTCAACCTTCTCTCTTCTGATCTCCCTGCACGTCAGGAGGGACTCGAACCCCCAGCCTGCGGTTTTGGAGACCGCTGCTCTACCAATTGAGCTACTGACGTATTTGCATCTTCAGTTGTATTGCTCATCGGTGAGACCGGAGAGCGCTCTGCCTTCTGCTAAGCGAGACTCTCTTCGAGATGCTACCTTGAGCGCAGTACCAACGTGCGGGTTACTTCGTCTCTTTGTGAGTCGTATGCTTGTTACACCAACGACAATACTTCTTGTATTCGACGCGCCCTGTCTGCTTCTTCTTGTTTTTTGTCGTCGTGTAGTTTCGCCTCTTACACTCAGTACACTCTAGTGTGATAATGTCTCTCATTGATCGATTGCGCTTGAAGGATCTCGCAGGAGGAGTTCTGAGCCATCGACCGGGATTGAACCGGTGACCTCGTCCTTACCAAGGACGCGCTCTACCAACTGAGCTACGATGGCCTCACATCAACGCGAACCAAGAGCCACTCTGTCCCTCGAGCGGGAGACGGGACTCGAACCCGCGACCAACAGCTTGGAAGGCTGTGACTCTACCAACTGAGTTACTCCCGCGGCTTCAGATTAGAACCCAAAGACAACTGCCCAACGTTAATGCTTCCAGCATGCCTCGACACAGAGCCGTGGGCAGGGAAGGATTCGAACCTCCGAAGGCCTGAGGCCGACAGATTTACAGTCTGTTGCGTTTAACCGCTTCGCTACCTGCCCGTGTACTCAGACAGCTTATGAATCCTTCCGCGGTTTGCGGATATGCCAAAACGGTTCGAGCTGGCGGAGGGACTTGAACCCCCAACCTGCTGATTACAAATCAGCTGCTCTACCGTTGAGCTACGCCAGCAAGATGGCAAAGCCTTTAATATACGAAAAAAAAGAACAAAGTCAACAAATTAAGGGCCAAAAAAAACATCACTTCCAAACCCCGTTCTATCCAACTTCTACCTAACCCCATGCCACTAACCCTTCTCATTCCTCAAAACCCACACAATCTGCGCCAATTCTCTCCCCCTCCCCACTCAACTCCTCCCACAAACCGCCCCAACACCCTCCAGCCCAACTAACCCAACTATTCCCTACAAGCCTATGCAAACACTCATCTTGCCCATGGCGAAGTGGTCATCGAGGCTGCAATTCAGCAAATCCAGGCAAAGAAGGAAATTTTCAAGAGACTCGAGTCCATCTGCCCACCCGAGACAATTCTCGCTACGAACACGTCCTCTCTATCCATAACAGAAATCGCCGCTGCAACGGAAAGGCGCGACCGCACGATAGGCATGCATTTCTTTAACCCAGCGCACGTGATGAGGTTAGTCGAAGTCGTGCGAGGTCATGAGACGTCCGAGAAAACTGTCCAGCATATAATCGACCTGGCAAAGTCTTGGGGAAAAACTCCCGTCACGGTCAACGACACACCAGGTTTCATTGTGAACCGGATCGCTCGACCGTTTTACGGGGAAGCCCTTCGTATTCTGGGTGAAGGCATCGCCTCGTTGGAAGACATTGATCGGATCGTCAAAAGCGAGGGCGGATTTAAGATGGGGCCGTTCGAGTTGATGGATCTCGTTGGGATCGCCTTGAACTACGAGGTCACAAAGTCGATATATGAACAGACCTTCCATGAGCCTCGATACCGTCCGCATCCAATCCAAAAGCAGATGGTAGAGTCAGGGCTGCTTGGCCGCAAATCCGGACGAGGCTTTTATTATTATGAGAAGAACAAATAAGTGAAGCCGAGAAAAGTGTCAAGAAAACGTCAGCAGCTTCTTCTTGTTGGAGAACTCCCACTCATCGAGGAGTTCGCCGATCTAGGCGCAGAGAAGGGGTACGAAGTGCTCGCGAAAGTCAATTCACCCTTCCCTTCAAAAAGTGCCTCAAGTACTTTTCAGAAGGTCAACATTGCCCCACGGAAGGTAACACTCGCAATCGAATTGACAAACATCAACCTCGAGCAGAAAAGAAAGAATCTACTTATTCTTGACAAGAACCTCCCTCGTGACGTACCAATCCTCAGCACATCTGTGACAATCACAACAACAGAGCAATCGAAGTGGATCAGAAATAGTAGCAGGCTGATCGGGTTCAGCGGGTTCCCGACGCTCATACGTGCTCGGTTGCTCGAGGTCGCTCCATCAATTCCCACAGACGAGCGCTCACTCGCGGAGGCAAAGGAATTTCTGTGGTCATTGGGAAGAGAGATCTCCATCGTCCAGGACCGGATCGGTCTGGTGATGCCTCGGCTACTCTGCATGCTCACGAATGAAGCCGCCTTTGCCGTCATGGAGGAGATCGCGACTCCGGCGGACATCGGTGCAGCAATGAAGTTGGGGACGAATTACCCCCTTGGACCGATTGAGTGGGGTGAGAAAATCGGCGTCGAGCAAGTACTTGCGGCCTTGACCGCTCTTTATGAGGATCTCGGAGATGGCCGGTATCGTGCTGCTCCCCTGCTGGAGCAGCTAGCCGTCGCAGGCCCTTTCTGGAGAATGAAGTCTTCCAGCAAATCACCGTAGGTATTTACTTCAGGACCGAGAAAGCCTGAGAGAGAGCTTCGGAATGAGCTTTGGTATGAATGAGAATCGAAAAGACTGTGGATTGCGAATGTCTGTTATCTTCGACATGAGAGAGTAGGGATATTTGAATTT
>Ga0315282_10015152_pt1 | contig 11410 bp, 8 predicted proteins | sample YL17G07_20_MG_FD_203693 | JGI IMG/M metagenome (GOLD analysis project Ga0315282, IMG submission 203693) | Sediment microbial communities from Yellowstone Lake, YNP, Wyoming, USA - YL17G07_20 | ecosystem: Environmental > Aquatic > Freshwater > Lake > Sediment | place: USA: Wyoming | collected...
TCTGGTTGCTGGTGAAGAGAAAAGCGGGAAGCTCAGGGGCTGCTTTCTCGCTCGCGGCCTACAGTTACCAGTTCTGGATTCCCATGTATCTGGTATACGCTCTCGAGGCTTGGAGAGAGAAGCTATCTATCAGGAGATTCTTTGCCGGGACAATCATCGTTGCGTCTGTTCTGCAGACGATAATATTCACGCAGCACAGTCCATTCGAGATTCTCGAGACCTTTGTGGGAGTTGGAGGCCCCCAGTATGTCTCAACAGCGAGCAGCTGGGTCGGGCCCGGTCTTGCTGGGATACTGGGAGGCTGGCTTGAGTTCTCGGTTCTCTCGTTCCTTTCACTGCTCGGGATCGCGATTGGGTACGCTTCGAACCGCAAAAGGTGGCTCATGTGGTTCATAGCCCTGCAGTTCTTGGTGGTATCCCTGTACCCTGGTTTCGCAGTCCACGGAGGTACGTCCCATTATCCCTACGGGTTGGTTCCCTTGCTTGCTCTTTGCGGGGGTGCTGGTTTTCCGATCGCGTGGAGAATCCTCACAAGACGAACCAACGCCAATCGCCTATACGCTGCCGCTCTTCTGTGTCTACTCGTAGGCCAGGTACTTGTGTTCAATCAGATGGCAACATCACTTAGCGTGCGAGGGGCTCAAGGGGTCTATGATCTAGGATACCAGTATGACCTCGCAGCTATTGACGCCCTGAGGCAGATGGATCGAGGAGGCCTGATAGTCGGCGAGACAGCTCATTGCCTGTTCGTTGATCGTACACGCTGCGTCTGGGCGCCCTCGGGCGGCTCTCTAGATCTAAACCCGACGCTCTTCATGGGATATAGGACCGAAGTCATCTTCAAAGATGTCACAAACGCATCTTCACGTGTACACGTTGTCGAGATTGGGCCATACGTAATCGTCCAACTGCGAGACGGAGGGAGGCTGAGTGATTACATTACTGTATCGACCCATGGTCAAGTGTGGCTGTACAGAGGCTACGCCCAACAGATCGAATGGTGGCAGCCAGCGCTAGCTGGGATGATCGTGATAGTATTGGTTTTGGGCCTGATGATGGGATCAAGAGACTTGAAGGGATCAGACCGAATTCGAGCAGAACGGACGGTGTAGTCTACACACCAGAGAGGAGGGCTTGAACGCGGTCGACCGCATGATTGAAGTTGGCTGGCGATGCGGCCCCGAGCTCTACCGAAGTCAGCCGGCTGATAAGAGAAGACCGAATTTGAACTGCTTGGGGAGAGAGATATTTAAGACCACTGAGATGCTTGGAGAAGGGTCTGGAACAGCGAGGATGTGGTGCTTAGTCTGTTCGCGGCTCGACGAATGACCATTCTATACTTCTGCCAGCTCTTCGCGCCAGCGCTCTATGGCGGAGGAGAGTTCGAGTTCTACAGCTGGTCGAAGGAATTGGTGAGGCGAGGTCACAGAGTGATTGTGATTACGCAGAGGTTGGACCACGCGCGGACACATGGGATCGTAGATGGAATCGAAGTTTACAGAACAGGGCCTGTCATAGCGTATGGTGGAGCTTTGACGTTAAGTCTGCGGCAGAACATTGGCTACATATTGTGCGCCACAGCCTTGGGAATGTTCTTACTGTCCCGAAATAGAGTCACAGTAGTTCATTCAAACACTTATTCTCCAGCCATTGCTGCTGAGATCTGCGCGAAGTTCTTCAGGAAACCCCACTACATAACTGTGCACGACGTGTACGCATTAGGTCGAAGGACATTTTGGACGACTTGGAGCACGCAGCTCGGAGTTTCCTGGGTAGCGAGACAAATCGGCCCGTTACTCGAGAGACTTGTCTTGAAACTTCATCCGACCGCATTCCACACGGTAAGCAATACAAGCATGCTGGAGATGAAAGCATTCGGCGCCCAGAGGCCGATTGTGGTCATCCCGAACGGAATCAACATGCGCGAGTATCCAGAGGCCGCATCCTATTTCCTTCCTCATCAATTCATCTTCATAGGACGTCTGGTATTCTACAAGAATCTGGACGTGGTCATAAGGGCTCTTCCCCACTTGTTGCGCGAGGTTCCAGATGCGACACTGGTGGTTGTAGGGGATGGCCCAATGCGCGAGCAATGGTGTGCGCTCGCACGCAGAATTGGTGTTGAGCGCAGCGTGAAATTTGTGGGTAGAATACCGCATGAGGAGAAAGTTCGGCTGCTCTCAGAATCAGCTGCTCTACTATTGCCCAGCCTCGTGGAAGGATTCGGGATAGTCATTCTGGAATCCTTTGCATGTTGCAGGCCAGCCGTGGTCGCTAATGTAATGCCCCTTTCTGATTTGGTCTCGAATGGAAACGACGGATTCACACTTCCCCCATTCGAAGATGAAACCTGGGCTCATTGTCTCGCAGAGCTTGCCAAGAATCCTGAGGAGGCTACGACCATGGGCAAGAGAGGTCGGGCTAAGCTTCAATCAAGCTACACTATAGAGTCTGTTGTGAATATGCTCCAAGATATGTATGATAGCAGACTACGTGTTCCGAGTTAGCCGTCAGCGGACGAATCTGCAAAGGGATTTGCTACTTCGTCAGGTCTGCAGAAGGGTTCGACTTCTTTCGCGACGAACCTAGCGATGCCGCTGGAGTCGCTTCGGCCATTTCAGCTCATCATCTCTAATAGTAGGTCGAGAATATCAAATGTTGTTCACAGGTTGTGGGAGGATCAGGAGCCCTGGAACGACTCGAAGAGGAACATGGGGGCAAGGTGGCCGTTGTTGTACCCGCTTTGAACGAAGAGCAAAGTATAGGCCAGGTCCTGAGTGAGGTTGCTCAAGCTCTTCAAAATAGGGAGCACGAAATACTAGTTGTTGACGGGAAATCGCGGGATCACACGGCAGACATAGCGCGGTCCAACGGCGTTCAAGTGATAACGCAAAAAGGCACGGGATACGGAGATGCGCTACAATATGGTTTCTCGCATGCATGCGAATACATGGGCGCTTCAGCGCTCATCATGATGGATGCGGACGGAAGCTATAGAGCTGATGATATTCCTGAACTCCTGGGCCCTATTGATCACGGAGATGCTGACATCGTCATTGGCAATAGGTTCGCTGGACTTGAGAAAGGATCGATGAGCATGACCAGTCGGATTGGAAACAAGATTCTATCATTCTTTGCAAGATGGGCACTCAAAGTGAAGATCTCGGATACTCAGTGCGGAATGCGGGCTCTTCGTGCTGAGGTCTGGAGATCACTGGATACAAAGACGACGGGCATGCCATTCGCCGTTGAAATGATCGCCGAGGCACGGGAGATGGGCTTCAAGATGTGTGAGATCCCAATAGGCTATCGTCGAAGGATAGGTCATTCCAAGCTTAGTCCAATTGAAGATGGGACAAGAATTCTTGTCACAACGCTGAGACTTGCCCGTGACTATCAACCGTTGGCTTTCTTCGGCACCCTCGGTGCAACAGTAATCGCTCTAGGGGTTGTGCAAGGCACGAGTGTCTTAGAAGAGTATCTTCGCACTGGCATAATCACCCGAATAGCATCAGTTGTATTGAGCTCCACTCTTATCGTATCTGGAGTTTTGGTTCTGATGTTGGGGCTGATAGCGGACATGATAAGGGACCTGAAGCATTTCATGCGTAGGCCCTGAGTTTGGTCAGCAGAGAGCTGCATCCAATAGGCAATCATTCGAATCGAACATCGCTTCTCGGACGAAACGTTTCAGATCTTCGATCATGCCTACCGCGAGCTCGAAGACAAGAATTAGTTGTTCAGACGGTGCATCAGTCTGTGATCCGTGCCTTCGTCAGAATAGTGAAACCGAGAACTGTCAGTTCAGGCAAATCGTACTCTACATTCGACTGGGCCGTCGATGCACGTATTGTTACTTCACGCAACAGCAAAGAATGGCCTTTCGTCCAAGGCCAGAGTACCACTCTCGCATACTTTTGCGCACCGATGTGTCGCTTGTTGAATCTTCCCATTCCGAGCACACTCCCAGAAGCGTTGCAGGCTAGATCTAAAATATGTGAACTGCCGCATGCGATTGCTGATCCGCGGCTACATGCAATAGCTTGGAGTTGAGCGCTACGATCAGTCGTCTGAGGTCCGCCCATTTGATGCGGTTCGTCCTTTTGGGAATCGTCGTGATGTCAGCAGTGTTTCTAGCGCTGTACGCTCTCTCCTACTGTGTTGCGTCATCGTCTGGCCTAAGAGAGAATCCTTTTCGAACTGTGCATGACGAGCGCATCACTCTTGGCTTTTCTTCTGAGAAGGGCTCCTACATGCCCGGGGAGAATGCGATTTTCTACATACAGATATTGAACCGAGAGCAGGTGCCGATTCGTCGAGTTGACTTCTCGTTAAGTGTCAGAGCAACCTCTCTATTCGGCGTACAAGTCTTGTCAGTTGCTGACTATTCAGATAGAGGGTTCGAACCGGGAAGACTTGAGACGATAATCGTCAATAGAAACCTCCCCGCACTTCTGCCCCCAGGGTTTTTCACCCTGAGCCTCTCGGCGAAGGCGCAAGGATCTGATCTCCCGTTGGAAGCAGACATTATCATTTACGTTATGCCCTCGATCATTGTATGGGGACCTCCTTTGGTAGGTCTCCTGGCTGGCGGGGGTCTCTACGTTGTGATGACACTTGGTGCTCGCGCGCGTGCCGGCGTGATGCCAAGATACGCAGTTCTACGGAGCGCGGCTCTGTTCGGATCCAGAATCGACATGGCGGAAGAGCGATTTTCTTCTTGGGTTGTTCGAGTTTATGTGGGATTCTCGGTTGGGCAGAAGCTTGTCTTCTTGGGCATCTGCGTTCTGAATTTGACGCTGATTCCCACAACGGCCCACATTGAGAGTTATGCAAACGATTTGGCTGTTGCGGCCTTCTTGTTCCTGGCCGTCGGCGTGACGAATCTTGTTTTGGAAATCAAGATCAGAGCCGCAGACGTTGACTTTCATGGAGCCGCTAGGATGATGCTGAGCCTAACAGTGGTAGGGATTCTGACATACTCCTCAAACAGGATCCTGGCCATTGCAGTGTTGTCTTTTCCATTCTATATGGCGGTAGATGTGCTCCGCAAGTCACGCAAGTCACGCAAATGATCGCAGGAGCTGGTGCCAAGCTGTCGGCATCCAGCCAAATGGAAAACAGACGTATGCACACGAGCCTGATACCACAAACGATTTCCGCAAAAAGCTGCTGTAGAGGCATTCCTTTGCTCAAGGTCTGCACTCAGGTCCTCGTCTTCGACGTGCCCTTCCGATTTTCAAGATTCGCGAGGCAATGTGAAACCACGTTCGAGCCTCCAGAGTAGCCAAGTCAATTCTTCTTCTCTGCACTGTGGGCCGGTTCTTCGCTTCCGGCATGAGCTCATTGATCTTGGCTTGCAGGTTCCACAGATCGAAACGGCGTGACTTCCCGGGGGAGCCAGTGAGGCAGAAACTCAGCTCAACGCCAAGCTCGTTTGCGCGCAGAGGCGCATTCATGGAGCCGCTCCAGAAGATTGTCCATTCACACACCCGACCGACGCTGGTCAGCGCACCATCGGGCTCACCAACCAGAGAGATTCGAGACGCCCACAAGACTAGAGACTTTTCATCCCTTCACACACACAGAATACCAGAACGACGCCCACCGGCGGTTCAAATTACGACGCACGCACCAGCTGACCCGACGACGACGAAAAACGCCCCTTCAACGACGGTTCATTCTTGGATGGGTTTTCTGCTCTTTGCTTTCAGTTTGTCTTCGGAGATCTCAACGTCCGAGTCTATGCGGGATCTCTTCAAGGCACCGAAGCAAGTCCGTGTGTCACTCTATCTTGAGCCCGGCACCACATCTTGCGCAAAAGTTACTGACATGACCTGGATTCACGTGGCCGCAGGTCGGGCATACTCTTAAGAAGCCACGACAGCCCAACCTTGAAAGGCTGCCAGATTTGATCGACGAGAATAGGCAGAAGAAGATCTCCCTCATAGAGAAATGCATGCCAGCAGAAAGCCTCATTGATTATGGTGGGATGTGGGGGGTTGACGGGCTCTATTCTCGTATCGCATATCAAACCTACGGCGTCCAGCATGTTACAATGATTGATGCTAACGAATCAGAGAATTGGCGTACCAAGGCAGAGCTTCGTGAAGGAGTGAGTTTCAAGCAGGGTTCTTTCACAGATGTCGTCTTCATGGATACGATTAAAGAGATGTTTGAGGTCGGATTAGCTTATGACATACTGCTTCATCAAACCGATTTGCCATATACACTATCTTTGCTTCTCTCCAAGGTTGCTCAGAAATTCGTAATCGCTCAACCTGTCCTGCTTGATGATGATATGCGATTACAGAACTCTATTGTTTGGTTATCTGGGTGCAACGCAGGGGACGACCTTTTCCCTAATCAATCGAGTATTCAAGACCTTGGATGCGCCAACTTCAGGGATGGCACGCGCTTGACATTACGTGGGCAGCGTTCCAGTGAATTGTGGCTTTGGGGAATGACTCCTTCTTTCCTTGAGAGTCTAATGGCAGCCTTCGGTTGGAAGCTAACCCATAAGGAATTGTGGAAAGGCTGGATCGCGCCCGAATCAAGATGGACGATGGCTGGCCTGATCTTTGAGAGAACCTGAAGGTTGTTAGGGGGTTGTGCTGCCCTTTAGCCAACTGCAAATGCCGCCAAGGTTATAGGAAGATAGCAGCGTCCTAGCATTTGTGAACGTGATTGGTGCCAGAAATCATCAGCGAGTACTCTGCCAAGCTCAGAGTAGATTAGAGGGTTCGTCATCTAGGAAGGCACCAGAGTAGCTCGCATCTTGAAGGGAAGCCATGCCCTCGCGACATACCTCTTAGACTGTCTCAATCAGGCACGTTTCTTCTCACTGTCACAACGAGCCAAAATGATACGAGGAGCACAATGTCGCAAAAGAAGACGAGAGCGTACAAGCCGTAAGTGTTGTAGAGATAGAGGTCGAGTCTTGACTTGAAGAAGAAGAATTCGCTGACATATGGGTAGAAATTAGCTGGGTATGTCGGAGACCAGAGAAGATGCCAGCAAGCTGCCACTTGGGAGAAGCGCGGGATCCATATGCCCGGCTCCGGATAATTGCTAAATGCGCCAATGTCGAACAGGTAAGCCTGGGCATATTCATAGTTGATCAAGACGCCCAAGAGATTGCAGAAGAACCCGATGGTCGCCGCGCCAGCCACCGCAAGCTTTCCAGCTATCGGTTTCCCATTCGATTCAATGAAGGGTCCAAGAGCAACAATCAGACATGGAACAGTGGGGACTAGGTATCGGGCCCCCCAAGCTCCCCATCCGTACCAGAAAGGAAGTCTCGCAAAGAACAAGAGAGTCACGAGGAAGAACTCGCACAACACAAAGCTCTCCCACCTGCGCTCGGGTCTTGAACTCAATAGAGCAAGAAAACCCAGAGCACAAAGTGGATAGTATACGAAGAGTCCTTCTCCCGAGCTAAGAAGCATTCCATAGATTCCGACCAGGTATTGATTGATAGGGATGGCAAATGGGTTGATCGATTCATAGATTAACCCCAAGTTTACCGGCGAACCATTCCTGGCAAGGTTGAGATATCCATAGATCAGTGCAGCCATCGCCACTGGAAGAAGGAAAGTGCCGACATTCATTACCCTCTCACGGAATCGAACGTGAGGCTTACACGCTGCATAGAGAATCATCGCAGGTAGAACAAGTATTGCAGTAACTCGTCCGAAGACCGCGAGTGTCGCGAACAACCCCGACAAGAGGATGGAACGGCGACGTGCCGATCCGTCGAAGAGAAAGTAGAGTGAGGCTACGACCATCATAGTGGCCGTCGGTGAGTCGTAGAAGAACTTGACGTACGGCCAAGCAATAGTCGTGAACCCGTAGAGAAGGCTCAGAATCAAGCTGGTCGTGGGTCTGTCTCCGAGTCTGCGGGAAATGGCGTAGACTAAGCACACAGTAATCGCCGACAGAAGTGGCACGAGAATAGTGGTCACCACTCTCCATGGCTGGACCCCCGCCCATTTGGCGGCTAGGTACAGCGGTACCGCCAGGAAAGACTGCAATAGACCGTACGATGAGTAGAATACTGACGTGCTCTCCGGAGAGAACCAGGGGAAAATGTTGGGGAACAATTTTGCGAAGAAGCCGAGTTCAGGGGCGATGTTAAGCGAGCCTCTCTCAGCGATAGCCTGTGTGGTTGAGTACACGATTACGTGGTCAACAACGTAGAAATGACCTCCTGCGCTAAACAGATAGACGGTCAAACAGAGCACGAAAAGAGGAAGTAACGGGCTCGTGGATCGTGCATTGCGATTGCCTGACAAATCTTGACAGCGCCTCCTTAGGCAGGGCAATCTTGCACTTCCTTGGCCCACTTTCATCCAACTATTTTGGAATCTTCAGAATTCATGTTCTCCCACTTACAATACTTGTGGTGTCGGGTCCGCCTGTGGCATTGTCACAGAACATTTGGCACATCTCTGAAGTGGAGTTGGAAATCTGGCTTATCAGAAGTCGTAGGTTCTGAACCATCTTTCCGAGCGTTGTGAGCTTGCCGTCGAGTAAATCATTGATTCCCGCTCTGAAAGCGCCGGTCGCTTCATCGCTCTTTTCGTTTCCGGACACTATCGTGTCTGTGACGCCGAGACCCTGTCAAGAAACTCGCCAAGCTTTTTCTCCATTGCAGCTGGGTCACAGTTCTTCGCAACGTACTCCAATTCGTGCTCTCTTGTGTGAGTCCACAGAGGCCTGTCTTGGTAGAGTTGAGCAGCCTTCTTGACGAAGTCATCATCGTCAACCGCCCTTAGCGCTTCCTCTCCGTCTCTGATTTCTAGGCCTTGCGCCGCCACCGTTGAGAGGACGCAAGGAAGGCCATAGCTCATTGCCTCCGTCACCTTCCACATTATCCCTGCTGCGAATCTGGTGGGAACGACGAAAACGCGGGCCTTCTCGTAGAGTTCCTTGAGATTCTTCACGTAGCCAAGGACCAAGACTGACTTCGAGGCCAGCTGCTTAACAGATTCTGGCGGGTTGCTTCCCGCAATGATGAACCTGACGCCTGGAATCTTCTCTTGAATTCTCGGCAGCAAATGCTTCGCGAAGTAGACGGCTGCATCATCGTTAGGACCAGGTGCACTCTTGAATCCCGCGACGAATAGTAGGTCATGTCTGTTCTCGAATGGTGTCTGAGTGGGTGCCACGTGATGCGGATGTGCCAGAAGAATGACTCTCCCCTTCTCCCCAAGCTTCTCTTGGATCAGCTTCTGTTCCGTAGGTGAGACTGCGGTGACGTAGTCGGCTGATCGAATGAGCGACAACTCAGCTTTCTCGGTTTCGAATCTGGGGTCAGTGGTCCTGAAGCCTAGGCGACGCCTGAGTTGCTCTCGGAGATGCCACAATGCCTCAGCATCGTAGATCACTCGTGCCTTTGGATTGGTTTCCCTCACTAGGTCCATCACAAGAAGCGCATTATGGGGTCGACTTATGAGGACCATATCATAGCTGTCGCGTCGATCTTCCAACAGTTGCCGTACCTGAATAGGTCTCCACAGGATTTCTACTCCCATTTGAGTGAGCAGATGAGTCTCCGGCTGTTTCGGGGCCGCATCAGCTAGCGGCAGCAACGTTACTCGGTAGCCCAATGACGCCATGGATTTGAGCATGAGGAGCATCCTAGGATATCCAGATCCTTCCTCAGGCTTCGGCACGCAATCATCAATGACTAGGATCGTAGGGCGGCTTCTGCGGTCACGTGCCCTAATCAAGGCATTCTCTGAGGGGCCGGGTCGACGTTCAAGTGCCTTGCCGTGTTTCGTTAGGAAGGTTAGTCTCTGGTTCTCCATGAGTCTGCTTGCGCTCTCGAAGGAGCTGCTTGCAAATTCAACGTGTGTGGCCACTGCCATCGGTTGGTACACAACTCGATATCCGTGCGCCCAGATCCTCATGCAGAGGTCTGTGTCTTCGTAGTATGCGGGTGTGAAAGACTCATCGAATCCACCGAGCCTCTCGAAGAGTTCGCGTCTCACGATGAGGCATGCAGCGGAACAATAGTCCACATCGCGTGCGTAAGAGTACTCTGGCTTCGATGGATCATCGCCTCTTCCGTATCCGAGTGCGCTACCATCACGCCATATGATGGACCCCGCCTCTTGGAGGCGACCGTCACGCCAGACTAGTTTGGCGCCTGCCGCTCCTATGTCAGGCGCAGACTCCATCGTTCTCGTCAGCGAAGAAACGCAACCGCGATGCACGAAGGCATCGGCGTTGAGGAACAGCAAGTATTTGCCTCTAGCTTTGTCACCGCCCTGGTTGCATGCTGGTGCAAAGAAGCGATTCTCCTCGTTCTTTATGACGATGGCATTTCCTAGCTTGCTCAACAGTGCAGGTGTCTCGTCAGATGAAGCGTTGTCTACGATTATCACCTCATAGGAAGGCAGCGAGTCTGCAAGCAAGCTTCGAAGACACTGAAGAGTGTAGAGGGCTTTGTTGTATGTCACGATTACGATCGAAACAAGTGGACTCGTGCAATTAAGGAACTCCAGCTTCTTATCGACAAAGAGGAATTCGTTGAGTTCTTGGGAGAGTCTCTCATCGCTCGGAAGACCTGGCTGGGCTGGGCGCTCGAGTATGTGAAATTCCCTTCTCCTGATCTTTGCTAATGCCTGGGTGAGGAAGCTCGGCGCCCCTTGAGATGCCCAGGTTCTCAGCCCAGCCGTGACAATCCTGCGAAACTCGCCACGGGCGGTCTTCTCAGGAAACAGTCTGTCAATTCTCTTTGCGTAGAAACGTATGAATTGGTATCCGAAGCTCTCCTTGATTGTGTTCAGCTCGGTCGTCGCCAGCTTGGCACTCTCCAAGTCGCTTTCCAAGACTCTTACGGTCTCATCCATTTGGGAAAGTTTCGTCTTAGGGAGGTTGAGTTCATTGGTCAGTTCCAACTGTGCGTCAAAGGCAGTGTTGTCTGCGTCAGTGAGATAGCTTCTTGGCCTGATGCCATCGCCTAACTGGGCATCCGATGCCAAGGCCACAAAGTAGAGAGGCTTTTTTGCTTCATATTCCGCCCGCGAATATGCATTCCCAGATTTCTTTATGACAAACTCGTCACTCGTGCCGCCCATCTCGTCTGGTCGAGTCAGAGTCCAAATGTGAGAACCAACATAGACTCTTTGCCCAAGAATGTCAACATTAACGAAATATCTCCTCACCAGCTCTCTGAATTGGTCAAAATAGAGTTCCTTCCTATGATACGGGTTCTCGTACTTGGGCTCATCAGAGTAGGATCGCTTGTCAGGTGTGGACATTATCAGAAGGCCATCGGGCTTCAGAAGGCGCTTGATTTCAGTGAGTAGATCCTCATGCTCGGCTACGTGCTCCAGCACCTCAAAGCAGACCACAACATCGAACGACTGTTCTTCCTCTATGGGAACGCTGAGAATCGAAG
>Ga0315282_10015153_pt1 | contig 11409 bp, 10 predicted proteins | sample YL17G07_20_MG_FD_203693 | JGI IMG/M metagenome (GOLD analysis project Ga0315282, IMG submission 203693) | Sediment microbial communities from Yellowstone Lake, YNP, Wyoming, USA - YL17G07_20 | ecosystem: Environmental > Aquatic > Freshwater > Lake > Sediment | place: USA: Wyoming | collected...
GTGGAAGAAGGCAGATCGTACGCATCACCCTCGGGGAGACCTATCTCGGCCAGCATCCTGGCCGTCTCCTTGAGCATAGCGATCCTTCTTGATTTTTCCTTAAAACTATTTAACAACTACGTGGTGGTGCGCCACTACACACCCTGTCCCAGCCCTGAGCTGAGGCTGAAGAGCAGGGCGACCAATCGAGTCTCCGGAGGCTCAGGCCCACGGGTAAAGGCGTCTGAGGTTTCCGACGCTCCTCCTGCCCCTTATCGCCTCCTCGAGCTCCAAGACGTTAACCTCATACGTCGATGTGGCCCCTCATCCTTTAAAGCTAGGAGGATCACATATGAGGCTCCTCGCCGTCGGGGACAACTGCGTCGACCACTACATGGAGCTGGGGAGGCGGTTCCCCGGGGGCAACGCCCTCAACGTCGCCGTCTACGCCCACAGGATTCCGGGCGTCGAGGCCGACTACATCGGCGCCGTAGGGACCGACGAGGCGGGAGACTTTATGCTTGATGAGATGCGGCATGAGGGCCTCGCCACAGACGACATGATCAGGCTCCCAGGGTCAACCGCCATTATCTCAATCCTGATCCGTGATGGGGACCGCGTCTTCGTGGACTATGCCGAGGGCGTCCAGAAGGAAGCTGTGTTCCCCGAGGGCCTCCTGCCGAAAGCCAGCCGGTACGACCTAGTCCACTTCACCGTCTGGGGCTTCGGCAGGGAGCACATCGCTGCGTTGAAGGAGACGAGCAGCTCGACCCTGAGCTGCGACTTCAGCAACCAGCTCGACCACCCGGCGACGGAGGCGATGCCGTGGCTCGACTACAGCTTCTTCTCGGGCAAGGAGCTCATCGGCAGGGGCCTCAGCCCGGAGGAGAGGCTGGTGGAGCTGAAGATGAGGACGCCCGGGCTCGTGGTCATGACCCTAGGCGAACACGGCTCCATCGCCTGCGACGGTAAGAGGCTCTACAGGGGCAAGGCTGAGAAGGTCGAGGTCGTCGACACCCTAGGCGCCGGCGACGCCTTCATCGCCGTCTTCCTCTGCTCAAGGCAGAGGGGCGCACCGATTCAGGAGGCCATGAAGGCGGGGCACAGGGCAGCGGCCGAGGTATGCGGGAGGCTGGGAGCCTGGGGTGGTTAAAACTCGGCCTTGTCGTAGTAGCGCCACTTTGACATATCCCTGTTCTTAGCGAGGCTCAGGTAGTAGCTGAGCCACTCCAGCTCCACGAAGAGGGTGAAGGGTGTCAGCAGGTTGTCTACGTCCAGTTCCTGTGAGTCGAGGACTATCCCCCTGACGCCGTTCAGGAAGCACCATTTGACGACAGCGTCCTCTATCTCCGCCTCGCCGCCCCTACCCCTCAGGAAGATCGCCGCCCTGCCCGGGGAGAAGGCCTCCAGTGGGCCGTGCCTGAACTCCGAGTAGTTGATGGGCGTAGCGTGTACCCAGCACATCTCCTGCAGGGTGCACACGGCGTACTGGTAGGCGAGATCCCAGTTTACGCCTCCTCCTAGGACGAACATCTCGTCGTCGTCCTTGAACCTGAGGCCCATCTCCTTCCCGAACTCCTTCGCCCTCGGGACCATGGGCGGCAGCAGCTCGGGAAGGGACTCCGCGAGACGTATCATCCTGTCACCAACCTCGTAGCCCTTCTCACTTAGGACCGTTCCGAAGAGGATGTAGAGCGCCGTGAGCTTCCCCATGGTGACGGCGCGGCCCCCGTGGCCGAGGCGGAGCCTCGCCTTTGTGCAGAGGGGTGAGTTGGGCATCTGGGCGAGGCCTAGGGTCAGGGCGCCAGCAGCGTTCGCCCACTCGAGGCCCCTGACCACCTCCTTGGTCTTCCCAGACTGGCTGATGAAGACGCATGCGGCGTCGCCGTCGACGGCTACGGGCTTCCTCTCGAGGAACTCCCAGCCGCTGTACTGGTGGACAGGCACCTTCGTGTACTTCTCTGCTACGTACCTGACCGGGAACTGGACGCTGTAGCTGCCGCCGCTGCCGACGAGGTAGAACCTATCGGCGCAGGCGAGCTTCTCCCCCAGCTCCACGATCTCGGGTTTCATGCCGATTACCCCGTTCAGCGTCGACTCCATGACACCGTCCCTCAGCCACTCCGGGCGGTACGTCTCCTCCGTGAGGTATCCCATGGTCTCAGCCACGCACCATCAGCTCCGAATGGAATTCATCCGCATCACGATAAAAGGTTGAATACCTTCTCTCCTCTCCTCGTTACTAAATGTGGATTTCCCGTATTTTTTCTCCTTTCCAAAAAAAGTGATTTTTAACTTCTTTTTTATGCCACCATCCTTTTTCCACCCTATTTCGTCCACGATAGGTTTTAATTTACCGAAAACTGAGGTTCATTTGTTAAAAATGTCCTTTGTGAAAATCGCTGAGACATCTGAGATCCCTGCTGGAAAAATGAAGATGATAAAAATCCAAAACAAGGAGGTCCTGATCGTGAACGTGGATGGACATTTCTACGCCATCGCGAACCGTTGCTCCCACAAGGGCGGAGACCTCTCCAAAGGCACCCTGGAAAGCAACATCGTGACCTGCCCTGTCCACGGCTCGAGGTTCGACGTCACCACGGGTAAGAGCCTCTCCGGGCCCAAAAGGTTCTACAACACCAGTACCGGTGACGTGGTCACGTACGAACTGAGGACAGACGGGAAGAATATCCTCTTCTATCAGCGGAGCAGCTGGGGAATCTAAGATCGCGACGATCCTTCGCATAGCGCGGGAGTCCTGGCCCAGACGAAGACGATGATCTTAAACTCGATCACGGCAGCTGCGTGAGAAAAAGCCCGCCCGGAGCTATGCGTCGAACCACCCCGAGTACTGCTTATCCACGGCGTAGCCTTCGTCGTCGACGAGGTAGATCACAAGCCTCGTGTGGAGCCCATTCTGCGGGGTGAGGGTCAGTGTTATGGTCTTCTCTGTCTCTGAGGCAAGGTCGAACGGGTTTGAGGGCCGTCCTTCAGCTAATCAGAACGATAAGACTCCTCAGTAAGATAGGTGATCGGTTCGCCCATGATCCTGCACCATCAGGTTAAACCAATTGGGTGGGAATAAAGACTTGGCGACGAGGCACGCATCGAAGCCCGCTACGCCGACCCTTTGGGGTCTGATCCGCAAGCCCTTCTAACAAAAAATATGAGCATAAAGGCTACATACATACCATGGACAAATGGGTTCCGGTTGTATTAATCGTCGTGCTGCTCGCTGGCAGCGGCGGGGGTTACTTCCTCGCATCGAACACTTACACGTCTCAGATAAAATCCCTTGAGACTCAACTCACATCAACGCAGCAGCAGTTAGCGGAGAAAACCCAGGACTACACGACCCTGAACGACGATTATCAGATAGTCTCACAGAGGGCTACGACGCTTGAAGCCAGCCTAGCCTCTCTCCAGTCGAGCTACGACACCCTGAGGGCAAACTACGACTCGCTACAGGCGACCTACGACTCCCTGCAGGTGGCCCACGACTCCCTGCAGGATGACTACACCGCACTCTCCACGCTGTATGATACTCTGAAGGATAGCGTCGACTCGGGCCTCGCCTCCCTGTCGGATGACTACGTCTCCCTCCAGAGAGACTACGACAGCCTCTCCCAGATGCTGAGCAACAACGTCTACGGCACGCCCGGCGACACACAGATGCTCAACTACTACTATCAACTGACCCTCGCCGTCAGGAGCCTGAACGCCACCCTCTGGGAATACTGTAACGAGGTTTCCTCATTCAGGAACACCCTCACCACGGGCGAGGTGTTGAAGATGGAGTCCACCGTGAGGAGCGTGGTGGGGTCCTCCCTAGACGATTGGGACAACTACCAGAAGATACACCAGTACATAACGTCGAACGTGAAGTACGTCTATGACATCGATTTCCCCTACATCGGCTACTACTCATACATCGACGTAAACGGCGTCCGGTACCTCACCGACTTCGATGTCGGGACCGTAGATAACTACATTCAGAGGCCGGACTTCACGTTGCAGTACAAGCAGGGCGACTGCGACGATCAGGCCGCGCTGGAGTACGCGATGATCAGGTATTACAACAAGTACATGGTCGGCACCGACTACAACCTATACCTGGCGGAGCTGGAGTTCACCGACGGCTCCGGGCACGTCGCCGTCTTCATGCCCGTCTCTGGGGGAAACATCACCATCCTAGATCCGGCTGGAAACTACCTGACCTCAACCTCCTCGACCATAACCGCCAAGGCCGCGGCCCCGGAGTTGGAGTCCTACAACTCCTACTGGCTCTCCTCGAACGGCTCGATAACCCAGATAAGGCTGTACTCCGTCAACCTGTCGGATGGGAGCTTCACCGTAGTCTCGCATGGGACGTTGGCTCAGGTGGCCTCCTTCCTATCGGGCTAGGTTGAGGAATTAGAAAAAGGGGGCCCGCACTTAGATGTCGAGCTTTAGGGCTTCCTTGAGCCCCTTGTACCGGTTCCTGATGGTGACCTCGGTGACGCCCGCGGCGTCCGCGATCATCTTCTGGGTCCTCTTCTCGTCGTTCATCACGCAGGCGATGTAGAGGGCTGCCGCCGCTAGGCCCATCGGGTCCTTGCCGGCTGTCGTCCTCTTCTTCTCCGCGCGCTCGAGGAGCTCGACGGCTGTCTGCTGTGTCCTCTCGCCGACGTTGACCTTCGCGGCGATCTTGGGTACCCTGAACTGGGCCTTGGGGATGGGCATCTGCATCGTCAGCTCCCTCAGTAGGAGCCTGTAGCAGCGTGCGAGGTCCTTCTTGTCTATGGTGCTGTGGCGGCCCAGCTCGCGCAGGGTCCTCGGGGTGCCGGTGACCCTGCATGCGGCGTAGAGGCTGGCTGCCGCGATGGCGGAGATGCTTCGTCCGCGGACCAAGCCCTTCTCCAACGCCTTCCTGTAGATGACTGCGGCCCTCTCCTTCACCGGCTTCGGGATGTGGAGCTTGTCGGTGAGCCTGCTAAGCTCCGTCATGGCGTGGCTCAGGTTCCTGTCGACGCTCGACTGGTAGCTGCTCCTGATATGCCACTTCTTCAGCCTCAGCATCTGGAACATCGTCTTCGTCGGTATAGTTCGTCCGAAGGCGTCTTTCCCGACCTGGCCAATCATGGTGCTCAAGCCTTTGTCGTGAACGCTGAAGCTTAGGGGCATGCCGACTCGGCTTCTGCTCTCACGCTCATCCTGACTGAAAGCCCTCCATTCGGGGCCGTCGCTCATCATGCTGTCAGCCATGACGAGGCCGCATGATCCGCATATCTTCTCGCCCGTGTCGTTGTCGATGATTATGGACTTGCTGCCGCACTCTGGGCAGACGTCTTGGCTCCCGAGCTGCTCCTGCTGCTTCATCATCATGCCGATGGCACACCCTTCAACATATTATTGGCGGAATAATCCGAGCCCTATCGGAATCGGACGGCTCGCCTATAGAGTATGCATTCACCCCTGTAATAGTATTTATAATTTACGCCTATATTTACCATAGACTCCATAGTAAAAGTGGTAAAGACTAGGACACTAATGTATCAAATATAACTTAAAGACGCTCAAAATCACGTTTTTGATACAATATGTTATTGATGTGGCGTCCTTGTTGAATCAATGCTTGTCTGTGGCAAACGGCCGACGCCTCTCCGCGCGCCCAAGATAGCTGGTAACCCATTTATCGTCGAAAAGCCAAGTTGGGTCCATGAGAGAGATCCCCAAGGTCAAGGTCGCGGTCATAGGCGGTTCCGCCAGTATGGGCACGGGGTTCCCGGAGTCATTCGACGGGGTTGAGGTCGTCTCCAAGGACGTCGTCTATGAGACGCCCTTCGGCCCGACAGCCCCGTTCACTTACGCCTCCGTGGAGGGAAGGGGGTTCCTCACGGTGCCGTTCCATGGCATAACCAGGGAGATCAGGAACACGGAGCCGGACAGCGCCGGGGAGAGGGTCTTCTACGTCCTCTGGAGGGCTGGCGTCAGGAAGATCATAGGGACAGCCCTCTGTGGCAGCTCCAACAGGCTCCTTGATCCCGCCGACGTCGTCATCCCTGACGGCTTCGTCGACTACACCTCTAAGAGGGCGCAGAGCTTCTTCAGGAGCCTAGAGTCAAGGGGCGTGGACGCCGGCAGGATGATGTACAGGCTCCACCAGAGCTTCTGCCCGGTCCTGAGCATGAGCCTGTACGAGAACGTGAGGAGACAGGGGTTCCCAAGGGTTTTCGGACGTGGTGTCGTCGGCGTCTCCGAAGGGCCCCGCCTTGAGTCCCCCGACGAGGTGAGGATAAGGTACACGAACTCAGGCATCGACGTAGTCACCATGAACCTCGTCCCGGAGATCTACTTCGCCCGCGAGATAGGCGCCTGCTACGCCGCCCTTGAGCTCGTCTCCAACTACGGGGAGGGTCTCGTCTCCACGGGCTGGGAGGGGCAGGTAGCCTTCGGCGACTTCATGAAGCGCTGGAACAGGTCAGCAGCCCAAGCGATTCTCGACACCGTGAAGGGGATAGATCCAGATGACGAGAGCTGTGGCTGCCTCCAGCACAGGTGGAAGTCCGCTCTAGGTTAAAACGGTGGGAGGATACTGACCGCCACAGACGACCCACCCGCCTCATTATATTTATAAATTCTGGCAAGTATACAACTTTTAGTTTACAACTAGGTGTGGGGCTTGGCTTTGGTCGGGGGAGAAGGAGAGGTGGCATATAGCTCTAGGGGTGTCACCAGGGGCGACTTCGAGACGGTCGTCGAGGTCCTGGGAAACCCGGTGAGACGCCGGATCATACGTAAGCTCAGTGAGGGCCCGGACTACGCGCTCAGGCTGAGCAATGAGCTCAACATCCACCAGCAGCTCGCCGCAAAGCACCTCGACGTGATCAGGAAGGCTGAGCTCGTCGATGTCATGCGTCAGAAGGGCGACAAGGGCGCAGACAAGAACGTCTTCACGCTCAACAAGTTCTACAGCCTCCAGATAGACTTCAGCCCGAGCATGTACAGCGAGAGCCTGATCAGCTTTAACAACCCGGACAGGTGGGTCCTCGCGGACAACTACATGGAGCGCCTCGAGGAGGAGGTCGAGGAGCTGAGCGAGGAGTCAGGTGTCGACAGGATCAATCCCCTCAGCCAGATTGTCCAGGCCGTCGACGAGGAGCTTGAGGGGCTGGAGAAGAGGAGGGCGAAGCTCCTCTACGTAAGGAACCTCGCCATGAACGCGGGCAACCAGGCGATGGAGGAGATGGATAGGAGGAAGCGTCAGGTACTCCGCTACGTCATCGACCATGGCCAGGCCTCGATAGAGGGCCTCTCCAAGTACCTTCAGCTCAGGGAGGAGACCGTGAGGAAAATAGTGGGCGACCTTGAGAGTGAGGACCTGGTCGATAGGATGGGCAACACCGTATACCGCGTCGAGCCGGTCTAAACCCCTCAACCATAACATTTTTTAAAGCCATACTAGTATACAACGGATGGTTTACAACCATAGGTGGTACATTATGCCCCGTGGACTCTCGGCAGAGGACAGGCTATTGCCTGAAGCCACCCTGATCCACGGCGCTGTGCCACATGAAAAAAATTGGTGAGATGAATATGAGTCAACAGGAACAACCCATCCTAATTCTGAAGGAGGGCACTGAGCGGAGCCGCGGTAGCGACGCTAGGAACTCCAACATCATGGCCGCAAGGATCGTAGCTGAGGTCGTGAAGAGCAGCCTCGGTCCGAAGGGCATGGACAAGATGCTCGTCGACAGCTTCGGCGACGTCACCATAACCAACGACGGGGCGACGATGCTGAAGGAGATGGACATCCAGCACCCCGCAGCCAAGATGATGGTTGAGGTCTCCAAGACCCAGGACAGCGAGGTCGGGGACGGCACCACGACGGTCGTCGTCATCGCCGGCGAGCTGCTCGGCAAGGCCGTGGACCTCATGGACAAAAAGATCCACCCCACCGTCATCATAGACGGCTACAGGGATGCCGAGGAGCAGGCGCTGAAGACGCTTGAGGAGATCGCCATAAGGGTCGACCCCAAGGACAAGAAGACCCTGAGGAAGGTCGCCGGGACGTCGATGGCGACGAAGCTCGTCTCAAGCCACAAGGAGTACCTCGCCGAGATCGCCGTCGACGCCATCCTACAGGTCGCGGAGAAGAATGGCGACTCCTATAAGGTCGACCTCGACATGGTGAAGGTCGAGAAGAAGCCAGGCGGAAGCCTAACCGACACCGCGTTAATAAGGGGCCTCATCATCGACAAGGAGGTCGCCCACAGCGACATGCCGAAGCTGGTGAAGGATGCCAAGATAGGGCTACTCAACGCCGCGCTGGAGATAGAGAAGACCGAGTTCACCAGCAAGATAAGCATCGAGACACCCGACGAGATACAGGCCTATCTCGATCAGGAGGAGCAGACCTTCCGCGACATGGTGAAGAAGGTGAAGGACGCCGGCGTCAATGTCCTCCTCTGCCAGAAGGGCATCGACGACATGGTCCAGCACTTCCTCGCCCGCGAGGGGATCGTGGCTGCCCGTAGGTTGAAGAAGAGTGACATGGAGGCCCTCGCCAAGGCGACGGGCGCCAAGGTGGTCAACGGCGTCGAGGAGCTAACATCCGCTGACGTCGGCTACGCCGCCACAGTCGAGGAGAGGAAGATCGGGAAGGACAAGATGATCTATGTCGAGGGCTGCAAGAACCCCAAGGCGGTCAGCATCCTCATCCGCGGCGGAACCGAGAGGATCGTCGACGAGGCCGAGAGGAGCCTCCACGACGCCCTAAGCGTTGTGAAGGACGTCGTCGAGGTGCCTAAGATCGTCGCCGGGGGCGGCGCAGCCGAGGTCGAGGTCGCCAGGGGCCTGAGGGACCACGCCGAGAAGCTCGTCGGCAGGGAGAGGCTCGCCGTCGACGCCTTCGCCGAATCCATCGAGATCATACCGATGGCACTCGCCGAGAACGCGGGCATGGACCCGATAGACGCCGTATCGGAGATCAGGGCGAGGCACGCCAAGGGCGAGAGGTGGGCCGGCGTCAACGTTCTCGAGGGCAAGGTCACGGACATGGAGGCGCTTGAGGTCCTGGAGCCGATGGTCGTGAAGGCCCAGGCGATAAAGTCCGCGTCGGACGCCGCGTCGATGCTGCTGAAGATCGACGACGTGATAGCCGCCTCGAAGACGAAGCCGCCTAAGATGCCGCCGGGTGGAGGGGAGGAGATGGGCGGCATGGGAGGCATGGGCGGAATGGGGGGCATGCCCCCGTACTAGGAGGCGAATGAAGATGGCGTACATGGGAGGTAGGCCGGTCTACATACTGAAGGAGGACACCCAGAGGAGCAAGGGACGGGACGCCAGGAAGGCGAACATAATGGCGGCCCAGATAATGGCCGAGGTCCTTAAGACGACCCTCGGCCCAAGGGGCATGGACAAGATGCTGATAGACAGCCTCGGCGACATCACTATCACGAGCGACGGCGCCAAGGTCCTGGAGGAGGTAGATGTCCAGCACCCCGCGGCGAAGATGATGATCGAGGTGGCGAAGACCCAGGACAAGGAGGTCGGGGACGGCACCACGACCGCCGTCGTCCTGGCGGGGGAGCTCCTGAAGAAGGCTGAGGAGCTCCTGGAGCAGGGCATCCATCCGTCCCTCATAGTCTCGGGTTACGGCAAGGCCGCGGACAAGGCGGTAAGCGTCCTTGAGAGGATCGCCCTCCCCGTGGATATGGAGGACAGGGAGACGCTGCTCAAGCTGGCGAACACCTCGATGAGGAGCAAGTCCGTCTCCAGCGCCCGCGATCACCTTTCCGCCATCGTCATCGACGCGATTAAGCAGATAGTCGAGAAGCGGGACTGCACCGTCATCGCGGACGTCGACAACGTCCAGATCGTGAAGAAGGAGGGGAAGAGCCTAGAGGAGACCGAGCTTGTCCGCGGCATCATCATCGACAAGGAGGTAGTCCACGACGCGATGCCTAAGAAGGTGAAGAACGCTAGGATCGCCCTCGTGAACGCGGCCCTCGAGATCGAGAAGACGGAGATAGACGCCGAGATTAGGATCAAGAGCCCTGACTCCGTGAAGGCCTTCCTCGACCAGGAGGCCGAGATGCTGAGGAAGATGGTCGACCGCGTCGTCGGTAGCGGGGCAAACGTGCTGCTGGCCCAGAAGGGGATCGACGACATGGCGCAGCACTTCCTCTCGAAGGCAGGCGTCATGGCGGCCCGGAGGGTGAAGGAGTCCGACATGGAGAAGCTGGCGAAGGCGACGGGGGGCCGGATGGTGAACAACCTCGCCGACCTAAAGCCCTCGGACCTGGGCCGCTGCGGCATGGTCGAGGAGAGGAAGGTCGGAAACGACAAGATGATCTTCGTCGAGGACTGCAAGAACCCACAGGCCGTCGCCATATTCGTCCGCGCCGGGCTGGAGCGGATGATAGACGAGGCAGAGCGCGCCCTCAACGACGCCCTCTACGTCATCAGCGATGTCGCCGAGAACCCGAAGATGGTCCCAGGCGGCGGAGCGATAGAGATGGAGGTCGCCAGGGAGGTACGCTCCTACGCGAGGCAGGTCGGAGGACGGGAGCAGCTCGCCATAGAGGCCTTCGCCGATACGCTGGAGGTCATACCGAAAACCCTCGCCGAGAACGCAGGCCTGGACACACTGGACACGATGGTCGCCATGAAGGCGGCCCACGAGAAGAGGGGTGGCTCAGCGATGGGCGTCAACGTCTTCGAGGGAGGCGTAGCTGACATGCTGGAGAAGGGCGTCGTGGAGCCGATGGTCGTGAAGCTCCAGGCCGTCAAGTCGGGCGTGGAGGTCGCCAGCATGATACTGAGGATCGACGACGTAGTCGCCGCTAAGAGCGGTGGTGTAGGCGGTGGGCCAGGCGGCAAGGGCCCAAGCGCCCCCGACATGGACACCGAATAAACCCCTTTTTCCATCCTTTTTCAGCCATTTCATGCCTAGTTTCCCAGTAAGTGTTGAGGAAGGCGGAAGGGTTCACTTCGAGACCTCCGGCTCCCACTACGAGGAGGTGCGGAGGCGGGCGACGAGCGGCCAGCGTCAGTTCGCCGGAAAGACCGCGATCGAGTGCGAGATCGAAGAAATATTCCAGGAAAACGGCGGAGATGGGGGCGCCTAGATGACGAAGTGGGAGCCCTCATCCTGCTCTCTCTGCTTCGCGAAGCCCTTCCTCATCCCCTCGTCTGTTATCGCGATGTCGTACTCGATGAACTTCTCCGTCATCTCCATGATGGTCCGGGCCATCTGATCGAGCTCCTCCTTGTTGAAGGTCGACATGATCTCCGGGCTGTTCACCCACTGCATCCAGCCAGCTAGGCTCTGTCCCAGGGCGGCGAAGGCGAAGCGCATCGACTTGACGTAGTCGAGCCTGTCCTGCTCCTTGGCGTCCCTCAGCTCCTTTAGCTGCTCCAGGGTCTTGGTGCTCCGTTCGGTCCAGT
>Ga0315282_10015154_pt1 | contig 11408 bp, 8 predicted proteins | sample YL17G07_20_MG_FD_203693 | JGI IMG/M metagenome (GOLD analysis project Ga0315282, IMG submission 203693) | Sediment microbial communities from Yellowstone Lake, YNP, Wyoming, USA - YL17G07_20 | ecosystem: Environmental > Aquatic > Freshwater > Lake > Sediment | place: USA: Wyoming | collected...
CGGCGTCACGCGGCAAGTTGTTTTACCGTTTGATGCAACAGGCTGTTCAAGTGGAGCCGAAACCGTTTAGAACACTTATTCACCCCAATCGGTAGGGGGTATTTGAGTGATGTATATAGCCCTCTTTCCGAAAGAAGACATACGGACAACGCTGGCAGATTGAAAGCGCGATATCAAGGGACAAGCGGCGATTCGGCTGCGCACTGCGTGGGCGCGTATGGGAAGCGCAGGTTGCGGAGGCTTACATTTGGGCGCTGATACACAACGTAGCAATTGTTTTATTTTTTCTTGTACAGCGCTTGCCGTTGAGATCAGCCGCTTAGTTAGTGAATTTCTCTGCTGCTGTTAGCTTTTCAACAGAGCAAAATCCTGTAAATTCAGAAGGGCTAAAATCACGTAACTCCTGTTTTGCGGCTTGGTTACTAAAAATGGCAATTTACAGGATTATGGAGCAGGTGGTGCGCGCCTAAGGGCAGTCTGGCTGCACAGCAGGGAGATTTTTCAGACAGGGTTTTGGCTTGCATTCCTGCTGCTGTCGGATATTGTTTAGGTGGACTGAGGACATCACGATGTCAGACTATCGCGTGGGACAGGGATTTGATATCCACCCCTTAGTGCCGGGTCGTCCGCTATTTCTCGGCGGCGTCAAATTTGAGTTTCCCGCAGGTCTCTCGGGTCACTCAGACGCTGATGTTGTGCTGCACAGTCTGACAGACGCGCTTCTTGGCGCATCAGGCTGCAAAGATATCGGACACCACTTCCCGGACACAGACCAGAGATGGAGAAACGCTTCAAGCAAACTCTTCGTTCAGGAAGCGATGAAGTTGGTGAAACGCGCGGGGTTTTGCGCGGGAAATGCGGATATAACGGTGTTTGCGAGCAACCCTCCGATTGCGCCGCGGGCAGAGGAGATGCGGAAATCTATCGCGACACTTCTTGAGTGCGAGGCTTCTTGTGTCAATGTGAAGGCGAAGACGTTTCAGGGGATAGGCGAGATAGGCAGGGGAAAGGCTATAGCGGCGCAGACCGTGGTGCTACTTCACAGAAAAGGCGTGGGGATGAAAGGGAAGAAATAATGGGGCTCTTCTGTTTCCGGGAAATCGCTTTGGAACAGCGGATGGTTCCTGTTTTGTGAGGTCGGCGCGGATTGTGCTTGCTGTGTTCACCTCTGCTCTGATTTGAGATTCGGGTCTGTGGCGAGTTTTGTGCGGATGCGCTCCTTCTCACTCTCATCATCAGAGAATTGAAGAAACTTCTGATAGGATTCTCGCGATTCGCTGAACTTTCCAAGCGCGTAATACGCCAGTCCCAGCCGCAGATAAGCGTTTGAGAGGTAGCCCGCATCTTTGGTTAGTGATGTCACCTCCCGCAGATGGTAGATAGCGGACTCCATATTTGTGCCGTCAACGAGATATATCAGTCCCAGTTCGTAATGAGATTCAACTCTTCTTGAGCCGAGTTGTATAGATTTCTCGTATGCGTTTATCGCCTCCTGTGTCTTTCCCTGCGCTGCCAGAACGCAACCCAAATTATAGAAGACGCCCGGATACTCAGGAACCATTTCAGACGCCTTCTTGAGCGCACTTTCCGCCTCCTGAACGCGCCCCGACAAAAACTGTGCCTCGCCCAGGTAATTGAGAAGTTCGGCGGTTTCAAGCGATTTATTAGCGTTTTCTGTTATCATAGATAGGAGTTTGATGGACTCCTCAAACTGGTAAATCGCCTCCTTGTTTTTTGCCTGAGCGGCGAGTGACTTGCCGAGGAAAAATCGGGCGCGCGCGAGGAGGAGGTCTTTCCCGGGCGACTGCGCTACTGCGGAGAGGGAGTCAACAGATTTCTGGAAATTGACCTGCGCTTCCGGGAATTTATTTTTATCAAACAGTATCTTGCCGATATGGAACATCGCGTCCGCGATTATCATATTTGCCAGGTCTGTTTGAGGCAGGGAAGAGACCGCGTTGAGGGTTTCATAAAAGTCGGCTAACGCAACGTCAACTGATCCTGATGCCAGGTTCTTCTTCCCCGCGGCGAGGAGGGCCTGCGCCCGGGCAGTGCTTGGCGTCTTTTTTTCCTTAGCAGCCCTGGTGGTGCGAATTAGTTCTATGTACTGAAGTGCCCGCTCATAATCCGGGCTGTCCTCTTTCACATCCTTGAAATGCGCCTCCGCTATGTCGTATTTGCCGAGTTTGTAATAGAAGTCGCCGAGGGAGAAATGCGCGAGCGAAAATTCAGGGTCAACGAGAAGCGAGTTCTGAAGAGACCTTATCGCTTCCTGGGCGCGTCCTTGTTTGTCCTGGCACTCAGCCAGTCTGTAATAAGCCCACTTCTTAGCGTCCTGGACGCCGATAATTGTCTCTGCGGGAGACGGGCTGGTAAACTCCTGTGGAGAATGTTCGTATTCTGCGCAGAGGGCGAGAACCTCTTTGAACACTTCTTCTGCTTCACGCCATCGCCCGGTCTCCATATAGAACAGACCGAGATGAAGTCTGATTCCGAACGTTTCCGCAGTTTTGCCTGTAAAGCGGGTGGCGCTTTTGAGTGATTCTATTGCGTTATCAAGGGCACCCTCCTTTACAAAAATCATCGCGGTCTTATATTGGGAGAGCACTGCGCGGCTCACAGCCTTCTGAGCATCATCAGTCCTTCCCTCGCTTTCGCACTGCGCCTTAGCCTTTATTGCAAGTTCCACAGTTTTTGCGTATTCTGCTCGCGCATCTGCGAACTTCTCCTGGGCGAGATAGACTCCTGCGAGGTTGAAGTGGACATCCATAAAATCCGGCTTTTCGCCAATCAGGTCGCCGAAAACATCTCTCTCTCTGAGGAGATTCTTCAGTTCAGACTCCGCGTTTTGGTACTGACCGAGATTGAGGCAAGCGACAGAGCGCACGAGGTGCGCATTGAGTGCGATTCCGCGAAGCCATCCTATCTGTTTTTCCCGCGGCAGAATCGCGAGGCACTTATCAGCCGCTTCAAGCGATTTCTGCCATTCTCTGCGCGAGGTAGCGGTTGTACCAGTCTTCTCCAGATTCAGCGCGTTGATAGAGCATTCCTGAGCGAGCGCGTATTGCGCGCGCGCGCACGCGGGGTAAGTTTCGGCAGCGCTGGCAAAGAGAGTGAAAGTGTCTCGCCACTCCGCTCCCCTTTTTGCGCTCATAAGTGAGAATATAACGACCAGAACGGCAAGTCCGGAATAGGCGGCGAACTTCAGTCTGTTCAGTGCGAACAGATACAGAAAACAGAGCGAAACGATGAGCGCAAATGAGAATGAGGGAAGATAAAGAAATCTCTCCGCAATCGGCTCAGGTGTGGGGACAATCTGCGAGACAGGTCCGAGACTGATAAAGAAAAATATTATGGCAAAACCCAGAAGGTATCTTCGCCGCAAAATGAGGAAAACGCCAAGAACAAAAAGCGCTGTCAGAAACAGAAAAGATAAAAAAGTTGTGACAGGCGAAAAAAGGGAAGTTGAGGCGGGGAAAGCGTTATAAGAGTAATCCGCGCTCAATGGTGTAGGGAAGAAGAGGAGGCGGATGTAGTAAGTGAAGACTCGCAACATTGTGAGAGTGGAAGAAAGGAGCGAGCCGCCAATATACTGCACCCGCTCCAGACCTGAGACCGCAGGATTCTTCACCAGAAGGGCGAAAAGAGAATAAGCAGTCGCTATCATAAACAGAGGAATGTATAGTCTTATCTCCTTTCGTAGATTTGCCGCCCAGTTACGGGTGCTCAGTCCTGTCGCTCTTGAGCGCGCGAAATCAAACAGGAGGATAACAACTGGAAAGGTAACAGCCATCTCTTTTGCGAAAAGCGCAAGAACAAACGTGATAAAAATGAGAGCGAAGAATTTCCGTGAACGGTTCTCGCTGTATCTGATGAACGCGTAAAAAGATAAAAGATAGAATAGCGCGCACAGGAGGTCTTTCCTCGCCGTCAGGTAGGCGACAGACTCAGTGTTTACCGGGTGCAGCGCAAATATGAGCGCGCCTGCTACGGACGCCAAATAGTTGCCAATCAGACGCTGAAGGACAAGGAAGAGAAGAAAAGATGTCAGCGTGTGGTAAATTATGTTGGATATATGGTAGCCGACAGGCGAAAGTCCGCTCAACTGATAATCCACGACATATGAAAGGAATCTTACAGGACGATAACCCGGGTCAATCAGAGTGCCCTGTCTGCCTTTGAGAGGCTTATAGACAAACATATCTCGCAGAATCTCTGCGGCGGCGCGGGGACTCCGTATCGCAGTGTTATCCCTTATCATCTTCACATCGTCAAAGACAAACTCGTTGTAGAGAGTATTTGCGTAAGTGATGAAAGAGATGGCGCATATAAGCATCAGCGCAAGGAGTGCGCGCCTCTTCTGTGCTACCTCTCTCTCTTCTGATTTGTTTGGACCAGCCATTAGACCTTACCGTTTACACCCGGCAGTCACTTTTTCTCGCGTCACATTTATTCTGATGCTTGCAGCAGTTGCGAGGGCAGCAATTGTGTGTGCCGCGTCAACTCCTCTTGCGTCTTCTATCTTCTTCTAACTGTCCGCTCCAGGTGGACTATGCTATGTGGAGTCTGTGAAGGACTGAAAGCATAACGCCCGCAGCGACGACGGAGCCGATTTGTCCTCCCGAATTTGCGCCCGTAGCGTGCATCAGAAGGTAGTTTTTCTTATTTGCCTTCTGCCCTTCCCGCTGGACAACTCTCGCTGACATCGGGAAAGCGGAAATTCCTGCCGCGCCTATAAGCGGGTTCACCTTACCCCGGGTCAGCAGATACATCAATTTACCAAGAAGAACACCTGCCACAGTGTCAAGTGAAATTGCGATGAGCCCGAAGGCGAATATGAGCAGCGTATGCGGCTTGAGGAACTCTTCTCCCCGCATTGTGGAGCCGATTGCGATTCCGAGGAGAAGGGTAACTATATTTGCGATTTCATTCTGGGCAGACTGGGCGAGGCGACCGACAACTCCGCACTCCCTCAGGAAATTGCCGAGCATAAGAAGTCCGATAAGAGGCGCGCCAAGTGGGGCGATAATACAGGTGACAAGTGTGACCACCAGAGGAAAGAGAACTTTCGCTGTCTTTGAGACTTTCTGATTCCCACTGGGCATCACAGTCTGCCGCTCTTTCTTAGTTGTCAGGAGTCTCATTATAGGGGGCTGAAGAATCGCAACCATAGACATATATGAGTAGGCTGCAACAGAGATGGGACCGAGCAGGTCCTTCGCATACTTTGATGCCACGTATATTGCGGTAGGTCCGTCACACGCTCCTATAATGCCGATTGCGCAGGATTGTACTCTCGTAAAGTTCACCTGAAGCGCGAGAATCACAGTAAGGAATATTCCGAACTGCCCTGCAGCGCCCAGAAGAAGCAGCAAAGGTCTTGCCAGAAGGGGTCCGAAATCAATCATAGCGCCGATACCGATAAATATGAGGCAGGGAAAAACCTCTGTCGTGATGCCCACATCATAGAGCATCTTGAGCAGTCCGGGCTGCTTATCTTCTCCAATCCACAAGCCTGTAAGGGGCAGGTTTACAAGTATTGCGCCAAAACCAATCGGGATAAGCAAAAGCGGCTCAAAGCCCTTCTTTACGGCAAGGTAAATGAGGACGCATCCGAGCGCTATCATCCCGGCGCACTGCGGACTGTGCCAGAGTGTGAGAAAACCGTCTGCAAGGCTTCTCAACGCTGTTTCAAACACTCCTGTCTTCCTCTCTGTAAGGGAAAATCTTCCTCAAAGCGTCGCACAACAGACTTATGATTAGGAGGACAAGGAAAGTAGTTCCAAATCCGACACCCGCAAGAATGAGTCCGAACGTTATGTCTTTCAACTTCTCTCCTTTACTTTCAGCCTGGGAAACGGGAAATATAAAGGAGAACGGATTCCAGCGCAACAGAAAAGTTCCAGCGAATCAGGTGCGAAGTTCGCGCTTGACAGCATCCTGATAGAGTTGCCAGACACTTCTCGTCACTGCGCCAGGTGGCTTCTTTCCAACCTTTCTCGCCCCAACGCGACAGACAGGCAAAACTCCAGAAAGCGAATTGGTGAGGAAAACCTCGTCTGTGTTGAAAAGGCTTTCAACTGGCAGGGCTGACTCTCTTACCTCTATCCCGCTTCTTGCGGCGAGACTCATAACGAGGTTGCGCATAGTGCCCTCAAGTATTCCGGCACTGCGCGGGGGAGTCAGCAGTCCTCCAGCGCTAACAAGGAATATGTTTGATACTGTGCATTCAGCGATTTGGTTCTTCTCGTTCAGGAAGAGTGCTTCGTCAGCGCCGCTTCTTTGCGCATCCTCCTTCGCAAGAATATGCCTGAGCCTGTCTATGGACTTGACCCTGGAGAGAATATCTTCAGAGAGAACGCGAAACTTTGAGATGATTATTTTGCATCCGCGCAAGTATTTTGTGCGTGGCGGCTCTCTATAAGGTTCAATCGTGACCAGCACTGTCGGGCTGTCATACCGCGGAGTGGCGGATAATTCCGAAGTTCCGCGAGTAAGAGTGATTCGCAGCCTGCCCTCAGCGATTCTATTCTTTTCAACCAGATTTTTGACTATACCGCTCAATTGCCGGGTGGAAAGACTGCACCCGATATTGAGAAACCTTGCCCCCTTTCGGAGGCGTCCAAGATGCGCCTCAATAAAGAGAGCCTTGCCCTCTTTCACGCGAAGTGTTTCAAATAGACCGTCTCCGAGCAGGAAGCCGCGGTCGTTCGGCGAAATACGTGCTTCATCCAGAGAAAGAAACTTTCCGTTGAGAAATAGTATTCTCTGGCGCATCAGTTCTCCGTAAGCGAGGCAAGTAACGCTTTCGCCTTCTGCAGCGTCTCATCAAATTCCGCCTGCGGGTCAGAATCCGCCACTATTCCGCCGCCGACGTTGAAATACGCATTATTACCCTTGATAATCATAGTGCGAATTGCGATGTTCAGGTCAACAGTCCCGTCAAATCCGAGATAGCCGATAGAGCCAGTATATACTCCCCGCGCGTGCGGCTCCAGTTCATCTATTATTTCCATTGCGCGGATTTTGGGTGCGCCTGTTATTGACCCGCCTGGAAAAGTCGCCTTCAAAAGATTTCCCACCGTCACATTTCTGCGCAGAAAACCGCCAATCACAGAGACCAGATGAAAAACCGTGGGGTGCGCTTCAAGCCTTTTGTGCTCGCGCACAATCACGCTCCCGAACTCGCAAACCTTCCCGAGGTCATTCCTTTCCAGGTCCACAATCATTGCCAGTTCCGCCGCGTCTTTCTTGCTTCTCTCCAGTTCGCGGCGAAGATGTTCATCTTCTTCTTCTGTCCGTCCTCTCGGTCTTGTGCCTTTTATGGGTCTGGTCTCAACATATCTGCCGGAAACTTTCAAGAATCTCTCAGGCGATGAAGAAACTATCTGGGCAGATGGCGAGTTTATGTAAGCAGCAAACGGCTCAGGATTTCTTTTCAGAAGAGTCTGAAATATATTGTAGGCGCTGCGTAATGTGCGCGCGGAAAATCTCTGAGATAGATTTACCTGATACACATCGCCCGCGAGAATATACTCCTTCACGCGTTCCACCGCTTTGAGGTATTCTTCGTGAGTGAAATTTGAGGTGAGTTCAGGAGCATTGGTTTGGACGCGCCCTGGCTCATTTTCTGCATCGTATCTGCGAATTTCGTCTGCGAGCGAGTGCGCTTTTTCCCGTTCTGACGCTTTGCGCGAGCGCTCATCCTTTTCTGTGAAATTTGTTGAGAATATTCGTGCGCGCGCACGCGCGACATCATAGTGAATAACTGTATCATAGAAAGCGAGATAGAGGTCGGGAAGTTGCAGGTCATCTTCCGCACAAGAAGGAACTTTTTCTATGATAGTTCGCAGTCCGTATCCGAAGTAGCCGATGGCGCCGCAGAGGAACGGCGGTGGCGTGCCTCTTACGAGAATCTCGCGAGGCGCTTTCACAGCGTAGGATGCGAGTATTCTGTCCAGAATGTCAAACGGGTCATCTGTGAGATTCTCACCGGAACGGCCGGGACGTGTAATGGTTATCTCTTTGCCGTAAGATGTGAGGACGAGAAACGGTCTCACAGCGGCGAAAGAGCGTTGCGCAATGTCCGGGAACTCACCACCTGAAACCAGAAGCGCAGAGTGCTCTTCTCCAGCAAAATGCGAGAAAATTATATCAGGACTGCACGGCAGGTCAAACTCAAGGCAATACACATCGGAGCCGTTCTTGTAAGTGTGAGATAACGATTATTATCTTACTTCTTTTCCTCAGCCGGTTGCATTTCCGGGACTTTTTTTATCTCAATCTCCTGCATCATTTTTCCGCAGTCCGGGCAGGCAGCCTTTGAAGCGCTCATCAGTCCGCACTGTGGACACTTGAACCGCATCGGGTGAGTCATCATCCTCATAGAGCCGCCGCAGGATTTGCATTTTCCGCAGGGCGGCATACACTCGTGAGATGGGAAGTTTTCGTTGCACTTTGGACAGGTGCACTCTGTGGGGCTCGTGAACTTCACATCGCCGCCGCATCTCGGACAGGAAAACTTTGTGGTTTCGCCCAGCTTTTCAGCGGACGGTGGACATTCACAAGAGGTGGAACTCTTCCCGCACGCATCGCAGACGCATTCTGCAAGTCCGGGCACACCCTCAACATGGCAGTAAGGACAGGCGCCTTTTACCGGCATTGTGCAGACAGGGCAGACTGTGATTTTTTCAGCAGGCACCATCTCGTTGTCGCATAACGGGCACTTTCCTGCCTTATGAGAGATTGCTTCGCAGTCAAGGCATACGTAATCGGTCGGAACACTTTTCTCAACCCTGGGCCTTTCCGAGGCGCAAGAGAGAAGAAGAACAACACAAACAAAGACAGGCGCAAATCCTTTCATACCTTTCCCTCCTTTATTATCCACGACCGTTTGCTCAGAAATACTATCACGCGCGTCCAGTTAGTCAATACCTGTATAAAAATTGTCTCTGGGAAGGACCCCAGACATCGTGACCCCCTATTGCTCCTGTGACAATTGAATTTGGGGATACAGGCATTTCAGTTTTATCCTCGCGTCCTCCGTTTTGAAGCGCCAATCAACTCCTGTCTGCGTTCTGTTGCGTTCCTCTTCCCACCTCTTTACCTCGTAACGAAGCGCAACCATAGATGGTATCCGCCGCTCAAGACACTGCTTCGTCATCGCGCTTAGTTCAATCTCTGCAATGTTCAGCCAACTGCCGTGCTTCGGGGTATAGTGAATCTCCAGCCGCGTTATCGGAGATTTCCCTTACTATCTGCTGCCAGTCAAGCCGATTTCATTTTGGCAGATAGAGTCTTGACTGGCGGTTATGGGCGTCCCCGGAATTTCCCATGGGTGCTGAGGATTTATAGAAATGACACAAATCTATCACCCGGGAAAGTGACTCAGTAATTCCTCTAACGCGGCTTTATACTCGTCCATTGCGTGCTTACCTATCTCAGCCTGATGTTGCTTGAGAAAATCGAGGTCAGCGGTTGCGACGAGAGCATTAGCAGCCCAAGCGGCAATGTGCTCATCTGTCCCTTCCAGCAGTTTAAGCAATTTCGGGGCCTCTTTCCTACCGGTTCTTCCTAACCAAGTAAGCAACCGAATTGCGTTGCAACAGACTGTCTTGTCTTCATCAGCAAGGTAGGAGGAGACGGTTGCACACATAGAGGAAGAAGGAGTAAACAGCATGCGAATGGAAAAACGAACTTCTGCTTCGAAGACCCCGTGTTGCTCGCTCCAATCCACCTTGAGAGCAGGCCGGAGCTGGCCCACTGGTAGGGCTTCGTCAAGACGCAGCAAAGCCAAACAGCATCCGATTCCCAGGTCCATCCCTGCTATGTCTGTCCATTCCACTGAGGCAATACGCCGGATAAGGAGTTGGGGCAGGTCAGGTCTTTCCCTCGCGACGGAGGTAAGCACTAGCGGCGTCCAGAAGGACCGGCGTCTCCAGTCAGGCGAGTTCAGGAAGTCTATAAAGACCGTAGCGAATTTGTCTCTAAACGGTTGAGGCGGGGGAATGGAAGCGATAAGGCGCTCCAGAGACTCCTGCCGTGGCCCCCACTCAGAGGAAAAAACACCTAATACTGACTCCAACCGTTGCGTGGTGTCATTCCCTAAAAGGGCGAGGACGTACGAGAAAGAGTCCTGGACACTGGGAGTGCTGTATTTGCTGAGTTCCTTTAGGAGTATTGCCTCAGCTGGACGCGCTTGACTTCCCCATGAGGCAAGCGAGTAGCCTAATTCCCCACGTATCTCGTCGGTCTCTTGCATTGTCTCGAGCACTTCTGGGAGAAGTTTCGGTCCCATGCGCATGATGCACTTAACAATCTCGAAGCTCACATCCACATCCACATCTTGGTTAAGCCACTCATTTCGGTGGTTCGCCACGAACTTGTTCAGGGCTCTCAGAAAGCGAACGCCACCGGAATCCTGGAGGTCTTCTATAGTAAATTCCTGTAGGGCACGCACAGCGACTACATAGTTTCCACTCCCGAGTCGGGCAATCGCCTTATCTCTTAGCCCTCCATCCTTTTCACCATTCGGATGCGCCGCTGGTTGTCGACAGCCGCTACCGCAAAAAAGCAGTAAAAATGATAGGAGGATTAGACAATGAAGCAAGGTTTCACGGCAACACAGGTTCATCTCCTTGGGCCCAGACAGAGAAATAACCATATTAGTGCTCCTCCATTTATGGTTTCCATCCCACATTTTCCTTTATCAGTCTTCCAAATCTGACGGAAGTATCCTTCATATCAGCAATCCAGGTAATAAAAAAGGACGCTTCTATTTATTCCATAACTAAGAACGCGCCCTACAGTTCCATTTGTTTTATTGGTGTAGATGAACTGATTGTGCGTGACTAAAACGGGGATGCTTCTAACTATTTTGGACCTCTCCTTCTTTGCCGTTCTCGCTATTTCAGTCAGGTAACCCATTCGGTTTATCGCGTTCCTGCGGCAACTGGTCGCTCATATTATAGACGTAATTTGATTGGTTGTCCCGCAAAATTTGTGGCTTTTGGGGAGATAATATTTCTTCGGGGCGGTGTTTCCGGAATCCACCCGTGGAATGAATTCCGCGGCTTTATTGCGCCGCGCCTGCGCGGCGGCTAAACCGGGGAAGCGGCGAATAAATTCGCCGGCTAATATTACCCCCGGACTGAAGTCCGGGGCTTGCTTTGGGATTTTCACCACGCCTCCCGGCGTGGTGCTTCCAATAACACGCATTTTCGTGCGCGAGCGAGGATAAATTTCACCATTTTTCAGTCCGCCTGAGGCGGATTTTCGTCGTGGGGGGATATTATAGAAATCCTGTTGCTCTGTTGAAAAGTGGGCAGCAGCAGAAAAATTCACTAACTAAGCCGCTGATCCCAACGGCAGGCGCGGCGCGGGGGAAAATAAAACAATCCCTATGTTGT
>Ga0315282_10015155_pt1 | contig 11407 bp, 12 predicted proteins | sample YL17G07_20_MG_FD_203693 | JGI IMG/M metagenome (GOLD analysis project Ga0315282, IMG submission 203693) | Sediment microbial communities from Yellowstone Lake, YNP, Wyoming, USA - YL17G07_20 | ecosystem: Environmental > Aquatic > Freshwater > Lake > Sediment | place: USA: Wyoming | collected...
AGTTCAGGGTAAAAGCTCACATGTTCGTTTGCTTCATGGCGTACTTGCTCTACTCGATGTTAGGATACAAATTGAAAAACGCCGGGATTCTGGAAAGCGTGGAAGAAGTCCTGGAGAGGCTCAACGACGTTGAGAAAATAAGATTAACATACGGGAAACAGACAGATGAGAGGTACTTGAACTTGGGAAAGTTCGAGTGGGATGTGCTGACCAAGCTCGAAATGAGGGACATGTGCCAGACTAAATCAATTGAACGGGGCCAAGTGTAGTATGCAAAACTCCTCTATTCAGGAATTAAGCGTTTCCAATCGTTTTACCCCGTCTAACACCGATGTTGTCCAGGTTTTCCTCAGGATTAGAGTGATTTAAGCTTCTTTTCCCTTGGTTTATGGGGAAGAAAAGTCAGCGATCCCGAGGAACACCACCCAACCCAAACGCTTTTTAAAGTGTGAATAACTAACTTCCTTGAACTGATGCGACAAATTATGGAAGGGGGAAAAGATGGGAATTGATGTGATTGGCAGCATAATAGAAAAAGCAAAACAAAATCCCAAAGTTATCGTCCTGCCTGAAGGCGAGGAAGAGAGGATTCTGAAGGCAGCAGAGATATCCCTGAGAGAGGGAATCGCCCGCCCGATACTTTTGGGAAACAAAGATACCATACAGAGCAAAATTTCTGGGCTGAACTTTAACCTCGAAGGGGTGAAGATTCTGGATCCTCGCGTGGATCCAAATCTGGATAGATATGTTTCTCTGTATTGTGAAATGAGGGAAGCAAAGGGCGTCGATGAAAAAATAGCCCGAAGGATACTCATCAAAAGCCTTTACTATGGGGCGATGATGGTTCGGGTCGGAGACGCCGATGGCATAGTCGCCGGCGCGGTTAACCTCACTGCCAGCATCATAAGGGCGGGTAGCCTTATCATAGGTCTCCAAGAAGACATCAGTCTACCCTCAAGTTTCTTCATTATGGATGTGCCGGGATTTGAGGGCGGGCCCCTGATATTTGCAGATGCGGCGGTCAATCCAGACCCCACTCCCGCCCAGTTAGCCGATATCGCTATCACATCCGCGAGGAGTGCCAAGGTTCTGCTGGGCTGGGAGCCGAGGGTTGCAATGCTTTCTTTCTCCACAAAGGGGAGCGCCTACCACCCCATGACGAAAAAAGTGATAGAGGCAACCGAGATCGCGAGGGGAAAAGCGCCGGACTTACTGATCGACGGTGAGTTGCAGGCAGACGCGGCGATAGTCCCCAAGATAGCGGCGGCGAAGGTTAAGGAAAAGAGTCCAGTTGCGGGAATGGCAAACGTTTTGATTTTTCCCGACCTGAACGCGGGCAACATCGCATATAAGCTAGTTCAGCGCCTAGCAAAGGCCAAGGCATATGGACCCATCCTACAGGGTTTCGCCAAGCCCATAAGTGATCTTTCCCGCGGAGCAAGCGTGGACGACATCGTGGGGGCGATAGCAATAGTGTGCGTGGAGGCTCAGGGAGGCCCGACATGAAAATCCTTGTCATAAACTGCGGCAGTTCGTCGATCAAGTACCAGCTTTTCGACATGGAGAGGGAGGAGCTGCTGGCAAAAGGAATGGTAGAAAAGATAGGTGAAAAATATTCTGTTTTCCATCAGGAGACAAAGAAACGTAAAATTAAAAAAACCGTTAAGGTATCCGACCACAGTCAGGGCCTGCAGCTGATCATAAAATTTTTGTTGAGCAGATCTTACGGCATCATAAAAAATTTTTCGGAAATATCGGCCGTGGGGCACAGGGTGGTCCACGGTGGCTCCAAGTTCATCAAATCAACACTTATCACAGAGGACGTTATCCAAACAGTCGAAAAATACGTGGTGTTCGCGCCCCTCCATAACCCTCCGAACCTCGCCGGGATAGAGGCGGCGATGAGCGCTCTGCCCGACGTTCCCCATGTAGCCGTTTTTGACACGGCGTTTCATCAAACCATGCCCGAGGAGGCCTACATCTACCCCATACCCTACGAATATTACAAAAAGTATGGGATCAGACGCTACGGGTTCCACGGGACCTCCCATCAGTATGTGGCCCAGGAAGCGGCGAAGGCCCTTGGAAAGGACATCCGGGATCTCAAGATTATCACCTGTCATCTGGGAGCTGGATGTAGCATGGCCGCCCTCAAGAGTGGAAAGTCCGTTGACACGAGTATGGGTTTCACACCCCTGGAAGGATTGCCAATGGGGACCAGAAGTGGCGATATCGACCCATCCATAATTATTTTCATCGCAGAAAAGGAGGGGTTGGGTTTCCAAGATGTAAACGAAATTCTCAACAAAAAAAGCGGGCTTCTTGGAATTTCCGGAGTGAGCAACGATGTCAGGGAAATAACAGAGAGCGCCAAAGGTGGAAACCATCGGGCAAAGCTGGCCCTGAATGTTTTCGCGTATCGCGTCAGAAAATATATCGGAGCTTACGCGGCCGTTTTGGGTGGAGTCGACGCTCTGGTTTTCACAGGAGGAATAGGGGAAAAATCTGCTGACCTTCGCTCAAAAATCTGCGATGGTCTGGACTTTCTTGGGATCAAATTGGATGAAAAGAAAAACAAGAACCCGGGGAAATGGGCAGGGGCAATCAACAGAGATGATTCGCCGGCGAAGATTTTGGTCATCCCCACCTGGGAAGAACTGATGATTGCCAGGGAAACCTTCGAAATAGTCCAAAAACTTGGGGAAGCGCACAGTTTTAAATCAGGCCGTGCTATTTCCGGGAGAAGGATTTGACTTGATATTGGGAATCGGCATTGATCTGGTGAATATCAAACGGATGGAAATCGCATGTAAAAGAAGAACCCAACATTTTCAGAGAAAACTTTTTTCACCTAGGGAAATCAGGTATTGCTCCAGTAAAAAAAATCTTTTTCTCCATCTTTCAGCTAATTTTGCGGCAAAAGAAGCGTTTATAAAAGCGGTGGGCACGGGTTTGATAAAAGGACAGAAGTGGACGGACATCGAGATAGTGAGGGATGAGTTGGGGGCGCCGAAGGTGAACCTTCTAGGCCCCATGAAAAAATTGGTCAAGAAGAGGGGAGTAAACCAAATTTTGTTGAGCCTCTCTCACACAAAGGACTATGCCGTCTCCGTAGTGGTGCTTACGGGCTAGTCGATTTCTCTTTCAGTTTTCTCTCAATGTAGTCGATTGTTTGTCCCACAGTCAAGTTTCTCTCCGCTTCTTCGTCCGGGATTTCTATATCGAACTCTTCTTCCATGGCGGCAGTCATCTCTACCTTGTCCAGGGATTCGATACCGATATCCTCAACGAAGTTTAAATCAGGGGTTACCTCTTTTTCATCTAGTCCTAAAATATCAGCGATGATCCTCTTAACTCGCTCTTCCACCGACGTCATGCTCACCTACCTTCCTTTTAAGTTTGGCTCTTGATCTTCTTATAACAGTTTCCCTCTCTTCCTTGGTCATCTCATACAGCCTTTGGAGAAGCCCCGCCTCCTCTTCGCTCAAGGTGATTCCTCTTCGCCCCATCATATTCCTCGCCGTCTCGAGCATGTTTCTGAGTCCTGGCCCCTTGCTAAATTTGCCTCGGAAATACCAGCAGAAGGATGGGATAAACTTGGGTGAAAGCTCGCCGCTGGCAAGAACTGTACTCATGACCCCGACAACAGTCCCGGTGTTTAACATGCAACCGATGCTGGTCTTGGCGTGGTCCCCGATGATGCAGCCCATTTTTGTTTGCCCCGTGTCCATCAAAGTGCCCTTCACGTAAACTTGTACTGTACCGTAATCGTCTTTCAAATCACTGTTGGTCGTTACGGCGCCCAGCATTACCCATTCCCCGATATATGCATGGCCCAGAAATCCAGTGTGGTATTTATTTGAATATCCGTGGATGATGCTTTCTTCCACCTCCCCGCCCACGCCGCACACAGGGCCGATGGAAACTCCCTCGTGGATGTCCCCTCTCAATATCCGGCTGTTTTTACCGATGCTACTGGGGCCCCGTATGCAACTAAATGGAGTTATTCTTGCTCCCTCATCAATAATTATGGGGCCGTTAGTAACATCCAACAAAACCTCGGGGCCCACCTCGGCGGTCTCGGCCACAAAGAGATTTTCTTCACTTCCTTCTATAATGGCGTGGGGGGAAAATTTTCCGTGAATCCCTCTTTTCCCCAAGGCTTCAAAGTCCTCCTTGATGGCATGTGGATTGTGGGATATGAGATTCCAAGGATATGAAATCAGGTTGGCTTTTATCTCTTTGACAGGAACTTTCTCCCTGGCATTTTGTAAGAGTTCGTCGATGTCCTCGGAGAAGCATTTTTCAATCGTAGGTTGTCTGAGTCGGGCGTAGACTATGTCCTGCCCGCAGAGGCCTATTTCCTCCTCACCGTCCATTGCTATTTTATCATATTTGCCGATTAGCCACCGCCCGTTGATGAGTAAAGAATCATTTTTTCTGAGGATATCCGCATTGTTTATCGCTTCCGCCTTAACCTTTCTTCTGAAATTTGGAACTAGAAAATCCCGTAGAAAATAGCCGACTTTTTCAGCGGGGAATCTCCTCAAGATCTTTTCCATGAGAGTAGTGTAGCCGCATTTCAATTCGAACGTGGCGCGGGTCATGGTCAGAGGGAAGAGCTCTTCATACTTCTTGTCCTCGAATATGCAAATGTTCATGGAGATTCCTCCATCTACTTTCGCAAAACTTGTTTAAAACTCTTTCTTCTTATGATGTTCCTCGAAACCAGATATTCCTCAAGATCTCTGACCTTTTTAAGGATTGGCACCTAGTGATTATCTGAGGACTGGCCTGGGCGATGGGGACAGGAGAACCGATAAATGAAAGTGAAGTGTCCCTAGTGCGGGTCGGAACGTGCGAAAAGAGCAGGCAAGGCCAAAAACAAGTACGTCACCAAGCAGGCCTATCGATGCAAGGAATGTAAGCGATACTTCGTTGAGCGAGATGGATTCGAAAATGTAACGTATCCTAAGGAAATCATCGCCCTGGTGTTACACCTTTTCGTCGAGGGGCTGTCCCTCAGCAAGATCAGGGATGTCGTGTACCAGCACCACGGCTACCGTATTACTGATGGGAGCATTCTGAACTGGACGAGGAAATACGCCAAGCTCCTCAAGAAACTCAAGAGGGTGAAGCCGAGAGTCAAAGGCAGGATACACCTCGACGAGGTTGAGCTGAAGGTAGGGAAAAAAAGGTTTGGTGCATAAACGCCGTGGACAGCTGGACCAAGTACAACCTCGGGAGCAGGCTCGTGTGGAGCAGAACTCTCGAGGAATTCGACGAATTCTTCAGAGGGCTCAAAGAGCTCATAGGGGCCAAAATACACCAGATTTTCAGGGGCGAACGCCGCAAACCACCCAGAGAGCGAAGGCTTGTCACCTTCGTGACCGACGAGCTCGATCAGTACAAGAGGGCATTCAATCGGTACTTCTACCGCATAGCTAAGCTGGAGTTCGGAGTACCCATAGCGTGCAGGCAATATGGGTTCAAACACAATAACAACCCGATCGAACGCCACAACGGAGACATCAAGCAGCGGTACAAGGTGATGTGGCACTTCAAGAGCTTCGACTCGGCCGAGGCTTTCCTGAATCTGAGACGAGCGGTGTACAACCACGTGCGAACCCATCAGGGATTGAAGCGGACTCCGGCAGAAGCGGCGGAAATCGAGCTTGGCCTCGGAAGAAACCGGCTCGTGAACCTCATACGGTCCTGCTCGGCCCTGCCCTGAACCACCAAACCCAACAGAAACCCGAAGCAAGACCGGGTTAGTGCGGGGTATTTTTTACCCAAAATTTTGGGGAGAAAAAAACCCTTTGAAAATGATGTTCAGAAGTTTCCACGTGGTCACGTGAGCGTTCAAACCTTGTGAAATCCTGAGAAGTCAGCTAACCTGAGGAATATCAACACCAACTTTAAATATATCTGGGGAAAATCCATTAATATGTTCAAAAATAAAAAAAGAATTCTAAGTAAGCAGTATCTGCCGTATCTGTTGCTACTACCGGCTTTAGTTTTTTTAATCACGATTTTGATATACCCCACACTTTACGTTGTGGATCTAAGTTTTTTTAAATGGGATCTGCTTGCTGGAACGCCAAAAACTTTTATCGGTTTAGGTAATTATCAAGCGATGATGCAAAGTTCTCGTTTTTTCGGTGCTTTTAGTCGTTCACTATATTTCACCGTTCTTAGTGTGAGCATATCATTTTTAATAGGATTCGGATTGGCCAATCTGCTACATAAAGGGATAAGGGGAAAATCTCTTTTCACAACTATTCTCATTGTCCCAATGGTAGTCGCACCTATCATTATTGGACTAGCGTTTAAGTTCATGTACAATCCTGACTTTGGTGTGATCAACTACTTTTTGAACATTTTTGGTATTCCAAGCCAACCATTTTTGGGGGATCCAAACCTCGCACTTAATGCTATTATTTTAACTGATATTTGGCAATGGACACCATTTATGATACTGGTATTGCTCGCCGGTCTAGAGTCACTTCCAAGTGAGCCCTTCGAAGCGGCAAAAATAGACGGTGCTTCAAGGTGGTTAGTTTTTAGACGTATAACATTACCCCTCATGAAACCAGTTATCTTAATTGCGATTTTAATTAGATCGATGGATGCTTTCAGGGAATTCGACAAGATATTTATCATGACCGGTGGTGGTCCTGGTCTGTCCTCCGAAACACTTAGCTTACTTGTTTGGAGGTCTAGCTTTTCGTGGTTCCATATGGGTTTCGCGGCAGCAATGGGGCTTTTCATGCTTGTTGTAATCATGGTGATCAGTTGGGTTTTAATCAAATTTATGGGCGGTAGAGAAAGATGAAGCATATGAGTAAAATTTGTACATACGGGATATTGGTGATATTCTCCATTACATCTCTCTTCCCCCCTGTCTGGATAGCCCTTACCTCCATCAAACCACCAGTTGAGATGTTTGCAATGCCTCCTTGTTGGGTGTTCACGCCAACCTTACAAGGTTATGAGCAGGTACTCCTGAATAGCGAATTCCCTAGGTTTCTCCTGAATAGTGTGATAATTGTAACATCGACTGTACTGTTAACATTGCTTATTGGAAGTCTTGCTGGCTATGCTCTCGCTCGGTTTAGAATTAAATACAAGGAAAATCTTTTCTTCTTTGTACTCACTAGCCGGATGGGCCCTGCAGTTGTGTTCGGTATTCCTTTCTTCTTGCTCTGGTTGGGATTAGGATTGATTGACTCATATGTCGGGATGATTTTGGTATACATTTTTTTTAATTTGGCCTTCTGTATTTGGATGATGAGGGGCTTTTTTGAGGAAGTACCAGCAGAACTGGAGGAAGCTGCATTAGTGGACGGATTTTCAAGATTTGAGGCATTCAGAAAGATCACCCTCCCCCTTGTAGCATCCGGTTTAATCGCCACGGCAACATTTATTTTTATACTAACTTGGAATGAATTCTTTTATTCAATGATTCTTACTAACTATGCTGCGAAAACTTTTACCGTGCAGCTACCAGCGTTTTTCGGTGCACAAAGGATATTATGGGAAAATGTAACCGCGGCATCGACCATAGGAATGCTCCCCCCTCTCTTATTCGCCATACTCATCAGAAAATATATTGTAAGAGGGTTAACATTTGGTATGGTCAAGAAGTAAATAAAATTAAGGAGAAAACCATGAAAGTAGAATTTGAAAATGTAACCAAGAAATTTGACAATGCAGTCGTGGTTGACAATTTAAATTTAAAGATAAAAAGCGGAGAGCTGATGGTTTTGCTTGGCCCATCCGGCTGTGGGAAGACCACCACTCTCAGAATGTTGGCTGGATTAGAAACCCCCACGGCGGGCAACATATTTATCGGTGACAATAAAGTAAATGACTTAGAGCCCAAAGATAGAAATGTTGCAATGGTCTTTCAGCATTATGCATTATATCCCCATATGAGTATCTACGATAATCTGGCGTTTCCGTTGATAGCTCAGAAAAAACCTGAGGAAGAAATCCGTAAGCGTGTCAGAGAGGTTGCGGGGATATGTAGGGTTGAGAATTTCTTGCATAGAAAACCCAAACAACTCAGCGGGGGTGAGCAACAGAGGGTCGCGCTAGGGCGAGCCATCATAAAAAATCCGAATGTATTTCTTATGGATGAGCCCCTGAGCAACATAGATGCGAAATTAAGGATGGAGATGAGAGCAGATTTGGCTAGACTACATCAAAAGCTGAAAAGTACTACAGTTTATGTAACTCACGATCAGGTCGAAGCCATGACCCTTGGAAAAAGAATTGCCGTAATGAAAAGTGGGGGCTTACAGCAAGTAGGTACTCCAAAAGAAATTTTCAATCGTCCTGCAAACTTATTCGTCGCTGGATTCGTCGGAGCCCCCCCTATGAATATGTTTGAAGGGAGTCTCACCGAGAAGAACGATAAAATGATGATTGATGTTGGGGAATTTAGTTATCGGATCTCGGAAGAATTATACAATCTGGTGAAGAAACAATGTACAACTTCAGAAGTAATATTAGGCATAAGACCTGAAAATATATCAATAGTCAATAAAAAGAGCGGAACCGTTTTGGCTAGGGTAGATGTGCTTCAATCAATAGGTTCGGATATCTATGTATACTTGAGGATGGGGAAAAAATCGATTATCACAAGAGTCGATACTTCTAAAATTTTTACTATTGGGGAAAAAGTTTGGTTGAAATTTAATGAAAAACGTTTTTGCATATTCGATAAAAGGACCGAGAAGATAATAGTTTAATACCACGAAACACTACATAAGGCACATCAAATTTTATCTTGTAATCGCCCCACAACCAGCTTTTGCCTTTTTAAGCCTTTATCATAAATGTTTAATTTTCTGGAAATATTTATTTATATACTTCCGATTTACCTTCTCCGCATCAGGAAAACTCGTGGAAACCCATATGGGGGGTGTTATCCCCCTTTCAATTAAATTTTTCGCCACTTGGGCCACGATCGAGTTTACAATGAGTGTGTGGGCAATTGTTGATAGGGGCGCAACCTTTTGGTCCAAACCTTCTATCTTAACTGCTGCATCTCCCGGGGGGACATGGGTATCGATAAATATATCTGCCAATTCGAAGAGGTTTTTGTTGCTGGGATGTCTAGCCGGTGCATTTGGGGGTATGCTCTTACAAAATTCAGATGAAGTTATTCCTATCACTTTTGCCCCACGGTTTTTTGCTTCAATAGCCATATCGATGCTAGCCGCCTCCACAGCAACATAATTTACGATTATTATCACGTCATTTTCCTTTACGCCGTAGTAATCTAAACTATGTTTAATGTACCCAGGCAGATGCTCGATTGCTACGCATTTAAGAACGTGACGGAGTGAAAGTGTGTCGTCGAATATCGGGCTTATCGGCACCAGTCCGCCCGCCCTGAAGAACATCTCCTCCGCCGCCATCGCGCCATGGCCCGGACCAAATATGTAGATGAGCCTGTCCTCGGCGATTTTATCGCTTATTATCTCCGCGGCTTTAACTATTTGGTCCTTCTCTTCTTCTTTTATCTTCTTTACCAAGTCTACAACCGCTGAAAGGTATTGTTCGATTGGATCCACTAACCACACCTCTTTCGTGATAGTCCGACTCCGAACTCCACTATCATTTTTCCCCCTTCGGCCTTCTTCTTCAACAGTTTTAACCTTTCCTCAAAAAATAAAGTGGCGGGGCCCTTGGCGTTTCGCCCCGCTCTTTCGTGATGTCACAGCACCTTTGGATGGAATCACTCTGATTAGTAACCGGCCTCTGTTAGGATTGCATTGACCGCAACTTGGGCATCATCGAGGGCTGCTTGGACAGTCTTTGTTCCTGCAATCGCTTCTGATATTTGCGTCGTGACGGCCTCGGAAACTTCAGTAAATTCAGGGATCAATGGCCAGTGCAAACCTGTAGCATATGCTTGAACATCTGGCAGGACTTTCATAAATTCTTCTACCCCCCAATTTTCAGCGAGGGCTGTATGCTCTGGCCATCCATAGGCCGCCCTATACGGCATATCTAAACGTATGTTGTTCGCTAGCTCTATTCTATAAGCTTCAGCGCTGGTTCGCCATTGAATGAACTGCCAAGCGGCATCTTTGTTTTTTGAGTCCGCATTTATGCCCAAGCCCGTGGAAAAATACCATTGAACGTGGTTTCCAGCAGGGCCCACTGGTGAGAGAGCAAACCCAACCTTCCCAGCAACGCCCGATAACTCAGGGTTATTGTAATAATTCCCAAAACCAGTCACTTCAGTCTGCATCAAGATTTTTCCTGCACAGAACAGTTCCCCTCCTTTGACCCAACCTATGGTGGCCTGCCCAGGAGGTCCATGCTCTTTTAGCATGTGCACCCAGTCTTCCATGGCTTGCACATTCACTGCGTCATTAACTCTGGCAACGGGCTTCCCATTGACGAAATCAATAAATGTGTTACCATATGCCCATAGCCAGCCTGAGATAGATCCATATGCATCAAATGAAGAATATCCGCGTCCCCAAGTTCCATACATGTCGGTATACTTTCCTGCCAATTTACAATTTTCAAATTTATCTAGAATGTCAAGGTATTCAGCAACAGTAGTTGGTACCTTCCATCCCTCCGCATCAAAAATATCCTTCCGGTATATCATCACGTCGGAGAGAAGGGTGTCGGTCAGCGCATAAATTTTTCCGTCATGAGTTAGCGCATCTAAACCTGGGATCTGGGTTAGGTCCAACCATTCTGGATTCGGCTTTGTCGCAATGTATTCATTCAACGGTTCGAGCCAACCCATACTAATATACTCAGGTATATGCCAAAACTGCACCCTAACTACGTCATATGTCCCTGTCCCCGCCTCAAAATCTAGTATCATTTTTTCCCGCAATGTAGTCTCATCGTAGACTTCAACCTTAACATTTATTCCCGTTTCCTCTTCAAATGCCGTATAGAGCCCTTTTTCTAGTATGTCTGATTCGGGTCCCGCATACGTTATAACTGTTATTGTCGTTACCGGTGCTGTTGTTGTTACTGTTGTTCCCGGTGCTGTTGTTGTTACTGTTGTTCCCGGTGCTGTTGTTGTTACTGTTGTTCCCGGTGCTGTTGTTGTCGTTCCCGGTGCTACTTCTGCTGGCTTCAAAGTGTAACCTATCGCCACAGCAACAATCACTACCGCAATTACGATGATTAAAATCACAGCTAATCTTTGGCTAATTTCTCCTTTCACTTTAATCCTCCTCCTTTTTTTTACACAAAATTCTTTGTTATACCCAGATATAAATATTGCGATATAGACGGGTGTGGGACAAAATAAAGCTCCGCTCTACCCCTGAAGGATTTTTTTATCCTTGTGTGTGAGTTCCACCTTTCTCACATGGATCTCAGCGTTGAACTTCCGGAGAAATCTGATTACTTCTTTTGC
>Ga0315282_10015156_pt1 | contig 11407 bp, 10 predicted proteins | sample YL17G07_20_MG_FD_203693 | JGI IMG/M metagenome (GOLD analysis project Ga0315282, IMG submission 203693) | Sediment microbial communities from Yellowstone Lake, YNP, Wyoming, USA - YL17G07_20 | ecosystem: Environmental > Aquatic > Freshwater > Lake > Sediment | place: USA: Wyoming | collected...
GAGCCGACGCCGCTGCAGGCCAAGGCCTATCAGCTGCTCGCTTTGTTGCCAGTAGCTGGAAATTAGATTTGCTGCTATCTCTCGGCGAATCAGCAAAATACTGTCTGAACAGCCTAGGAACTTCGGGCTAGAATGCGTTGCCATCCCAGCGGACGGTAACCCCTCAATCGCCATGAGGGGAGGAGGGTGTGGGATGATGCTGAGCGACACAGAAGCGAGGATACGGTATCTCATCGTTGGCTTTTTCGCCCAGAGGGTGCTTGATGCCCTCGTGAGGTGCGCGGAAACCGGAGATGCGCCGGAATTTGACACCACCATGAAGACCGCCATTCGGGAGTTGCAGGCGGCAACGGGAACGCAGCCGGAAGATCGGCGGGACATCCGCGCCTTTAGCAACTACGAGCAGATTCGCACGCTCGATGAAGTCCGCAGCCAGGTCCAGGTTCGCAACATGATACGCGTTCTAACAGGCTTGCTCGAACGCCGGAACGCCAAGGACCCGGCCTCCGTGCAGCGCGGACTGGACGAGGCAATCGACTTCTTCTCGCAGTTGGAAAGTCAGGCGCTACGCAACTTCGATCAGCCAGTCGAGTCGCTGCCCAGCGGTTTGCGCGAGTTATGCACAGCGAGCTAGCGGGCCTGATGCAGGATGCAGCTTCGCTGCATCGATTTGTCCGCTTCCTGAGGGAGTTCTGTGAAGAGCGGCGGGCAACTCACCACTACCTGTCCTCGTCCCGGGCGTTCTTTCTTTACGTCCAGCAGTTGGCCGAGAAGACGGAGACCTTCCTGCAGCGGCTGATCAGTAGTCCAGAACCCACGTACCGTTCGCCTCGAGCGGAGCGGAAGGTGGCTGCTCTCAAGCGGTTCTGGACGGTACTCCATTGGCTGATTAAGCCAGCTGCGGACGCTCACACCCTGAGGGTGCCTGTGCCGCTCTTGGGCCTGCTTGAGCGTCACCTGCGGTCGCTCGGCGGATTTTCAGAGTCGAAGGTCGTGACCCTCCTGTCTCCGGATCTCAATTACTTCCAGTACCGCACCGGGCCCCTGCGAGAGCTTGCAGCCCAAGTAACGCTCATGCTGGACGCACCCCCTTTTCCCGAGGGCCTGGGATTCATCGCCATACCCTACTCCCAGGAGTCTCGCCTCTTCACGAACCTGCTGCTTTACCACGAACTAGGGCATTTTGCCTTCGAGACGGAGGGCAACGCCGCTGGGCTGCTCCCGCAGGTCGACGACGCACTGACCGCCGTCTTGGGTGAACAATTCGCTTCCGCCCCCGAACCGTTAAGGTCGTGGTGCCGTGGCCGTTTGGTTGCCTGGTGCGAGGAGACGTATGCCGACCTCTTTGCCACCTTCCTCATCGGTCCCGCGTATTCGTTTGCCTCGATAGAATTGTTCAACCTGCTGGCGCTTCTGGAGGCGCCGCGTTCATTGAGATTTGACAGTGAACACACGGCGGACGCGTATCGTTTCAACGAGCAACTCAATTACCTGAAGAATGCCGGCTGGTGGCAGTGTCTGGGAGGGGCGAAGACTGAACACCAGAAACTCATCGAAAAGCTGGCTGCCAGGAAGGAGGAGGAATACCTATACCCGGTTCCCGATATTCCCCAGCTCGGCAGCCTTCTGATAAGAGCGTTCCTGCGGGTCCGCGTCCCGGTACGCGAGCTGGTTGCAAAGACGTGCAAGGAGTGCGCAGCAGACACGCGCCCGTTTGTCGCTTACAGCGAGGCGATCTGGAGGTACCTCGCCAATGCCACGGTTCCTTCTACGTTGAGTTTAGGGGGAGAGGCATTCCATCCACCGGAGGTGGCCACGATAAATTCCGCATTCCTGTTTTCGCTCGCGTCCTTGAGCCGCCTGCTGGCAAAGGTTGAAGGCTACGACGCGAGCAGGCCCAAGGTGTCAGATTATGGTCAGGTCGCTGGCCGGATCGAGCTTTGGACGATGAAGGCTATCGAAGACCTTGCGCTGCTGAGCAGGCGGCCAAAAGTAGGCTAAATGCCCATTTTATCGAGGAGCGAAATCCGCGAGCGGATGAAGCGGGAGGTAGACAATCCGACCAGCCTCGTCATCACACCGCTTTTGGAGGAAGACGACGCACTCGACAGTGACTCGATCAACTTGCGACTCGGGTCGTACTTCCTGCTTCCCAGGTTTTTCCAGCAGCCCTTTTTCTGTCCGGATAGCAAATCGTCCAGCTTCTTGCAGGTGAGCGTTCACGTCCCGCTCGGGGACTATCTCGTCGTGCCTGCTCATCAGACGGTGCTCGGTGCCACGTTGGAGTTCATCAAACTTCCGCGGAATGTCTCCGGTCAGATTCTTACCAAGTCCTCGGTGGCTCGCACGTTCATCGTTATCGAGACGGCACCGTGGATTCACCCCGGTTACCGTGGGTGCCTGACACTCGAAATTGCAAACGTTTCCAACACTCCGCTGCTTCTGTACCCAGGCCGGTTTATGGCGCAGCTCGTGCTGATGGACGTGTCGCCAGAAGAGCCTGCGGCTGACGAAAGATTCAATCCGAAGTACTTGGGGCCTGTGTATCCGGAGGCTCCCAGCTTTAGGGACCCGAAGGACGATTTGGCCGCAATCGGGATTCCCGAAACGTGGGTGATTCCGGAACGCGAGCCGGGAGGTCAGAGACGTACTCGATCCAGCCCGACGAATCGTTGACGACCATTAGGAACGCTCCTTCTTTTCCCGCAAGTCGTCCAGCGGTGTCCCCTTCAGAATCCCTCGCAGTTTCTCAAGAGGTTGATCCGGGATGACGGTAATGGTGTTGCCGCGCTCGAGCAGGGTCATCTGCTGGCCCGGGCGCAACCGCAATCGCTCGCGGATCTCGCGTGGTACAACGATCTGAAACTTCGACGAAAGTCTAACCCTCGTCATGCGGAACAGCCCTCGACACCGCCATTCTATTGCAAGGCACGCAAGGTTGAGAAGGGACGACCGTGCGCAGCAAGCAGCGCCCCTACATCGGGCGGCGGGGGAAACGGTCGGGGTTGTTGATGAACAGGGCATCGACGCCCAGCTTGTAGAGGTAGAAGGCGGCTTCCTGGGACACATCGGGGAAGCCGCCGGGGTCGGCGGAGCTCAGCGTGTACACCGTGACCGAGAGGCCGGCGTCGTGCGCCCACTGCACGATCTCCGGATTGGCCCGGACGATGGTCTTCTCCGGGCCGATGCCCACGGCGAATTCCTTGACGCGCTGAATGGCCTGGCGCGACAGCCATTTCTGCTTGTCGCACTCGCCGAACAGGAACAGGCGCGGCAGGCGGCAGCCCATCTCGCCCATCTTGCGCAGACTGGCCTCGCTGAAGGACTGGATGATGACCGGCGTTTTCGGGTCGGTGCCCGGCTTATCCAACCCGTTCTTGCGAAGCTGATCGAGCACCAGTTTTTCCATATCGAAACCGCGGCTGCCGTACACTTCCGGCGCCTTCGTCTCCGGGTACAGGCCGGCCTTGCCCCGGATTTCGTCGATGGCTTCCTGCCAGGTGGGGATTGGTGTGCCCGCGAACTTCGCGTCCATCCAGGAGCCGGCGTCGAGGCGCTTGACCTCGGCCAGCGTGAAATCGGAGACGTACCAATGGCGCAGTGCTTTCCCGCCGCGCTCCTCGGTTGTGTATCGGTCGGGGAAGACGCGCTGGACGTCGGTGGTGCGCTCCAGGGTCAGGTCGTGCAGGCAGACGAGGATGCCGTCCTTGGTAATCTGCAGGTCCTGCTCGACGTAGTCGGCGCCCTGCTCCATGGCCAGCCGGTAGGCCGGCAGCGTGTTCTCGGGCGCGTAGGCGGAAGCGCCGCGGTGGGCGATCAGCGTCTTGCCGTGATACTGCGCGAACCCGGCCAGCGCCAGTACGAACAGGCAGAAAAGTGAGCCTCTCATATACCTCTCCCTCAGAAATCCAGCCGGAAGCCGAGCTGGAGCCGCCGCATTTCGTGGCGGCTGATGATGTTGCCGAACGTGGCCACCGGTGCGGAACCGGTGCCGTAGGTGCGGTTGATGAACGTGGTGGTGGAGTCCGGGACCGGCGTGTTGAAGACGTTGGCCGCCTCGGCTGTGAACTGCGCTCTGAGCCCTTCTCGCAGCGGGAAGAAGCGGCTGTACCGTAAATCGGTCTGCGTCGAGGTGGGGCCTTTGCCGGTGTTGCGCCCGAAATAGTATGGCCGGTCGTTATTCACCGAGTCTCTGTTGAGGTCGGTGCCGGAGAGGACGTTGAAGGTGGTGCCGCTGCGGACGAACAAGAACAGCGCGAGCTGGTTGTTGTTCAGGAGCCGGTTCTGCAAGCGCGGCCGCAGCACCGCGCTGGCGTTCAGAATGTGGCGCACGTCGCTGAGGGCGTTGCCGTACTCGGCCCGGCGGTTGAAGCTGTCCTGGGCATACTCGCTGCCTCCGGCGATGCCGGCTTCCGGCGAGTTGTCCAGCCCGTGCGACCAGGTGTAGGCCAGGTTGAACTGGTAGTGGGTGCGGAAGCGCTTGTTCAGGTTGAGGCCCAGCCCGTTGTAGTTCGAGTTGCCGCCCGAGGTGATCATGCTGATGTTGTTGTAGGCCGTGTTGATGCGCGCCCCCGAGGTGTACAGCGCGCGCCCGTCGGGCAGCGTCCCGACTGCGGGCGCCAGGTTGATGTTCTGGACCACAGGAATCTTGGTGCCCTTCGTGAAGGCGTACGTCAGGGTGAGGGCCAGGTCGCGCACCACTTCACGCTGCACCCCGAGCTGCACCTGCTGCGCGTACATCCATAGCATGGTCGGGTCGATGACGGTGAGCGACGACTTCACTGTCGCCAGGCCCGCGACCGACGTCGGGTAGTTGGGATACACCGGCGCGCCAGCGGAAGTGCCCGCGATCTGGATGGAAAGCTGGCGTTGCCCGTTGGTGGTGAGCGCGTCGCGGAAGTAGTTGCCCTGCGGCGCGTCGTAATACAGGCCCCAACTGCCGCGGATGGCCATCTTGGTCGAGCCGCGCGGCGCCCAGGCGAAGCCGAAGCGCGGCGCCACGTTGTTGCGGTCCACCGGGAACTGCCGCGAGAGCGCGTAGGGCGCAGTCTTGTCCACTTCGGGGGGGTTGCCCGTCTCCCAGCGTACGCCGTAGCTCAGCGTGAGGTTGCGGGTGGCTCGCCACTGGTCCTGCAAGTATGCGCCGTAATAGAGCGGAGCGTAGCGCAGCACCCGCTCTCCGAAATTGATCGAGAGCTGGGTGTAGGTGAAGGGCCGGCCGGTGGCCGGATCGATGCGCCCCTGGCGCGCCCCCAGGTACTGATCGAGCGCGGTCACGGCGGGCCGCGAACCCGACGCCGCCAGCCCGCCGAAGCTGAAGGAGGCCATCAACTGGTCCTCGTAGGTCAGCGGCGAGAACACCAAGTTGAACCCGGCCTTGATCTGGTGCTGCGAAACCTGCCGGGTGATGTTGTCGCTCCATTCCACGATTTTTTCCCGGTTAGCGCTGAGGCCCGAGGGATAGCCAAAGTAGGCCACGCCGCTGACCGTTGTATAGGGCAGCGTATCGGGGCCGGGCGGGACGACGGGGCGGCGGCGCGTGAATCGGTCCGACACTTGGCTGCGGAACTCGTTCACCGTGGTCGGGGAAATCGTCCAGGTCCAGGAGCCGGCCAGGGCCGCCTCGTTAAAAATCGCGCCGTTCGAGGAGCTGAGCACGGTCAGGCCGCCGGGGTCGCGGGCCGTGAACAGTTCCCGGAAGGTGTTGACGCGCAGCGCAAAGGCGTGCGTTTCGCGCGGTCGCCAATCGAGTTTCGTCAGCCACAACTGGGGGTTAAAGCGCGAGGGCAGCACGTCCACCTCGGCGCCTGTGAAACCCAGGGCCGCCGCGTTGGCCTTGCCGGCCGCGCTGGTGAAGCCCAGCGATTGGGGGAAGGCGCGGCGGCTGGCCTCGTAGCTGGCGAAGAAGAACAGCTTGTCGCGCTTGATCGGCCCGCCCAGCGCCCCGATCCAGACGTTGCCCACGGGGTGAATTCCCGGCAGCGCGCCGAACGGCCGGGCGTTAAAGGCCTTGCGCGAAGTCAGGTAGGAGGCCTGGCCGCGAAACCTGTTGGTGCCGGAGCGGATGATGTTGTTCACCACGCCGCCGGCCGTGCGCCCGCTCTCGGCCGTCGCCCCCAGGCTGGCGATCTGCGTCTCCTGCAGCGCCGCGGTGGAGAAGATGATCACCCGGAAGGCCTTCTGCTGCGCGGTGCTGTTCTGGAAGCCGTCCACCTGGAAGTTCAGGCGGCGCGCCAGTCCGCCGAAGTCCAGCCGCGGCGCTTCGTACTCGCGGGGGCGGTTGCCGTTCACGAACGGCTGCAGGAACGCGAAGTTCAGCTCGCTGCGCGACAGGTTCGGCAGGTTGTCGATGTCCATGGCGTTCACTGCGCGGCTGGTGGAGACCTGGGCTGCTTCCACCACCGCCGCGTCGGCCGAGACGGTGATTTCCTGCTGCGCCGTTGGAAGCACCAGAGCGGCGTTGATGGTCAGGATCTGGCCGGTCGACAGGTTGATCCCCGTCTGGCGGTAGGCGGAAAAGCCTTGCGCCTGGACGGAGATCTCGTAGGGGCCGATCTGCAGCAGCGTGGCGCGGTAGAAGCCGGCCGTATCCGTCTTCAGTTCGCGGACTTGGTTGGTGTCCACATTACGAATCCGCACGGCGGCCCCGGCCACGCTGGCGCCGGCGGGGTCGGTCACGAGGCCTTCGATCTGCCCGGTGTTGGCTTGCGTCTGTGCCGGCGCCGGCGGCGCGCAGCACAGGATTGCAGCGATGAGCAACGCTATGTATCGCATGGTCAATTCTCCTTGATTTGTACCGCCGGCCTCCCGCCGGCAACCCCGGCTGAGGCACCCACTCCGGCGTTTCCTGCGGGGCGCCGGCGGCGCAACTGTTATGCTCCCACCTCCTGGAAAAGGCGTGCTTGCTCCACATGCTCGCGGTAGCTGCAGATTTCAGCCGCTTTCCGCGCCGGTGTCCATTTCAATTCTTCCGCCATCACATTGGCGACGGCCTCCGCCACGCCCAGCCCCTGATCGGGGCGGAAGCCGACGAGCGAGCGCCGCAGCAAGAAGTCGGCCAGGCGCACGCACTGCTCCTCTCGAACGGCAAAGGCGACCTGTGCGGCGATGTCGGGGCAGTCCGCAGCCAGCGGCGCCGCCCATTCTTCCGCCGACCGGGCGATGGCCAACACCTCGGCCGCCCGGCCGCCGTAAACAGAACTCAAATGCTCGACGACGCCCGCCTGGTTCGCAATCCGCAATCCGCAATCCGCAATCCGCAATTCACCGGCGCCCGGCAGCGGCGCTTCGGCAGTGGTGCAGCGGGCTTTCACCCCCAGGCTCCGGCAGATGGTATCAGTGACCTCCTCGGCAATCGCCCGATAGCCCGTGATCTTGCCGCCCAGCACGGAAATCAGCCCTGGCGGGCCCTTCCGGATGCGATGGGCGCGCGACAGGGATGATTCCGTCCCGCTGGCCGTAACCAGCGCCCGCACCCCGGCGTTGCTCCAGTAGACGGGCTGAGAAGCGATGGCCGGGAAAAACTCGCGAGCCGAGGCCACCAGGTAGTCCACGTCCTCGTCGCCGGCGCGGGCCATCGAGGGGTCCTCGGCAAAATCGGTGTCGGTGGTGCCGATCCAACTGTAGCCCAGCCACGGAATCACGAAGAAGAGGCGGCGGTCGAGGCCGGAAAACAAGACCACGGCCTTGGCGCTGACCGGGGCCGCAGCGATGTGGATGCCTTTCGTAGTGCGAATCAGCGGCCGCAGGTGAGGGGCCAGGCGCGCCGCCACGCGGTCGAACCAGGGACCGGAAGCATTCACCACCAGGCGGGCGCGGACTTCCACCTCGCCGCCTTCCAGCAGGTCCCGGACGCGCACGCCGGCGACACGGTCTCCCTCGCGCACGGCCCCGACGACCTCCGCGTAGTTGACGGTCGCCGCCTGGCGCCGGCGGGCATCGATCACGTTCTCCAGGCACAGCCGTTCCGGGGAATTGACCTGCGCGTCGAAATAAGCAGCCGCTCCCTGCAACCCGCGGGTACGCAATTGCGGCTCGGCCTGCCGCGTTTCTTCGGCGCTCAGGAACCGGTGGCGGGGAAGGCTCTTGTCGAAGCTGAGGGCGTCGTACAGCAGCATGCCCGCCCGCAGCTTGGTGCGGTAGAACAGACTACGGTCGTAAAACGGCACCAGGAATTCGAGCGGGCGAACCAGGTGCGGGGCGATGCGCAGCAGCGTCTCCCGCTCGCGCAGGTCCATGCGCACCAGCGGGAAATCGAGCATTTCCAGGTAGCGCAGGCCGCCGTGGATGAGGCGGGTGGAGCCGGCGGTGGTGCCGCTGCCGTAATCGGCTTTCTCCAACAGCGCCACACGCAGGCCCCGGCGGGAGGCGTCGCGGGCGATCCCGGCGCCGATGATGCCCCCGCCGATGATGAGCAGGTCGAAGAGGCCGTTGAGGGAACGGAAGCGACTCATAGCCGCCACCTGTCTAGACAGGAGCATTATTTTGAAGATGCCGCGCTCCTGTCAAGAGAAATCGGCTGTAGGCTGTGGGCTGTAGGCTGTAGGCCCTGCGGCCGAGCGCACGCCCGGCACGCCGGGAGACTCGGGTTGGCCTACAGCCTATAGCCTACAGCCCACAGCCTAAAGAGTTGACTCGCTGTCTAGACAGCAATATAGTGGCAGGCCATGGTCGCCCTCACCCGCCTGTTGCGCGCCGCGCCGCACATCGCGCCGCTGCCGGAGGCCGAAGCGCGCCGCCTGTACCCGCGGTTGCGCTGGCAGATCCTGGAATCCACCTTCATCGGCTATGCCACCTTCTACTTGGTACGCAACAATCTTCCGGTGGTTTCCAAGGAGATGGGGCAGGCGCTGAGTTACAGCAAGGGCCAGATCGGCGACCTGCTGGCGCTGACGGCGATTGCTTACGGGGTGGGCAAGTTCGCCATGGGCACCTGGTCGGACCGCAGCAACCCGCGCTACTTCATGCCCGCCGGCCTGCTGCTGACCGCGCTGTGCAACTTCCTGTTCGGGGCCTCCAGCACCTACGCGGTGCACCTGTTTCTGTGGACGCTGAACGGCTTCGTACAGGGCATGGGCTGGGGGCCGTGCGGCCGCTCGCTGGGCCACTGGTACAGCGTGCGGGAGCGGGGCACGGTGTTCGCCTTCTGGAACATCGCGCACAACGTGGGCGGCGGGCTCACCGGCATCATCGTGGCCTACAGCACCGCCTGGATGGGCTGGCGCCATGCCTTCTTCGTTCCCGGAATTCTGGCGGTGCTGTGCGCGTTGTACCTGCTGTGGCGGCTGCGCGACACGCCGCAGTCGATGGGCCTGCCGCCGGTCGAGGAATACAAGAACGACTACCTGCCGGGCGGCGTGCGCGACTGTGAGCAGGAGCTGGGGACCCGCGATCTTCTCTTCAACTACATCCTCAACAACAAATACCTCTGGGTGTTCGCGGCGGCGAATTTCTTCGTCTACATCGCGCGCTACGCGATGTTGGACTGGGGACCCACCTACTTGAAGGAAGTGAAGCACGCCACCCTGCTGGGCGGCGGCTACAGCACCGCCATCTTCGAGTTCGCCGGCATCTTCAGCACCATCCTGATGGGCTGGCTGTCGGACAAGGCGGGCGGGCGCCGGGGCATGGTCAGCCTGCTGTGCATGCTGCCGGTGTTCGGCGCCTTCGCCGGCATCCTCAACACGCCGCCCGGCATGCTGTGGCTGGACCTGCTCCTGTTCGGCATTGTGGGCTTCTTCGTTTATCCTCCGGTGATGCTGCTGGGGGTTACCGGGCTGGATTTCAGCTCCAAGAAGGCGGTGGGAGCAGCGGCGGGATTCATCGGGCTGTTCGGGTATCTGGGCCGCACCGTTCAGGGGAAGGGCCTGGGCTGGCTGGCCGAGCACTATGGATGGGATGCCGCGCTGTATGCTACGCTCGCCGCCGCCTTTCTCGCCATCCTGCTGCTTGGGGTAACATGGAGGCTCACGCCGCGTCCCCGCGCCGCCGTAAGGCAGGCGATCGAGGCCGGGCCCTGAATCGAACCGGGTGTAGCGGCGACCTTCAGGTCGCCACGCTTGCCGGTTCGCGATGCGCCAGAGATGGCGACCTGAAGGTCGCCGCTACATCTCGATGCCCAAGACCGCCGCGCTCTACCTGAGAATCGCCGAATCGATCCGGCACGACATCGTTTCCCGGGGGCTGCCTCCGCACACCCGCCTGCCGTCGGAACCGCAACTGGTGCGGCGGCACCGGGCGGCGCGCGAGACGGTGCGGCGCGCGCTGGCCAGGCTCCAGGAGGAAGGCCTCATCTACTCCCGGCAGGCGGTGGGCAGCTTCGTGGCCGAACCGCGCGTCGAGCAGGACCTGGACCAGTTGTTCAGCTTCACCGAGTTCATGGTCTACCGGGGGTTGAAGCCCGGCTCGCGGATCCTGACCGCGGAAACCCTCCGGATTCAGGACGCCGATTCTCCGATCCTGCACTACCTGGCACTGAGGCCGGGGCAAAGCGTGATCCACCTGAAGCGCCTGCGGCTGGGCAGCGGCGAGCCGCTGGTCATCGCCAATACCTGGCTGCCCGCATCGCGGTTTCCCGGGTTCCTCACGCACGATCTGCATCGGCACTCGGTCTACGAGATCATGGGGAAGATGGGCCGCCACCCCACCGACGCCATCCAGACTATCGAGGCGGTCACGCTGGGGGCCGAAGAGGCCGGCTTGTTCACGGTGCGCCCGGGCGCGCCGGCGCTGCTGATCCGGCGCGTGGGATACGCGATGGGGTTGCCGGTGGAATATGCCGTCGATTACTACCGCGGTGACCGCACCAAGTTCCGCGTCCGCCTGGGCGTGCTCGAGCAACGCCTCAGCCAGCGCCTCCGCCAGGAAGACATCGTGCTGTAGCGCGGCGGCAGGCCTCCCGCTCCGTCCCTACTTTTGGAGGTTCGGCGGCAGTGTGACGATAGTCAGCCAGAAATGCTCGATGGAGCGCACCACACTGAGGAACTGGTCCAGGTCCACCGGCTTGGTGATGTAGCAGTTGGCGTGCAGGTCATAGCTGCGGATCACGTCTTCCTCGGCCCTGGAGGTGGTGAGCACGACCACCGGGATTCGTTTTAACTCGCTGTGCTGTTTGATTTCCGCCAGGACCTCCCGGCCATTCTTGCGGGGCAGGTTCAGGTCCAGCAGGATGAGGTCAGGGCGGGGCGCGTCGGCATGCCTCCCCAACCGGCGCAGAAACATCAGGGCTTCATCTCCATCCGCGGCATGAGGGCGTTTTCTTGTCCTGCTGGTTACGCCAACTGGCGGGCGGCGGCCAGCGCCGCGTCGTAGTCCGGGTGGCTGGTGATTTCCTTCACGTACTCGACGTAGCGCACGGTGCCCTCCTGGTCCACGACGAACACGGCGCGCGTGTTGAGCCGCAGTTCCT
>Ga0315282_10015157_pt1 | contig 11406 bp, 8 predicted proteins | sample YL17G07_20_MG_FD_203693 | JGI IMG/M metagenome (GOLD analysis project Ga0315282, IMG submission 203693) | Sediment microbial communities from Yellowstone Lake, YNP, Wyoming, USA - YL17G07_20 | ecosystem: Environmental > Aquatic > Freshwater > Lake > Sediment | place: USA: Wyoming | collected...
TCCGGCCAGATCAAATTTTTTGCGTGAATAACCAATCGCCAAAAGCGCAACCACTCTAAACTTTTCAGGAATCTTCAACATTTCTCTAATTTCGTCTTCATTGAAGCTTCCAATCCAACATGTACCCAAGCCTTCGTTGGTGGCGGTTAAAACCATATGCTCTAATGCTATGGTGACATCAACCATATACCACCGAGGTGAAGCTTTTTGGTCACCGCATCCGACGATGACGACAGGCGATTCAGCTAGAAATTTTGCATATCGCGCCTGAGCGAGTCTTTTACGTTTTTCACCATCACTGACGACGACAAAGTGCCAAGGCTGAATATTGCCAGCAGAAGGTGCAAGCCGACCAGCCTCCAAAATTCTTAACAAAATCTCGTTAGGAATGAGCCTAGAATCATAGGCTCGCACAGACTTTCTAATTTTAATGATTTTGAAAACATCCATCCCGTTTCGGCCTCAAAAATGGAGAACAAAAATTGAATGATATATGGCTTATGGTGCGGTCGCCGGGATTAGAACCCAAATGGGTTCAAGTCCCACAGCTTGGCTACCAAAAACCGCACTATTGCAAAGCCGAGAGTTCGAATCTCTCCCGGGCTACCAACAAACCCAGGCCAGGACGACGTTCAAAACTCTCGTCTAATAACTAATCTGAAGGTGCTTATATTTTCAAGTCTTTCATCGTTTCTTTAATCCACTCTACAAGTCTTCTGTGCGCTTCCATCCCTTTTTCTGACAGTGTTATTCTTTCATTTCCGTCATCGTTTGCAACAACCTTAACTAGCCCGTGATTTTCGAGCCATTCAAAGTATTTGAGGAAGGTTTGATAGTTCAGCCTGACGGACATTTGTAGCTGAGTCTTTTTCATTCCAATGTTATTCCACAATAGAACATCGAGAAAACGCGCGCCGCGCGCGCTGGCGATAGAGAACCTGTTCGTTTTTTTTTGTTGAGTATCCTTAGCATTGGAGTAGCAGGAAATAGTGTATCATTAAACCAATGTTTCACGCATTGAAAAGCTTGGATGGCCGCGCTCTCTTAATGCTTATATGGGCTCTAGGTATAACTGTAATCGATCATTATGAAACGACCGTTATCGAGTATCTTCATTCTTATTCTTTGCACGAATGCATTCTCATTCATTTCCTCAATCCGTAGTGTTGAATTCGTTTGCAAACCACTAGATGCGGCCAATGCAGAACACACGGCAGGCAAAATCCTGATACTAGTGAACGAGACATTGTACCCCGGGATTTCCGCAGCACTGATAACCTTCCAGGAAGATCTGACAATGCGTGGATTTCTGCCGGTTCTATATACCCTCGAGGATGGGATGACACCACCAGATATCAAGACCATCATCAGATCATTCTACACTGACCAGAATGTCAGTGGCTGTATTTTGGTGGGAGATGTGCCTGTGGCTTATAGTGAAATCCGTTGCGGGGACAGCTTGAATGTTCTAATATCACTCGATGCCATCGACATGTACTATATGGATCTGGATGGGTACTGGGAGAATGTAACGCACCCTGATTTCTATGCTCACAGATCCCCAAACGACACGAGACAAGTCCAGCTGGATTCAAGTTGCACGACTTTTTATGACGAGTATATTGTCTATCCAAATGAAACTCGAAAATGGGATTATGGCACAATTGAAAACAAGACTCAATATCGAGCAGAGATATGGGTGTCAAGAATAATGGGACACAACTTGGAGATACCTGGCAAAAGCGAGGCCCAGATAGTCAAGGATTTCCTCGAGTGGGATCACATGTATCGCTGCGGAATGCAGCAAGTCTCCAGCAAGGCGTACATGTTGAACGCGTGCGGGGAAGGCTATAACGAGCAGAATATGAACTACTCGCGGATTTTCAATCAAATCGTCAAAGAGGAATACTTGGAGAAAAACGTATTCATTTCTCATTTAGGCGATGCTTGTGGAAGTGAGTTGCTGTATCTAACTGCTCATTCAAGCCCCCGCCTTCATCAAATGTATCATTTCAGCGATACAGTGACAGTCGATGAACTCCTCACACTGCGCAAGAGCGCGCTCTTTTACATCCTCAATACTTGCTCAGCATGCAGATGGGATTACTACTCGTCATCACCAAGCAACCCGAACTATCTTGGTGGCCTATACGTATTCGGAAAAAGCGAACATAATCGAGACTATGGCTTGGGAGCAATCGGTTTCACCGGTGTTGGTGGCTTCAACAATCTTGGATTCTTTTCAGATTTCCTGAACGAGAATATTGATGGCTACTACGGAATGGCTTACAAATACTACTTCAACAATAATCTCGACCTCATATTTGGTGTTTGGAACTATGTTTTTCTAGGCGATCCTACGATAGGGCCTCGCAGGTTGACTGTTCGTAACCTGACCACAGGTTTGGATTACTCGACAATTCAGTCAGCAATAGACGCTCCCGAGACACTAGACGGTCACACAATTGAGGTTCATGACGGAACCTACTGCGAAAATGTCATAGTACACAAGTCTCTGAATCTGAAGGGGGAAAATAGGTCGATCACGATAGTCGATGGGTGTTGCAGTGGTGGGGCGGTATTTCGGGTTTACGCTGATCGTGTGAACATAACAGGTTTTACGGTAAGGAATGCTAGATTCGGCCTTCACTTCACAGGATGCAACGACTGCTACGTTTCTGAAGACTTGGTGACTGCTTGCGAAATCGGCTTGTATCTCGAAAGCTCAACCAATATCATAGTAACCGCATCTCTCGTAGACTCGAACTATATTGGAGTCTGTCTATACTTGTCAGATTATTGCTTTGTCAATAGCAGTTCCATAACGAACTGCACGGGTGCAGGTGTTCAATTCCAGAGGTCCCATAATTGCGGCTTATATGAGGGATTTCTGTCAAATGATAGAATGGCACTGTACATCTATGATTGCACCGGATGCGGCATACTAGAAAACACGATTGTAGACAACGATGTTAGTGCATACGTCTACTCATCTACTGAATGTACAATACGAGAAAACTTGATAAATAATACTACCTGCGGCATTCAAGTCCTCTACTCTTCGAAATGTTTCGTGGGAGCCAACACTGTGGCAAACAGCCACGGAGGGTTGGAACCTAGTATAAGCGTTCAGTGGTCCGACGACACTGACTTGGTGAAGAACACGGTTAGTGGTGCAGAATGGGCTTGCATAGAGATCTCTCACTGTAAGAACTGCCAAGTCCTAGAAAACAACGCTTCCAATGCACACGACGGAATAGCGATATATCTGTCGAACAATAGTCGGATCTCAGAGAATACGGTGACTAATTGTAGCAGCAGAGGCATATATGTTTTTGAATCTGTGTTCTGCGAAGTAGCTTACAACTTCCTAGAGACCTCTGCTCGAGTATTTGAGCTACAGGGCTTGAACCAGTCCATTGTTGTTGGCAATACGGTCAAGAATAGTTGGGCACTTTTCACGGGAACTGAAGGGCACTACGAGAATACTGTATTCGACAACAACTTCATCAGCTGCCCATTGATCATAGTCACCGAGACTGTGAGGAATACTTGGGACGACGGATCCGAGGGGAACTATTGGAGCGACTATTCAGGTGTCGATTTGTGCCACGGGATTAATCAGAATGAGACAGGGAGTGATGGGATAGGTGATGCTCCATATTATGTCAAAGATGAGTGGGGCAACATTACAGGACAGGATAGGTATCCTCTGATTGGAGCTTTTTCGGATTTCAATGCGACTTTGGATAACCATGTTGCCATTGTCAGCAACTCTACAATAAGCGCTTTTCAATTCTGCAACGATTCGATAATGTTTGGAGTCTCGGGTGAAAGCGGAACCACTGGTTTCTGCAGAATTCGTATTCCCAAAGCAATAATGGACGAACCTTGCAGAGTTCTAGTCAATGGAACAGAGGTTGACTATGCCTTGTTACCCTGTTCTAACACCACATACAGCTATCTATACTTTACCTACGAGCACTCAATACAAGCTGTCGAGATAACGATTCCAGAGTTCACTTCAACAGCCTTTCTTGCGCTTCTCATGACGATAATAATGCTGATAATCATTATCTGCGGGAGACGACGATCTTTTTCCCGTTCTAGAGAAAAACCATTTGCGCGCGCTAGCCCTAGGGATTTTGTAGACTGATGCCCTTAACTAGCTTTTTGTTAAGCGGATTAGATGGTTCCCGACCGTTTACACGTCTACACCGTGCGCATGATTTATCTCGAAGAACAGCCCTTCTGTGGTCTTCAATATGTCCTGTTACTGTGTGTGGAGATTTCTTCAGAGCTCTCGCAGTATCCCTAACCTCGCGCGCGCTGATGGAGGGCCTCTCTCGATACTGCCTCGATGGGATCTCAGGCGAGCAGGGGCTTCTCTTCATCGCCATTCCCATAGGTGCAGTGTTGTTGTATGCTGGTTCGACTGCACTAAAATCGAGAAGAAAATGGAAATACTCGTATCTCAAGTGAACATGAGACAACAAATGACTTTCGGTTCAAAGCTATCTCGTTCAGCAGTCAGTGAAACGCGAACTCGTGTCTCTTGCAATGATAGAAAGTTCTAGCGTTTCTCAAGTTTGGTGCTGACAAGACCTAGGATTGAGCCAAAAATGTAAAGTCCAGGGCTCATTTCAAGTGCCACGTATACTTGCGTAGAGGGAATCGTTCCGATAGCCAAGACTATTATGATCGATGCAAAAAGTGCCAAGCCAGAAGCATATTTCACTATTTCCAGGCCAGATTCGTATCCGACAATCAACAGAAAACCGCCCAACATCATGAGAAATGAGAAGAGTATCAAGAACATGGTGATTACCTGCATTATCTGCATTTTAATCAAAAAGGCGAAAAGATCTCCGATCTCGATCCCTGAGATCTGAACCCCATACTCGACCATCTTGACCCAAGGGAGAAAAAGCGAGATGTACAATAGAATCCCAGCCGAAAGGCCGACCAATCCTTTGATTATGAAGCTCCTAGGTTTGCCCTTGCGACTCATGTAGCATGCCGAAACTACGCCTAGAGCGAATACAGCTAGGGCAGTGACCCAAATCGTGATAGACCAGTCCATATACCCGCCAACTATAGGTTAAGCAAAATTGCTTATAACGATTTTTGAGTTCTATCCGTTTTCGCAACCCTTAAATTTTGCTACAATCTATCTTTTAGCTGGTGTCTAAGTTTCAGACGTTTAGGTTCGACCATAGATACATTCTGGTTTTAGTTCTATTCGCAATCATTTTTTTCAGAGTTTCGGCCCAGGTGGTCTACGCTGACAGGGATGACTGGCTGAACCAAAAGGCACAGCAAGCAAAGGATTTGTGGGATACCACGCAACAGCAGGCTAAAGACTGGTGGCAAGACACGAATGAGGGCACCAGAAAGACTTGGGATGAAACCAAAGAGCAAGCTGGGGAAGAATGGAGGAATCTGCAGGAGAAGTCGAGCGGAACCACTCAGAATCTTGATGATTGGTTATCCCAGATCAAAGCGACCGCTACAAGTAATCTGGAACGAGCAGTTGCATTAGCAAAAGACTCTTCTGGAACATACAGACGAGAAGCATGGAGCGTAATAGAAACGGAGAAGAAACGACAACTTTGCAACGAATACAATGACCCCGCGAAAGTCGGGCAGATGGAGAGGAAAAGAGGAGTTTTGACCGAAGGAGCGATAGCAGCTATCAAGCTCTTCCCAGTTTATGATGAGAAGAGCGGAAAAATAAGAACGTATGACGCTTTTGCAAGAGACATGGTTAACCAGACGTCGGGATTGGCTGGAAGCGATCTTGCAAATGATCCTGTTAGATGTACGGCGCTGATGTTGTTAGATAGTGACTATCTTATGTATGCGAAAATAATCCAAACACCCAATGGCAAGTGGATCAGCATACGGGAAGCTCAAGAGTGTGGATACCGCACAGAAGAAGCAGTTGCTGCTGGATCGGACTACGAGAAGACACGATTGGCATATGCTTCAGAAGATTCAGAGAGAGTTGAAAAGTACGCAAAGAGGCTGAGTTCAGACATAACGAGACTTAACATCGAGACCGATGCTCCATCATTTCAGTTTGATCCACTTTGGATTCTACCATTTGGAGTCATTGCGATTGTCGGTGCTACTTACATGGCTTGGGAGAAGAGTGGAGTTACATCGGCTAAAAAGGATGAGAACGAGCCGCAGGGCAACTGATTACTGGAGATTTGCTTGGACTATCCTACTTGTGCTTTCTTTTCTTCAGCAACACTGCAGCAGCAACTACAGCTGTGATCGCTATACCTGAAAGTGCATATATCCATCTAGAATAGTCTACTTCCTCTGACTTTACGATAAGATCAACTGTCTCGGTTTTTGTTAGTTCGCCACTTGTTGCCACAATTGTAAAGGTGTATGTGTCTTCTTCTGCAAATGATGCAATGGTCACTGTTAAGGTTGACGTTTGATTGGGTGTGACAGATGTGGGAGCAAACTGGTATGTTGCTCCTGCTGGGAGACCTGAAATGCTTAAAGCAATTGACTTGCCTATCGCCTTCTCTCCAAAACCAGTTACTGTGATAGTATACGAGGCTAAACCTCCGCGCATAACGGTCTGAGAAGAAGGAGACACTGCAATGGTGAAATTCCATCCGGGTCCGGGTGTCGTTCCATATACTTGATTAGAGGGTGATGCCAGATCATCGAGACCGATAACTTTGACGACAAAATAATATGTTGTGGAGCTGTTTAGTCCGCTTGCAACATACGTAGTTGTAGACGGATCATTTATGACCGCTATTAGTTCTCCTAATGTTGTTGCACTCGTTGATCTGTATATTTCGTAGTCTTGAAAGTTTGAATCTGTGTTACGTGTCCATGTTAGCGTCATTGAAGAAAGCGTCATACTCGTGGGGTTGTTCAAAATGACAGGAGTCGGTAAGGTAACGCCTCTTGCCTTGTTTGAGGCAACAGAGGATAACCCTTGCACATTAGTAACATATACTGTGAAGTAATATACAGTTGAAGCCTTCAGACTAGTAGCGGTGTATGTGGTTTTGGACTGATTGGTTATTGTCGCTAGAAGAGATCCCACATCTCCTATGGATGTTGAGTAGTAGATTTTGTAGGATTCAAAGTTGCTGTCTATGTTCTCTGTCCAGCTCAGGTCCAGAGATGTTGTTCGGGGGTTGGCTGGGTTGCTGAGTGTAACTGAATTCGGCAGGGTCGTTCCAGATTTCTGACTGGAATTGCTGAATGCATTTCCAGAATCCACTACTCTCAAAGTGAAGTAGTAAGTTGTTGAAGCATCTAGACTGGTAACAACAAAGTGCGTTGTTGATTGAGCCACAATCGTTTCTTTGAGAATGCCTAGTTCGCCTGCATGTGTGGATGCGTATATTTCGTATCTAGAAAAATCCGTATCTAGATTTTGAGTCCATGTCAGTTCTATTGATGTGGAGTTGATCGTTGCCGGTTTGTTCAATGTCACATTTGTTGGGCGGGCGTTAACATATAAGCTCGTTGTAATCGCATTGTTTGTATAGTTTGATTCGTAGGTCTGAGTAAGCCATGAAGTCACATTTACCCGAAGCATTCTCTGGTTGGCTTGGCATGTGTAGTTAATCGAGACGTTCATTGATGCCCCAGGGGAGAGAGGATCCAGTTCTACGCTGCCTGCTAGAGTATCGTTATCAAATAACTGTATCGGTACGCAGTAGGACTTGAATGATCCCATATTGGAGATTGTTGCATCTATTTTGATGGTGTCACCTTCATTTGGTTGGGGATTTGAAATAATGATGTTTGTAGGTGTCAAGTCCGCTTTGTGACCCAAGTCAAAGAAGATCATTTTGTTTCCACTCGTATATACGCTATATCTTCCATCTGAGGATATGGAGACTGATATGGATTGGCTTTGAGTCGGATAGGCCCAAACATAACTGCCCGAACTTTTCGAAAACAAGAATGCATCGTACAACGACTGAGCGGCTACGTAATCTCCATTGGCAGAGATTTGAGCTCTACTCTGAGTAAGCTGATAATTCCAAAGTTCAGTCTGGTTGTTTCTGAATAGAAAGAGATAGGTTTGATTTGTTGCTGTTATGAGTGTTCCATCGTCAGAAATTGAAACTGATGTTACCTGGCTTTGGAAAGACCTTTGCCATTCAGGTCCGGGAGAATCTTTGTGAAAATAGTAGAGATTTGAAGTGCCTGCCACGTAAGAACTACCGTTTTCGGATATAGAAACTGAATTAACTGCTGAATCAGCTTGGAATGGGGGGTCGTGGACGGGTGTTGAGCTGAGTTTGCTGAATAGGAGAATGCGTGGCTTCACTTGACTATAGTACGTTACAGTGGAACCCGCAACTACATATTGTCCATCCGATGAAACATCAACAGAAACATAATCCCAGTATCCAGGCGAACCCGTGGAAAACTTGCTTACTTGGTAGCTGGGCCAAACTTTTGTTCCATTGATATCAAAAAGATGCACCCAAGTATACACCCAATAACCAGTGCTTCCAGTATTCCCACCAGCCCACGTCCCCACCGCTAACAGTTCACCGTCTGGTGAAAAGGAAAGAGAATAGATCCCTCCACTCCGCCCTGGATCGTTTGTATAATTCCAAGCATATTGCAATAGCCCGCCAGTGATGTTATAGACCCTTAGTAGATTGGCTGTAGCCGTTGCCAGATATGCTCCATTATCTGAAATCGCTAAAGCATCGACTGACGCGCCCCCAACATACTCATTGTCGAGTGGCAACTTGCTGCTGCTTTCAAAGAGATAAACATAGCCTGAACTAATCCCAACTGCTATGTATCGTCCGTCAGAGGAAATTGCCACTTGACTGACTGTTCCGGGTGATGGCCAACTCCATCGAGGCTGTTTTTCGGGTATGCTGAAGGCCTCAGCAGAGCTTACTTGGCTCGCTTGTGTAGCATCATAACTGTCTGGCAGCTTATCAAAAGCCATTGAGGAAGATGAGATAAATAGAGTACCGAGAGAAGAAATAGATAGGATAAACAAGAATATCATTAACAAGCTGAGTCTTCTCATATTCAAACCCCATATTTGTTAGGCAAATACGCACATAAAGAACTTTTGGAGCACATTTTGACACAAGACAGGGTTCTTGTTCATGCCTATCCAGTATCAGACAAGAGTACTATTTAGCTCATAGAAGCAGATCTGATGTATTATCAAGAAAAAAATCGTGAAACAGTCCGGTTGACTAATACCTAAAAGGGTTTTGGCCCTAGGGGATTAGAACCCAAACGGGTTCAAGTCCTTCAATCAAATCCCTGCGCACTATGATCGATGTTCTAAATGACCCGAAGCCAATGAGGTCGATTAAATGGTGCGAGCGCTAAGGGCTAAGCTTTTTGTAGTATTCGGGCGTTGATAACATTCGGAGTGGAATCTTTGGAACGTGCTCTCTGGCAAGCTTTGTCTCGAGAAAATTCATGACTTCCTCGATTTCCATCTTGCCTTTGTAATCCAAAGTTTGAAGAAACCTGAAGTTTCTCTCGATTGATCCATTTTCCCCATCCATCAGGGCTTGCAGAATCGCATTAACGTAGAAAGTCTCAAGGTCTGAAGCGATCTCCTTAACCATGCCATCGAAATACACGGACTTGGTGCCGATGTGTTCCGTGAGAAAAGTATAGGAACAGTCACGTTTTGAGAAGTGGGCTTTGGGAAAATAGTGTTCCGCGATCATTTCGTACAACCATCCCCTAGTTACTTTCGCTACGATTGACGACCCAGGATGCACAGCACGAGCAGTATAGCCATAGGTTGTGCCAAAATCTATCGCGTCTATCGCATGTTTTTCGAGAGTTTTGATATCGTCAAGGTCATCGATCAAAATGCCATTTTCGTTCTCGTCGTATACTCTGATTTTGAAAGACCGAATGAACCAGAAAGCGCCAAGTCGTTGGTGACAATGAGTGTTGAATGAAGGTCGCGGGCGAAGAAAACCCTGCAACCAACCTCATCCAAAAAATCGATAAGATCAAAGGCTCTTTGCGAGTATTCTCGACCTCCGTATCTTTCATTTTTTATGGGGTCATTTATTACGACGCTGATTTCTGCTCCAAAAACAAGTTTCACAAGCAGCATTGTATATGCAAGATTTATTGAAAATATCCCACAGTCTAACCCAAACCATGATTCATCCAAACCAAGAACATCTGCATCGATCGTCAGTTGTACATCACTAATCCATGGGCTCAAAACATAGATTTTTGGAAATTCACACAGTCTCTGCCGATACCCAGAAAGAATCTGGAACATTTCAGCTCGAATCCTGTCGTTCGGAATAATCTTGGTCGCCATGGCTTGTCAACTCAACTGACAGCTCATCATTCCCTATTCTTAAAATACTTTGCTTTCGCGGTCATCCAGAAAGACGTGCACGCTCGCTCACTACGTTATGTTCTTCCCAGAGCTCGTTCCAAATGCCCGTAGAAAAACCGATGGATCTACATGGCATTGGGTGTTGGTCTCTATGGACTTGTACCCAAATGGGTCAAGTCCAACACGCCCTAATGAAGTTGATTTATGTCCACAAATACGTTGGCGATATACTCTTTCAGCTTGTGTCTTCCGATTCCCAAGCATGAATGAAGCAGCTTGATCGCACCTTTCCACTCAAAGACTGTTGTAGGACCTTTGATCTGCAGATCGTTTATGAAATAGACAAAGACAAGGTATGCGCATAGTCCGTTCTTCCTTAATAGGTAAAGATGAGCCAACCTGTTCGTGTATTGGTAGAAACATTTAGACCACTCGAAATCCGTCTTTGACTCCAGATAGTCCTTAACTTCTCCAAGGCTCTCGAGTATTCTTTTCACCGAATCCTTATCTTTAGCTTGTAACGTTGAAATCAATTCCTGAATGTGTGATTTCGCTTCGACCAGAAATAACTTTCCAGAAGCGCTTCTCCCGAGAGCGTCCCACTGGGGTCCTCCTTTAGGCCAGAATTCATCCAATGGTAACTTTTCCAACTTCACGTCAAGTAACTTCAAGAAAGCTTGATCGCGATATTCTGCGTAATCATCATTCTTTAGAGGTGAAAACCATTGAATGTGTTCTTTCTCTGAGAAATTGAGCGTGCTCCAAATCTGTGAGTTCAAAATTTCGGGCTTGTCATTGATGAGTTTCTGAATCCATTTCTGACTTCCTTTCTTTGCTTGAGTTTGAGGAAATCGAGCCATTTTAACCCATCTTCGATGTATGTTAGTACGACATTATCTGCTTTTCCATGAGCTATCTGAGCAGTGAGAATTAGAACCCAAATGGGTTCAAGTCCATAATTTTTCTTTCTGGATTTATACTGCCGAAACTTGAGGATAATGGACCAGACACAAAGGCAATGGGAGCTACCAAGTTGGCAGACGCTATGGACCATT
>Ga0315282_10015158_pt1 | contig 11406 bp, 7 predicted proteins | sample YL17G07_20_MG_FD_203693 | JGI IMG/M metagenome (GOLD analysis project Ga0315282, IMG submission 203693) | Sediment microbial communities from Yellowstone Lake, YNP, Wyoming, USA - YL17G07_20 | ecosystem: Environmental > Aquatic > Freshwater > Lake > Sediment | place: USA: Wyoming | collected...
CCCCGGTCAGATAGTCCACCGCATCCGCAAAAGTCCCGTTGCCTTTGTTAAGCAGGACGGAGACGTCCCAGGACCCCGGGTTGGCGGTGACAATGTCCGGTTTGGCGTCGCCGTTCAGGTCCGCCGTCGCGGCCCAATTGACTTTGAATCCGGTGGGGTAGCTGGCGGGAGCGGCGAAGTTCATGCCGCCGCCGTTCAGCATGACGGAAACCCTGTGGCCTTCGCCCGCGGGAGTGGCGCTGACCGCGTTCGTCAGGATGATGTCCGGGTAGCCGTTGCCGTCCACGTCGGCCAGGCAGATGGAGTGGATTCCGGTCAGGAGCGTTTCGCGGGCCACCGCCGTGTTGAAGGTTCCGTCTGCCTTGCCCGCGAAGATATAGAGTTGTGTATCATTGTCATGACACAGGACGATGTCTGGATAGCCGTCGTCGTTCAGGTCCTCCGCCGCCACGGCTCTTGGAACAATGCCGCTGGACGAGGAATGTGAAACCGATGCGTATCCGACAGGGGTGAAGAACATGCGGCCACTGTTGTTCAGATAAACCAGAACGCCTGAATACTGGGGATCGGAGGCGCCGCCCGCGTAGAGGTTGCCGCAGGCCACAATGATGTCGAGCTTTCCGTCACCATTCAGGTCCGCGGCGGTGGTCGCCCGCACGTTCGTTGTGGAGGCGGCGGTGGTCGGCGAAGGAAACGTGCCGTCGCCTCTTCCCCACATCATGCAGGCGCCGTCCGACGGGAACAACAGATCCACTTTCCCGTCCCCGTCAATGTCCGCCGCGGTTATCGGGCCGAAAGACTTGCCGGTGGAGCTGTTCTTGGCGGCGGCAAACGAGCCCTTGCCCGTGTTGAGCAGCACCGACACGTTCTTGGAGCCCTGATTGCCCACAATGATGTCCGTTTTGCCGTCGCCGTTGACGTCCGCGGCGGCAACGGGGCCTGGCGCCGTCCCCACGGCGTAAGTGGGGGGATACTCAAAAAGCGCTTCGGGCCACGCCGGCGCCGCGCAAACAACAAAGGCCGCGGAGAATAGGATGAGGGCGGAAGGATGAAGAATGAAGGATGAAGGCGGAAGGATGAAGGATGAAAGATGAGGGATGAAGGATGACGGATGAAGGATGAAATCTGAAAAGTGGATGATGCGGGGGAATGCGCGGCCGGGACGGACCATTCCGCTGAGACAACGCGGAAACTCGCCGCCGATTTCGCGGCGCGCCGTATCTCCACGTCTTCTCATTCTGCCAGCCGCCGCCGGTCTCAGTTCATCCATCCTCTTTGACCCTTCACCCTTCACCCTTCACCCTTCATCCTTCCGTCTTCATCCTTCTGTCTTCATCCTTTTGATTCAGTCCGCTACCGGAAGGGTAACGGTGAACCGGGCGCCTTGGCCCGGCTCGCTCTCGGCGCGGATGGCACCGCCCAATTGGCTGAGAAAGACTGCGGATGGACTCTCGAGAGAAGAGGACAAGAGATGTCCCCTATCCTTCCTGCTTTTTGTTCTTGCCGGCCCCTTTTCCCCGCACAAGAGTATCACAGAAGGAGATATGCGGCGTCCGCACAACAGGAAGAGCGTCTTCCCGTGCGGAAGAAGGAGGGCGCAACGGCAGGAAGCGACTCCCGGAGTCAGTGCGGAAGATCTCTCTCGCTGATCCGGAATCATTCTTTTTTAGAAACCATTTCATTTTTCGTGCCTCCACCCCTCAAATGTTCTTTCATCTATGAACGGTTCTAAAGGCGCTGGTTCTTCACCGATGGGTTTCCTCTTACGTAACGTTCCCTCCGTCACATATACGTCAACGCCGCCTTTGACAGACTCGAGCAACGCCCTGCGAAAGCAGTATCTCTTCTCATCCGCGTTACCGAGAACAATCTGAGGATCATAAGGACTTGCGAGTTCGAGCTCGGAGGCAATATCATCGTAGATCTCTTTGATCACCCGGTACAATTTATCATTAGGCCTCTCTATGGGCAGGCCCAACGCTTCTTTAGCCTCCCTACGGTTAATTGTATAATCATGACTGCCAGATTCGCTACAAAGAAAATCAAGGATCTTCTCCCGCTGTTCTTTGCTTTCCATCTGCCCTACCATCAGTTTGGACGCCTGCATGCGAATCTGCGCACGAGCTCGATAGACTTCACCCAACACTAAGGGGTGGACTTTCTCCGCTAATAACTCCACCACCTCGTGAATGTGTTCGCTTCCTGACTCAGCGCGTGCGAATTCAACGAATCCTTATATCGCCTCGACACTCACGGACGCGCGCGCCATTGGCGGAGCTCCCGGAATCTGCGGGTTCAACGGGCTGTTGACGCTTGGATCAATTGGCCCAAGCGCCGCCTGTTTCGTCATCACAATGTTGTCCGCTCCCAGGCAAATAAGTGTCCCTCCGCTGTGTGCTTTTGAAGGCACGATAACCTCGAAACTCTCGCAGAACTGGCGTATCAGGTTTGGGATACTCCAGGAGGCAGAAGTGCTTCCCCCTCGTGTATAGAGGAACAGCGAGATCTTTTTCACTCCGTCGATGAGATCAAGGTGCTCTATGAAAAAATCCAGGATCTCCGGGTGAATCTGTGTCTCCAATCCTCGACGGTCTCCGGTCACGTATACGATGACCTTTGACTTTCGCATCTTTTCCAGATGTCTGTAAAGCCCGAGTCTATCTTTGTACATTGGATTGCCCCTGCAACCTATCCTATTTCACCTGACTAACCGACCCGTTGGCTAGAATCTGCCCTTCCCCGCATCCGCACTCGCATGAGGTCATCTTTTTTGCCCTCCTGCCTCTTTCTTCCGCCTCTTCATATCTCGTAGCCCCATTGAAGTCAAGGAAAAGAGACCGGCTGGTTCCCCGAGATCCTTGCGAAATCGGGGAAACGCCAGGATTTCCGAAGAATCCTTGCATTTGCCGGACTGCCGGCCTTTTCTCAAACCTCTTGGCCCGACACCCCCGAGTCATCCCGGGGCGCCAAGGAATCACTTTGCCTCCCACATTGTCTCTTGTCACTACCCCTATTGGAACCAAGCGCCCCCAAAAGCCTTTTCCTTGTTCCCAGGTACTGATCCAGAAGACTCCTTTCAGACTCATGCATCGCCCCCACTGAGACCGCTCTGTGTCATCTCGAAAACCTCCGCGTACCACTCCGCAGTCGCATTGAGAAGGATAAGGTTCTCAGTCCGCTACCGGAAGGGTAACGGTGAACCGGGCGCCGTGGCCCGGCTCGCTCTCGGCCCGGATGGCGCCGCCCAGTTGGCTGATGATGGTCCGGCAAATGTAGAGACCCAGGCCGGTGCCCTTGCCCGCGCTCTTGGTGCTGTAGAAAGGGGTGAATATCCGGCCCAGGTCCTCGGGGGGAATGCCCGGGCCGTTGTCGGATATCTCGACGAGGACGTGCCCGTTTCCCGTTTGGGCGCCTTGCGGGGCGCCTTCGAGCCGGGTGGCGATTCTCAGCTCCCCGCGCCCCTCCAGGGCCTGGAAGGCGTTCAGGATGATGTTCGAGAACACCTGGATGAGGCGGTAGGGGTGGGCTAGGATGAGGGGGATTTCGGGCGACAGGGCGAGTTGGATCTGCGTGCCGCCCCGTTCGTAATGGACCAGCCGGAGGGCCTGCTCGATCACGCGGTGGACGTCCACGTATTCCTCGGTGGCCTGGTCGGACCGGACGAAGCGCTCGATATTGAGGTCGTTGAGAATGTCGAAGTAGAGCTGCACCTGGTCGCGCATGTTCTTGAGCGCGCGGGTGGCCCCGGCGAAGCCGCCCAGGGCCTCGCTCAGGTCGTCCAGCTCGTGCTTGATATTGGTGACGGGCTTGCGGATGTCGTGGAAGATGTTGGCGCTGAGCAATCCCGCCAGGGCCAGGCGCTCCATGCGGATCAGCTCCCGCTGGTTCTCCTCGAGTATCTGGGTGGTGGCGGTCAGAACGCGTTCCTGGCTGAAGATTCGCATCACCAGCACCAGCAGCACGATCGCAAGCATGCCGACCGTTGCGCCGACGGCCGCGCGCACGCCGTAGAGAGCCCGCTTGTCCAGCTCGAAATAGATTGTTCCGGCAATCTCATCGCCGGCCTTGACTTGTTCGAAGTCCGGATACAGGCGCGGCAGCTCGCGCTTCCAGTTCGGATTCACGGCGGCGTACCAGAAGGGATGGAGGAGAACCTCCTCGTTGCGGTCGCCCACCCGCCCGCGTTTCACCACAAAGATCCGGCGGATCGTGTTGGAGGAGGCTTCGCTCTGCGCCACCAGGTTCTCGATGTTCTGGAAGTTCACCATCACCTCACCGGATGATCTGACCGAATTGGCCGAGGCGAAGGCATTGCCGATCAGGGCGGTCTTGCCGCGCATGTCTTCGGTGTAGCTCCGCTCGACCCAGGCCAGCATGACCACGGACATGGCCAGCACGACAAAGATGAGCAGGACCAGCTGGTAGTTGAGGCTCTCTCTGTGGGGTTTCACCATCTGTAGGTTGTCCGCGTCAGCCTGACGTCTTCCTCCATCCGGTCATAATCCTTGTCGGTGCCCTGTTCGAGCCTGGGCGCCGTGGGCGCCGTCTTCCCGCGCTCCTGGTAGAACCGCCTCAGCGCATCGCGAACCGCCTGGCCCAGCTCCGAATTGCGGCTCACCGGGTCGTAGCTTTCCTGAATCACGATCGGGTCGGTCAGGACGGGTTTGGTCGTCTTGAGAACGGTGACCAGGTCTCTCATGCCGTCCACGCCGCCCCCCACAGTGGCGAGCACCTCGTGCAGGACGCTCTCCTCGCAGGCGCCGGCGTCGCACAATCCGCTTACCACCGCTTTCACCACTTCCTGGGGTGAACCGCAATAGAGGAACTCCCCGGGTTCGCAGTGGTCATATTCCTCCCACAGCATCTTGCGGATATAGAAGCACCCCGCCGCGTCATAAGATCCCGAAACCGCCAGCGGGGTGGAACGCAGGAACCGCTTGACTTCCTCCCCCCGGGGAGTGCTGAGGGACCGCCCGAGGGAACATCCTTTCCGCACGAACAGCACGCCGCGCTGGCGGATCTGCTCGCCGGTGCGGCTGTCTCCGAAATCGCGGCCGGGGCGGAGTGTGCGGAACATGACGCGGTAGTGGCTGCTCTCGGCCATACGCTCGCGCACGTAGACCAGCGCCGGGCAGAAAACCAGGTCGAACTCCGCTTGCAGCATGCGCTGGAGCATGTCCTCGGGGTGGTCGCATGGGCGGAGGGCGACGCCGGAGATCCCGGCATTGGCCATCGCCCTGCTGACGGCGGCGTCTTTCTCGAGTGCCTGCTTCAAGTTCTGAAACCACGGACGCCCCATCGGACTCTCGTTTTCCGGGGTCAGGTAGCCGATGCGGAAGAAGTTGCGTCGTGAATCCAGGAGCGCCAGGCCGGGGGGCGAGTATCCGGGAACCAAGGGTCCCGCGGCGGGTTTTTCGCCGCCGGGGGAAGGCGCAAGAGGTTCCGGGCGAGCAGGCGTGGGTGCGGGGGATTCCGAGCGGTTGGGCAAGGCCAGCGTCGCGGAGGTTTCCGGAAGCGGGGGGTGCCTGGCCAGGCCCGCATCGGGCAACGCGGGAGTGGATGACGCTTTCGCCGGCGTGGGCGCGGGCCTTTCTGGTGCGGGCGTGGGCGTGGGCGGACTCCCATTGGGCAGGGCAGGGCCCGGAACAGGTTTGTCCGGAGTGGGCGCGGGCCGTTCTGGTGCGGGCGTGGGCTTCCCGGGAGCGGGCAAGGTTTTTTCCGGCGTGGGCGCGGGGACAGCTTGGGCACGAGGAGACCGATGCTCTCCCGCCGCAATCCACAGGATCGCGGCAAGATAGCAGGCAAACAAAACCGATCTGGCGCCCCGTGTTCTTTTCATAATGCCGAGCATATAGGACTAGCCGGGGCACAGGCAAGCGGAAAGCGCCGCACGGGAGGGACTTGCGATATGGCTTCCTTGGCCGCTTCTATCAGGGCGCGGGATGGACGGACACGGACAAGCCCGGACGGACACGGACGGACCTGGTGAGGAGGCATGGCATTTCGCAAAACCCTCTCCTTCATCCCTCATTCTTCATCCTTCATCATTTCATTCTTCCCTATTCATCCTTTTTTATGTTGTCATTCCGGCGAGCCGTGGCTATCTTGGCGCTAGGTCCGCCGGAGCGCCGGCCTCTGAGTGCGGCCCCGCGATTCTCTTGAGCCAGGAGGCCCCCGATGGGGATTGATCCGGAACTTCTCAGAATCCTCGCGTGCCCGGCCTGCCGGGCCGCGGTCGTCGAGAGCGATGACCAGATCCTCTGCACGAGCAAGGATTGCCGCCGCCAGTACGCCGTCTCCGAAGGCATCCCCGTGATGCTCATAGACGAGTCAACCCAGCTCGACCCGCAGGCATGGCAGCAAGCGTTCCAGAAAGCCTCTGCAACGCCCAAGGCGCCCTGAGCCAAGCGCCGGGTGTCCCGCCGGGAAGACGGAACAGGCGGAATTCGCCAGGCAAGATGCCATTACCGTTTATGGGTTTGCGCACTCTAACCACTGGAATATGAATAATATGCAAGACTTGAGCGTATTCCCAGCCGCCTTCAGGCGGCTCCTCCTTGCCCCCGGCTTCAGCCGGTGGGAGAAAGGGAATACTCTCTTAAGAACAAAGCCGGCTTCAGCCGGGCTTCTCGATCCGCTTCAGCAAAGGAGGGGACAAAGGCAAGGCTGAAGCATGTCGGGAAGCCGCGCAGAAGCGGGCAGAAACCATTAGACGGTAGTGGCAAGAGCCAGCCCCACATTCCCCACCTGGAAGGCGGAACGTGCAACCCACCTCTCCGGTCCCAGAAACCAGCGATGAGCATTCCGGCACGCCAGATCGAGCCTCCCGGAGCAATAACGCCGCCGCTCCGAAAGACTCGGCGGCTCCGAAAGACCCGGCGGCTCCGAAAGACCCGACCGCTCCGCCGCCGGAATACCGGTCCGGCTTCGTGGCGCTGCTGGGCGAACCCAACGTCGGAAAATCCACGCTCCTTAACACACTCCTGGAATTCAAGGTCGCGATCGTTTCTGCCAAGCCCCAAACCACCCGCGAAGCCATCAAGGGCATCTATAGCGCCAGGGATTGCCAGATTGTTTTCGTGGACACGCCCGGCGTGATGGAGCCCCGCGACAAATTCAACGAATGCCTCCGGGACAAGGCGCTCCGGGCCCTCGAAGGGGCCGACGCGGCCTATCACCTCGTCGAGGCCTCCGGGCCGCGCCCCTTGCCGCCCGCCGCCGCTGAAGCTCTCAGCCACCTTCGCAAACCCGTCTTTCTCGCCGTCAACAAGTCCGACCTCCTTGCCGAATTCAATGCGGGCGCCGCCCCGGAAGCCCTGCTGCGGAAGGTGCGTTTCCCCTTTCCACTCACTCCCTATCGGGGCGTTTTCTTCGTATCGGCGCTCACCGGCCAGGGACTGGACCGCCTCCTCGAGGCCACGCGCGAACTCATGCCGCCGGGAGGGCCGCTCTACGATCCCGAGCAGTTCACGGACCGCGACCTGCGCTTCCTCGCCGCCGAGGTTGTGCGGGAGAAGGTGCTCGAGAACACCAGCCAGGAAATCCCCTACGCCGTGGCGACTCAAACGGAGGCATTCGTCGAACACCCCGGCCGCAAACACTTGGTGCGGGTGGGGATCTTCGTCGAGCATGAGTCGCAGAAGGCCATCGTGATAGGCCAGGGGGGCGGCATGCTTCGCACAATCGGCGCGCAGGCCCGGCCCGAGATCGAGGCGATCTGCGACCACCCCGTGTTCCTGGAACTATGGGTCAAGGTGCGCAGGAACTGGCGCAAGGACGAGAACGCCCTGCGCGAGTTCGGATACCGCGACGCGCCCCAGCGCGGGAAGAATCGTCGCTCAAAGGGGCGGCATGGCTGACGGGTTTCTCACCCCCCTGCTCATCGGGCTCTTGTTCCAGGCGGCGGGATTGTGGCTCTTCTTTGTCGTCTACAACCTGGGAGTGTGCAGCCTGGAGCGCAGCATCCTCAAGCGGCAACTGCAGAATGCGGCCGCCGCGGTATTCCTTGTGGCGCTTCCCGCCATTCTTATCGGCTATCGCCACGCGCCCTGGCTCGAACCCATCCTGGCGGCGCACCGGCTGCATACGGCTCACGTCGTTCTCGCCGTCATTCTCCTCTATGCCCTCACTTGCCAGATTTCCGTGACCTGCCGCCTGCTGCGTCCTCGCCGCGTCCCGAACCTGATCGCCCTGCGCGAACGCCGCGCGCCCTACGAGCCCTCTATCCGCGACTGGGACGTCTACCTCCGCGAGGATTTCACCACACAGCCCAAGGCCGGAACGGTCCCTCCGGACTGCGGGCCGGACGCCCATGGCTCTAACGCCGCGCCGGTTCCTCCCTATCGCCGCCGGGTCAAATCCGTCCGCAGCCATCCCCTCGAAATCCGCTTCATTCTCAGTTCTCCGTTCCGGCACATTGACCAGACCTACGATCTGCGCCTCGTGGAGGTCGAGCTGGGCTTTCCGAATCTGCCCCCGGCGTTCGACGGCCTGCGCGTCCTGCAGCTCACCGACAACCATTTCGGCGAGGTGGTCTCGCCCGCGTGGTACTCCCACGTCGTGCGCCACGCCGGGGAAATGCGGCCCGACCTCATCGTCCTGACGGGCGACTTGTCCGGCGCGCAGAACCTCTACCGCCAGGCCGTCGAGATGATGCGGCCGCTCAGGGCTCCGATGGGGGTCTGGGCGATCCGCGGCAATCACGACTTCAACACCGAGCCCGAAGTCCTGGCCTATTGGCTCGAGCGTGAGAACATCCGTCTCCTGCCGAACCGCCACGTGGATTTCGAGCGCCAGGGGCAAACGTTGCGGCTGATCGGCCTCGAGCACCCCTACAAGCGGCTCAAGGATTGGCGCGGCCTGTCGGACCAGTCGGATCAGTCCGATCCGTCCAATCCGTCCGATCAGTCCGATTCGTCCGATCCGTCCGATCCGTCCAATTCGTCCGACCTGTCCGGCGGCCCTTCGGTTCCCTTCCGTCTGGTCCTCTCCCACACGCCGGACAACATCTTCCGTCTGGCGCGCGCGGGAGCCGACCTCGTACTGTCCGGCCACACCCACGGCGGACAGTGGCGGCTTCCCGTCATCGGCCCCATCGCCTTCCCGTCGCGCTACGGCCGGCGTTTCACTCCGGGACTCCAGAAAATCGGACGCACCCTTCTCTATGCCAGCAACGGCATCGGGGTCCACACGATTCCCTTCCGGCTCAGTTGCCCGCCGGAGATCACGTTGTTCATCCTGAGAACAAGCGGGTAGGTTGATCAGTCCGCCGGTCGGCCAGTCAGCCAGTCAGTCAGCCAGTCAGCCAGTCTGCCGGTCGGTCAGTCAGCCAGTCAGCCGGTCGGCCAGTCAGTCAGTCAGCCGGTCGGCCAGTCAGTCAGTCAGCCGGTCGGCCAGTCAGCCAGTCAGCCGGTCGGCCAGTCAGCCAGTCCGCCGGTCGGCCAGTCAGCCAGTCTGCCGGTCGGTCAGTCCGCCCGTCGGCAAGTTCGCCAGTTTGCCGGTCTGCCGGTCGGCCAGTCAGCCAGTCCGCCGGTCGGCCAGTCAGCCAGTCCGCCGGTCGGCCAGTCCGCCCGTCGGCAAGGTCGCCAGTTTGCCGGTCGGTCAGTCCGCCCGTCGGCAAGGTCGCCAGTTTGCCGGTCGGCTAACCCGTCTTCGCCATTGTTCGGTGTTTTTTCAAGGAAATGAGGGCGGTCAGGGGGGATAGGTTGTTGATATTGCTGGGCGGGTTTTCTGGAAACCCCGTGTAGTGGAGAACACACAGGACCTTCCCCAGGATTTCCTGCCTTCTGATTGGGATCGTTGAAAGCGCTTGACTTGCGCTTATTGCGAACTGCAAGAGTCGCTTTCCCGGAGAATGGGGAAAGTCCAACGCATGTTCGCCCTTGCGGGATCTGGAAGGATTGCCGGGTTACAGGCCGGTGGGCAAGCGGGGTGATGGGTGATGCCACGGAGCAAAACACGTAGGGTGCTGGTGAGCGAAGCGAACCGCACCAACTCATCTATCCCGCTTTTCCGTGTCCCAGAGGCGCAATGCGTGGTGGATGGCGCGGTTCGCTTCGCTCACGAGCACCCTACTCATGAGGCGCGTTTGCTTCCTTGCTCCACCTTCGAACTCGTGCGGGAAACATGGGGAAAGTCCTGGCTAATACCTCTTGACAGAAGGAGAGGGGCAGGCTGATAATCTGTACCAGATTGTCAGTGGTTTGTCTCCGAAGTATCGTCTGAGAACTTGGTGAAAGCGGAGGAACAGGGCGAAGCGAGGGGCGAGGGGATGAAAGCTTCATTCATGGCGCCTGCGTGCCGCGCCGGACTCTCGGGTTTCCGGCTTTCGCCGGGTGAGATTGGAACTCTTCGACTAAGCAATGTACCACAGATTTAATGTACCACACATTTCCTGATGTACCACGCATTCTTAGGGGAGATGAGCCATGCAAAGCACGAGAACCTTTCGGAAGATGATGACCCTGCTGGCCTGTCTGTGGGCGGGTGTGTTTGCCGGCCCCGGCGTTTCCAGCGCCCCTGCCCAGAGTTCCACCCCCAATCCCGACGCCTGGGTAACCAACGGCATCGTCAGAGCTATCGCCCAGTCGGGCGACACAACGTATATCGGCGGTGATTTCACATACGTTGGACCCAACACGGGGCAAGGGGTTCCGCTCACAGCCTCGACGGGACAGCCGGTCCCCACCTACCCAAAGGTCCTGGGCGACGTAAATGTATCCATTCCCGACGGCTTTGGGGGCTGGTATATCGGCGGTAATTTCACCCAGGTGGGGACAATGCCGCGAAACCGCATCGCCCATATTCTTTCCAATGGCACTGTGGATGCCGCCTGGAACCCCAACGCGAACAACCTAGTCCTTGCCCTTGCGGTCTCGGACACGACAGTCTATGCGGGGGGCAACTTCACGAGCATCGGCGGGCAGGCGCGCATGTACGTCGCCGCCCTCGACAGCACAACGGGCAACGCCACCGCCTGGAACCCTGGCGCGGACGGCTCAGTCCTTGCCCTTGCGGTCTCGGGCACGACAGTCTATGCGGGGGGGGGCTTCACGAGCATCGGCGGGCAGACGCGAAACCGGATCGCCGCGCTGGACACCACGCTCAACATCAACAACGCGACCGCCTGGAATCCCAACGCGAACGGCATGATCTATGCCCTTGCGGTTTCGGGCACGACAGTCTATGCCGGGGGAGCCTTCACGAGCATCAACGGGCTGACGACGCGAAACCGGATCGCCGCGCTGGACGCCGCCTCGGGCACCGCCACTCCTTGGGACCCCAACGCGAACGGCGTGATCTATGCCCTTGCGGTTTCGGGCACGACGGTCTATGCGGGGGGCAGTTTCACCAGCATCAACGGGCTGACGACGCGAAACCGGATCGCCGCGCTGGACGCCGCCTCGG
>Ga0315282_10015159_pt1 | contig 11406 bp, 13 predicted proteins | sample YL17G07_20_MG_FD_203693 | JGI IMG/M metagenome (GOLD analysis project Ga0315282, IMG submission 203693) | Sediment microbial communities from Yellowstone Lake, YNP, Wyoming, USA - YL17G07_20 | ecosystem: Environmental > Aquatic > Freshwater > Lake > Sediment | place: USA: Wyoming | collected...
GGCGAAGCCCTTCAGGCGCACCAGGAAGCGGCCCTGCGACCTCTCCGCCCCCGTCGGCCGGTAGTCGTCGTTAAGGGGGCTCTGGAGCACCTCTATCTCGGTGGCCTGTGGCAGGTTGCTCACCTGGATGATGTAGCCCCCGAGTAGGGCGCTCTGGCCCACGTAGGCCTGGGGGTCGGCGGTGAGCTGCGCCATGCCCGCCTCCCGGTTCACCTGGCCGAGCTGCTCCGGGGGAAAGGGTGCGCTGGCGCAGGCGGCCATGAGCAGGGTGAGGGCTATCAGCGCACGGGCGAGACCAAGCGGCGGCCAGCGGGTTCTCCAGCGGGCCACCCAGCTCATCGTCCAACGAGTCCTCGGGGGGCGTGACATGGCGGGTATCACCGGTGTATGGAGGGGGTGCGGGCGAAACGATCCCTGCCCCGCGGGGCTAGCAGGCCGTTGAAAAATGCCCATCTGCGGCGTTGCGCTCATCCTTCGTCACTGCGGCGTACTCTCATGTACGCCTCATTCCGAAGGATTTCTCGCGCCTTGCATCTGGACATTTTTGAACGGCCTGGGTAGGAGCTTTTCTTCAACGGGCTCCTAGCTTCAGGCAGGGCTAGGTTCAGGGTAGAGGAATGTCTCAGGGCGTGTCAAGAAAGGCGTTCGATTTCAGGCTGGCGGCCTGGATGCTCTATGACTTTGCCGCCACGGCCTTCGTCGTCGTGGTGGTGACGCTCATTGGCGGCCTCTACTTCAAGCGCATCGTCGCCCCCGGGCCCACGGGCGACCTCCTCTGGGGCGCGGCGGGGGCGGCCTCGACCGTGCTCGTCGCGGCGGCCGCACCTCTGCTCGGTGCCGCGGCCGACGAGGGCGGCTGCAAGGCCCGCTACCTCACCATCTTCTCGCTCGCCGCCATCGTGGCCAGTGCCTGCATCGGGGCCACCCATCCGGGCATGGCCGCCGTGGGGTTCATTCTCTTCGTCGCCGCCAACAGCGCCTTCCAGGTGGCGAGCGTCTTCTACCACGCCTACCTGCCCGAGCTGGCCAGCGAGGCCAACCTGTCGCGCCTGTCGGGCTACGGCTGGGCGATGGGCTACGCCGGGGCGATCTTCGCCGTGCTCGCCGTCTCGCCGCTCATCTCGGGTGGGATCAGCCTCGCCAGCTTTGAGCGCGTGCGCCTGGCCTTCCCCCTCCAGGCCGCCATCTTCCTGCTGCTCTCCCTGCCCGCCTTCTGGCTGCTGCGCGAGCGGCAAACCTGTCCGGTCTCGCCCGGCCGGGGCGTCTTCCGGCGCGGCGGCGCGCGCCTGCTCGAGACGTGGCGCGGGGTGCGCGGCCTCTCCCAGCTCACCCGGTTTCTGATCGCCTACGTCCTCTACAACGACGGCCTCAACACCGTCCTCTACTTCAGCATCATCTACGCCGCCGACACCCTGGGGCTAAGCATGCGCCAGCTCGTGCCCCTCTACCTCCTCGTCCAGACCTCAGGCATAGTCGGCGCGGTCGGCTTCGGGCGCCTGGGCGACCGCATCGGCATCAAGCCCACCCTGGCCGCCACCCTCGCCCTCTGGCTATTCGTGCTGCTCGGGGCCTGGGCGGCACGCACGGCAGGTGTGTTCTTCGTCGTGGCCGCGGCCGCTGGGCTCCTCATCGGCTCGACGCAGGCGCTCTCCCGCGCTATGATGGCGCTGCTCACCCCGCCCGGGCGCGCGGCCGAGTTCTTCTCCTTCTACGGTGTCTCGGGCAGGGTCTCGGCGGCGGCGGGCCCGCTCACCTTCGGCCTGGTGTCATACCTCACCGGCTCACAGCGGCCGGCCATCCTGTCCATCGCCGCCTTTTTCCTGATTGGGCTGGCCCTGTTGCTGCGCGTCGAGGTGGGCCGCGGCGTGGCCGAGAAGATGGCCGCGTCAAGAGGCCGATATGTATTGACTTGAAGGGACCTTTTCCGTATAAAATGGTGTCAGAGAGTTATTTTTTTTATTGCTTCTCGCAACTTAGGAGGGCTCGCAGATTAGTATGGGAAGCTACCTGCAGGGCGGTGTGCTCCACATGGTGCTCGGCGCCAGCCCCATGGTCAAGTTCATCATGGCCCTCCTCCTCGTCTTCTCCGTCGCTTGCTGGGCCATCATCTTCACCAAGTATCGGGAGTTCTCCGCCGCCGCCTCGGAGTCCAAGCAGTTCCTCGACCTGTTCTGGAAGAGCAAGAGCCTGGCCGGCGTCTACCAGGAGACTAAGAGCCTGCGCAACTCTCACCTGGCCCAGGTGTTCCGGGCCGGCTACGGCGAGCTGAACAAGCTCGGGCAGCTGCGCGGGCCTGAGGCCGACAGCGCGGTGGCCGACCTGGTCGGTCTCGACAACCTCAACCGCACCCTGGGCAAGACGGGCCGCAGCGAGGTCACCCGCCTCTCGGGCACGGTCGGCTTCCTGGCTACGGCCGGCAACACGGCCCCCTTTATCGGGCTCTTCGGCACCGTCTGGGGCATCATGGGCTCCTTCCACAGCATCGGCCTGACGGGCTCGGCCTCTCTGGCCGCCGTCGCCCCCGGCATCTCCGAGGCCCTCATCGCCACCGCGGCGGGTCTGGCCACGGCCATCCCGGCGGTCGCCTTCTACAACTACTACCTGAGCCGCCTCCGCCTCTTCGAGGACGAGATGGAAGGGTTCTCCGCCGAGCTGATCAACCTCGTCCGCAGGGACGCCCTGCGCCGCACAGCCAAGGAGTAGCCCGTGCAAGCGAGCGGGGGCGGCAGAGGCCTCCTGTCCGAGATAAACGTCACGCCGCTCGTCGACGTCATGCTCGTGCTTCTGATCATCTTCATGGTCACGGCCCCCATGATGATGCAGGGCGTCGACGTCGACCTGCCCCAGACCTCCGCCAAGGCTTTGAACGCCAAGCGCGAGCAGCTCATCATCTCCATCAACAAGAAGGCCGAGGTCTACGTCGACCGCTACAAGGTGGCCCCCGGCACGCTAGGCGAGAAGCTGGCCCGCATCCGCGAGAGCAAGCCCGGCTGCGAGTTCTACCTCAAGGCCGACAAGACGGTCCCCTACGGGGTCGTGGTCGCGGTGATGGCGGAGGCGAGGCAGGCCGGGGTCAAGACGCTGGGCATGGTGACGCAAACCCCGGAGGCCGGCAGGCAACGCGGCGGGCGATGAATGACTCAACGGGCGTCCTGTGGCCCGCCGGCGAGCGGCTGAGGCCCGAGAGGGCGCTGCGGCGCGGCATCACCATCTCGGTGGCGGTGCACCTGATCGTGGCGGTGCTGGCCGTGGCCTGGCCGCTCTGGAATCGTGGCCCCCGCCTGGACCTCTCCGACGCCTTCGTAGTCAACCTGGTCACGGAGCCTGGCCCGGCCCCCTCGACCGCCCCCAAGGGGGTGCCCGGGGCGTCCCTGCCGGTGGCTCTGTCCAAGGAGGCCCCCCACCAGCCCAAGGCCCTCAAGGCCGCCCCCGAGCCCCCCGAGCCGAAGGCGGCCCCGGTGTTGGAGGACAAAGCCGCCCTGCCCGAGGCGCCCGCGCGCGAGCCCAGGTGCCCCATGCTGCGCTCAGACAAGCGGCTGGCCGAGGCCATCGAGCAGATGCGGGCCCGGATACAGCGCGAGGCCGAGCTGCGGGCGACGCTGGCGCAGCTTCGCAGCAAGACGGCGGCCACGCGCGGCGCCGGCGGGGGCGATGTCGGCGGCGGCGGCGGCAAGCCCGGCCAGACATCGCTCAGCTTCAACCTCTACTACCAGGCCGTGTGGGAGAAGATCCGCAGCCATTGGGCGCTGCCCACCCTGCGCCAGCAGAACCTCAAGGCCGTGGTGGCGGTGCGCATCAGCCGCGACGGCTCGGTCGAGAAGGTGGAGCTCGAGAGCGGCTCCGGCGATGACGGCTTCGACCGCTCGGCCCTCAACGCCGTGCGGGCCGCCAACCCGCTGCCCCCTCTGCCGGGCGACTACCTCGGCAGCTACCACGAGGTCGGCATCAGATTCCATCAGTGAGTAGGTGATGAGACTACCCGTTTTGCTCCTCGCGGCCTGGCTGGCCATTGGCTCAGCCGTGGCCGACGCCAAGGTCTATATCGACATCGCCTCGCCGGGCTCGCACAGGGTCCCCGTGGCCGTGCCCGAGTTCCGGTTGCTCGGGCCCGCGCCCGCCCTCAGCGCGCAGCTCTCCGACGCCCTGTCGTCAGACCTCGCCTTCACCGGCTTCTTCGACGTCGTGCCCCGCGGCGCCTACCTCGAGGCCGCCTCGCAGGGGGCGACGGAGGGCATCACCGCGGGCAGCATTGACTTCCGGCGCTGGGGCCTGATAGGCTCGCACCTCCTGGTGACGGGCGGCATGTCGTCCAAGGAGGGGAACCTGCGCCTCGAGCTGCGCCTCTTCGACGTGCTCGAGGGCAAGATGATCGTGGGCAAGGCCTACGTCGGCCACCCCGACCAGGCCCGCCAGATGGTCCGCCGCTTTGCGGGCGAGATCGTGCGCGCCGTCACCGGCCTCGAGCCCATCTTCGACACCCGCATCGCCTTCGTCTCGGACGCTCGCGGCCACAAAGAGGTCTACGCGATGGACTACGACGGCTCCAGCGTCTCGCCGCTGACCGAGATGGGGGCGATCACCATGTCGCCCACCTGGAGCCCCACCGGCTCGGAGGTCACCTTCATCTCCTACCGCGCCGGCTCGCCCGACCTCTACTCCCTCGACCCGCAAAGCAAGCACATCCGCCGCCTCTACGCCGCCCGAGGCCTGGCGATGAGCCCCGCGTGGTCGCCGGACGGCTCAGTCTGTGCTGCGGCCTTGAGTTTTGAGGGCAATACTGATATCTGCCTCATCAGCCGCGAGGGCAAGCTCCTCAAGCGCCTGACCACCGACAGCGGCATCGACTGCGAGCCGAGCTGGTCGCCCGACGGCAAGCGCCTGGCCTTCGTATCGTCTCGCGGGGGCAGCCCGCAGGTCTACGTCCTCGACGTGGCCACGGGCGCGGTGCGGCGGCTCACCTTTGCGGGCAGCTACAACACCTCGCCCGCCTGGTCGCCGCGGGGCGAGCGCATCGCCTTCGCCGGCCGGGCAGGTGGCGGCTTCGATGTCTTCGTCATGAACGCCGACGGCGGCAACGTGCAGCAGCTCACCTCGGGCAAGGGCAGCAACGAGGAGCCCTGCTGGTCGCCCGACGGCATGCTGCTCGCGTTCAGCTCCACCCGTCTAGGCGGCTCGCGCATCTTTGTCATGAACGCCGATGGGACCAACCAGCGGCCGGTCGGGCCCGCCAAGGGCCGCCAGACCGAGCCGGCCTGGTCGCGGCAATTGGGAACACAGTGACATAATTCTTCTTCAACCCTTTCTTATTGCGCGGAGGTAATAGGGGATGCTTCGCAAGCTGCTCATTATCATGTCGGTCACTCTGCTCCTCGTCAACTTTGGTTGCGCCATGAAGTCGATCTGCCCGGCGGCAGGCCCGGGAACAAGCGCGGGTGCCGCTCCGGGCTCTGCCCCGCAGCTCGCCCCCGGCGGTGACATCGTCACCCCCGGTGAGGAGGGGCTGACCAGCCCCGCCGGCACTCCGGTCGGTGGCGCAGCCGCCGGGGACCACTCCGCCGCCGCGGCGAAGTTCGAGAACCAGGACGTGCTGTTTGACTACGACAGCTTCGAGCTGTCCCCGGCAGCCATCAGTGTCCTGGACGCCAAGGTCAAGTACCTCAAAGCCAACCCCGGCAAACGGGTGCGCATCGAGGGCAACTGCGACGAGCGCGGCAGCACCGAGTACAACCTCGCCCTGGGTGAGCGCCGCGCCTTCGCCGCCAAGAAGTACCTCGTGAATGCCGGCGTCGACGCCACCCGGCTCGACACCGTCAGCTACGGCGAGGAGCGCCCCGCGGACCCCGGCCACGACGAGGCGGCCTGGGCCAAGAACCGCCGGGACCACTTCTCCGTTCTGTAAGCGACAATGGCCGCGCGCACTCAGTGGTCGGCCCCGGCCGGGGTCGGCCCTGGCGCCGGCTGACAGGAGGAAGCCACCCTTGCTGAGGCACGCGAGCCTGATCATTCTGTGCGGCCTGCTGCTGGTACCCGCCGCCGGCTGCGCCATGCTGGAGACCGACATCCCGGCCCTGGAGAGCAACGTCAACGCGCACACGTCTACCATCAACAAGCTGCGCGCCCAGACCGACCAGCTCCAGGCCCGCCTCGACAACCTGGCCGCCAGGCAGCAGGACCTCAGCCAGAAGGACCAGGCGCAGGCCAGGCTGGGGGCCCAGCTCGACCAGCTCGAGGCCAAGATCAGCCAGCTCTCGGGCAAGATCGACGAGGACAGGCACTTCCTGGAGCAGGTCGGCCCGCGCATCGACAAGCTGACAGCCATCGAGCAGCGGCTGGCCGCCATCGAGCAGAGAACGACCGCCGCGCAGGCCAAGCTCGACGCCCTGGCCACCGGCCCCGGCCCCCTCTACGAAGACGCCCTGAGGCTGTTCAAGGCCGGGCAGTTCGAGCCAGCCCGGGCCAAGTTCGCCGAGTACCTGAAGAGCCACCCCGACGACGACCTGGCCCCGAACGCCCAGTTCTGGCTGGCCGAGTCCTACTACGGGCAGCAGCGCTTCGACGAGGCCATCGTCGAGTATCAGGGCGTGGTGGACCGCTACCCGCGCTCCGAGAAGGCCGCGGCCGCCCTGCTCAAGCAGTCGATGAGCTTTGCGCGGATCAACAGCGCCGACAACGCGCGCCTGGTGCTGGAGAAGCTGGTGGACCGCTACCCGGACAGCCCGCAGGCCGACGTCGCCCGCAAGGAGCTGGCGTCGAAGGGGGCCTCCGGGGACAAGGGCAAGGACAAGGAGAAGGCCGCCCCGGAGACGAAGAAGAAAAAGAAGTAGCCAGCGGGACAGTTGGGTGCCTGACCGGGTGGCAGCAGGCAGGTCTTAGAGGTTGGCTCACATGGCAGAGGGTTCAGTTCCGTACCCATCCGTCCTGGGCCCCGGGGAGCTGATCCGCAAGGTGCTCATCGTCACCTTCGAGCCCAAGGTGGGCGAGGTGGGCCAGGTCATCTTCGTCTCCCGGCGGCTGGTGGGCGGCGGCTTTGCCTGCTGCTACCACATCGGGCGCCTGTCGGGGGGCCTGTTCATCCCCGAGACGGCCGACTGCCTCGAGCGCACCTCCGCCGAGGAGGTCGACCTGCGCGCGGAGGCGGTCCTCGGCGGGGTCAGGGCCAGCCTCGAGGGCAAGTTCGTCACCCACGACATCATCGACCTGGCCTCGCTCGACACCCAGCAGGCCCAAATCGACTATCTCATCGCCCGCGGCCTGCGCCACCATGTCCGCGTGGAAGCCGCCTAGCCCAAACTCCCTCAGCCGAGCTCCATTTAACCCAGCTCCTGAAGCGCCCGCTCCAGGCTCGCCACCCCCTTGAGCTCAAGGCCCGCCGGCCCCCTGCCCGAGAGCCGCCCGAGGTTCGCCTCGGGGAGCAGGCAGCGGGTGAAGCCCAGCTTGGCCGCCTCGGCCAGCCGCAGCTCGGCCTGCCCCACGGCCCGCACCTCGCCAGACAGGCCCACCTCGCCGAAGACCACGGTGCGCTCACCCACCGGCCGATCGAGGAGGCTCGAGGCCAGGGCGAGGGCGCAGGCCAGGTCGAGGGCGGTCTCGCTCACCCGCACCCCGCCCGCCACGCTCAGGTAGCAGTCGTGCCCGGAGAGGTTCAAACCGACCTTCTTCTCCAGCACGGCGATGAGGAGGAGCAGCCGCCCGGTGTCTATCCCGACCGCCGTGCGCCGGGGCAGCCCGAAGCTCGTGCGGGCCACCAGCGCCTGGAGCTCGAGCAGGATGGGGCGCGTGCCCTCGAGGGCCGCCGTGACGACCGAGCCGGCCACCCCCCGCCTGCCCGACAGGAACAGGGCCGACGGGTTGGCCACCTCGGCCAGCCCCGCCTCGCCCATCTCGAAGACGCCGATCTCGTTGGTCGAGCCGAAGCGGTTCTTGACCGCCCTTAAGATCCGGAAGGCGTGGCCGCGCTCGCCCTCGAAGTAGAGGACGCTGTCGACGATGTGCTCGAGCAACCTTGGCCCGGCGATGGCCCCTTCCTTGGTGGTGTGGCCGATGAGGAAGAGGGGCATCCCCCGCTGCTTGGCCAGGATGGTCAGGCGGGCGGCGCACTCCCTGACCTGGGCCACCGTGCCGGGGGCCGAGCCGAGGTCCATGGTGAACAGGGTCTGGATGCTGTCGACGCACAGGATGTCGGGGGCCAGGCGGCCGACCAGGTCCACCACCCGCTCGAGGGCGGTCTCGGGGGCGAGCAGCACGCCGCTCGCCGCTAGCCCTAAGCGCTCGGCCCGCATCTTGATCTGGGCCGGGCTCTCCTCCCCCGAGACGTAGAGGACCTTCTTGCCGCGGCCGGCCACCGCGCCGCAGAGCTGGAGCAGGATGGTCGACTTGCCGATGCCGGGGTCGCCGCCCACCAGCACGACCGAGCCGGGAACGATCCCCCCGCCAAGCACCCGGTCGAGCTCACTGGAGCCCGAGGGCACCCTGACCTCGCCCTCCAGGGCAACGTCGCGCAGGGCCACGGGCTCGGCGGCGGCCCCCCATGCCGCCGGGGGGAGGCTTGCGGCCGGCTGGCGCAGCTCCTCGGCCAGGCTGCTCCAGGCGCCGCAGTCCGGGCAGCGCCCCAGCCACTTGGGGCTCTCGTAGCCGCAGGCCTGGCAGGCATAGACTGTCTTGGGCTTACTTTTGGATGCCGCTTTGCCCCTGGAGATTGCCACGGTTGCCCTCCCCGGCAGCTCGAATGGTGGCCTTGAGGCTTAGCTGACAGCCTGCCCCTTGTCAACAGGGCCCCAGGCAAGGGCCACCAGCGGCGGGCCAATTTGGTTTGACAGCCTGCGGCGCAGTTCCTATTATTCTGGCATAAACAGAGAATGTCACTCAGGGAGGGTTTGGGATATGTCGGAAAACGTCACCCAGGTCACGGACGCCAATTTTCAGAGCGAAGTCCTGGGCTCAGACAAGCCGGTGCTGGTAGATTTCTGGGCCTCCTGGTGCGGTCCGTGCCGGGCTATCGCCCCTGTCGTCGATGAGCTGGCCACGCAGTACAATGGCCAGATGCGCTTCGGCAAGTGCAATGTTGATGAAAACCCTGTCACGCCAGGCAAGTACAGCATCCGGGCCATCCCCACCCTCATCCTCTTCAAGGACGGGAAGGTCTTCGAGCAGATCACGGGCGCGGTGAGCAAGTCAGTCCTGGAGGAGGCGGTCAAGCGGCTTATCCGCTAACCATTCCCACCGGTCTCGACCTTTATGCATGAAAGCCTCGATCTGGCCATCATCGGAGGCGGCCCGGCAGGCCTCACCGCTGGCCTCTATGCCTCGCGGGCCCGCCTGAACGCCCTGCTCCTGGAGCAGATGGGCCCCGGCGGCCAGGTGCTCCTCACCGACTGGGTGGAGAACTACCCCGGGTTCCCCGACGGCCTGTCGGGTTACGGCCTGGTCGAGGTCTTCAAGGGCCACGCCCTGCGCTTCGGCCTGCGCCTGGAGACGAAGGAGGTTCGCGCCCTTCGCTTCGGCCGCCCCCACGTCCTCGAGCTGGCAGACGGCGAGCTCGAAGCCAAGGCGGTCATCATCGCCTCCGGGGCACGTCCCAACCGCTTGGGTGTGGCGGGCGAGGGCAAGCTGACCGGCAAGGGCGTGTCCTTCTGCGCCACCTGCGACGGCCCCTTCTACCGCACTCAGGTGGTCGCCGTGGTCGGCGGCGGCGACTCGGCCGTGGGCGAGGCCGTATACCTCACGCGCTTCGCCTCGAAGGTCTATGTCATTCACCGGCGCGACACCTTCCGGGCAACGAAGGTCGAGCAGGAGCGCCTGCTGGCCAACGACAAGGTCGAGGTGCTCTGGGACACCGTCGTCGAGGCGGTTGACGGCGAGGACCGGGTCGAGGGGGTGCGCCTGCGCAACCTGAAGACGCGCGAGCACCGGCGCCTGGCCGTGGACGGGCTCTTCGTCTACGTGGGCATCCACCCCAACGTGGGCTTCCTGGCGCCCGGCCAGCTAGAGGCGGACCCCTGGGGCTTCCTCATGACCGACGAGGAGATGCGCACCAGAGCGCCCGGGGTGTTTGCGGCGGGGGACGTCCGCAGCAAGTCGCTGCGCCAGATCGCCAACGCCGTCGGCGAGGGGGCCGTGGCCGCCCACAGCGCCGAGAAGTTCGTCAGCGCCTACTAAAAGGAGTCAATCATGCCCATATACGAGTTCGAGTGCTGCTCCTGCGGCGAGAGGTTTGAGGCCTACTGCGGCCTGTCGGGCCCGGCCGAGGAGCTGAAGTGCCCGCGCTGCGCCAGCCCCAAGCTGGAGCGGCTACTCAGCACCTTCAGCTCACGCACCGGCAGCAGGCTTGCGCCCGCCGACAAGTCCTGCTCCCGTTTCTCCTGAGGCGGCAAGTAGCCCCGCGGCGGTCGGCCGCAGACCCTGAGCCCCAAGCACCCGAAAGAGAGCCAACCGTGACCACCAGAACCATCCTCTGTCTTGGCCTGCTGTGCGGCAGCCTCCTGCTGCCCCTCAGCGCGTGCCACCACGCCGCCGCCCCCGAGCCCGGCCCCACCCAGCTCTCCCAGGAGGGCGAGCGCGCCTTCGAGCGCAAGAAGTGGGCTCAGGCCGTCGACGCCTTCCAGAAGCTGAAGGACCGCTACCCCTTCAGCCCCTACGCCCTGACGGCGGAGATGAAGATCGCCGACGCCCTCTACATGCAGGAGAAGTACGAGGAGGCCATCGCCGCCTACCAGGAGTTCGAGCGGATGCACCCGAGGAACGAGGCCGTCCCCTACGCCATCTACATGCAAGGTGAGGCCAACAACAAGCGCATGCTCTCCCAGGACCGCGACCAGGCCCCGACAGCCGAGGCGCTACGCAACTTCCAGCGCCTGGTGACCGACTACCCCGACAGCCCGCTCGTGGCGCAGGCCAAGACGAGGATTGTCGAGGCGCAAGACAGGCTGGCGGCCCAGGAGCTCTACGTCGCCCGGTGGTACGAGCGCACCGGCCACCCGCGCTCCGCCCTGGCCCGGCTGAGCTACCTGCTCAAGAACTACGCGCAGACACCGAGCGCGCAGGCGGCCCGCCAGTTGCTGCCCGAGGTGCAGGCGGCGGTGGCCAAGGAGACAGCCAAGGGCGAGCGCCCCTCCGAGATCGGCCCCGCCCCTGCGCCCATCGACGGCGGGGTGTATCAGCAAGGCCCGCCCGTGCCGTAAGGCTGCCCGCGCAACCTGAGCCAACAAAAAAGGCGACCCCAACCAGATCGGCTGAGGCCGCCTTTTTGCTTAGCCTAGTCTAAGTTCGTGCGGTCTATTCCCCCGCAATCACGAATAACTTCAGGGCTCACAAATGTTTTTGTATTTCCAAGAATCACGTAACGATTGTTGGAGATATCGATGCAAGTCAGCTTGTATAATTTGTCCTTACGCAGGAAATACTCCTGTG
>Ga0315282_10015160_pt1 | contig 11404 bp, 8 predicted proteins | sample YL17G07_20_MG_FD_203693 | JGI IMG/M metagenome (GOLD analysis project Ga0315282, IMG submission 203693) | Sediment microbial communities from Yellowstone Lake, YNP, Wyoming, USA - YL17G07_20 | ecosystem: Environmental > Aquatic > Freshwater > Lake > Sediment | place: USA: Wyoming | collected...
ATCGACTGGCACTGCCACAACATCGACGTGGCCTGCTGGACCAAGGGGGCCTGGCCGGTCTCGGCCCAGGGGATGGGCGGCCGCTGCTATGAGCAGGCGGGCAACCAGTTTGACCATTACACGGTGGAATACACCTTTGCGGACGGCACGAAGCTGTTCGCCTTCTCGCGGCATATTAATGGCTGCTGGGAGACCTATTCCGACTACGCCCACGGCTCCAAGGGGTCGGCTGTGATTATGACGACCCTGGGCGAGCCCAAACCGAGGATATACAAGAGCCACAACATGGTCGCAACGGAATTGGTTTGGGAGTATGGCCGGCCCGACTGCAACCCGTACCAGGCCGAATGGCAGGCGCTTCTGGACGCTATCCGACAGAATAAGCCGCACAACGAGGCCCGGCGGGCCGGCGAGGCGGACATAGCCGCGTTAATGGGACGAATGGCGACCCACACCGGCCAGTACATCACCTGGGACCAGGCGTTGAAGTCTGATTTCCAGTTCGTCAAAGACATTGACAATATGACCTTTGACACCCCCGCCCCAATCCACGAGGGTCCCGACGGCATCTATCCGGCCCCGCAGCCGGGGCTCTCGAAAGAATTTTGACGGGGATGTATAATTTGCAATTGACGATTGTCTGTCGGTTTTCGATTGCCACCTCAAATCGTAAATCGCAAATCGAAAATCCTACACGAAGCAGCCCGCCCTTCTTCAGCTTTATGACGTGGAAAAACGCTTGTAAAGTTCGCGCTTATGGAGATAATGGGGGATAATGGAGCCCGAACAACGTTTGGGCAAGGAGCAAATTGTGGCTTCCGGAACAAATGTACTAAACAAATGTACTATTTGAAGCAGACACCAGTCAGTAGGAGAAAAACTGCAATGAGTGAAATCACGAAAAAAAGCATATCGCGTCGCGAGTTTTTGAAGAACACCGGTCGGATAGCCGCGACCTCGGCTTTGGCGGCGGCGGTCGTTCCGCGCATCTACGCAGCCCAGAACAATACCATTAACGTGGCCCTGGTTGGCTGCGGCGGTCGCGGGAGCGGCGCGGCCGGCGACGCCCTGTCTTCGAAGATGGGGCCGACCAGGCTGGTCGCCATGGCCGATGTTTTCGAGGACCGGCTGAAAGGGTCGTACAAAGCCCTCAGCGAGCAGTTCAGCGAACGGATAGACGTGCCGCAGGACCGGCGATTCATCGGCTTCGACGCCTATCGCAAGGCCATCGACTGCCTGCGTCCGGGTGACGTTATGATACAGGCGACGCATTCGGCCTTCAGGGCGATGCACATCGAGTATGCCATTGAGAAGGGCGTGAATGTCTTTATGGAAAAGTCGTTTGCGCCTGACCCGGGAGGCATCCGGCGGATACTTCGCCTTGGAGAGGCAGCGGCGAAAAAGAACCTCAAAATAGCATGCGGGCTTATGTGCCGGCATTCGTCTGCGCGGCAGGCGCTAATACAGAAGATACGCGATGGTGCGCTGGGCGACATCCACCTGATACGTGCGTACCGAATGGACCCCGGCGCAAGAATGGAGCCGTTCAAAGGCGGGGAGAACGAACTGCTGTGGCAAATCCGGCGTCCCTACTTCTTTATGTGGGCCTCCTCGGGTTGGTTCATCGAGATGATGATACACCAGGTTGACGAGTGCTGCTGGATTAAGGACGCCTGGCCGGTCTCGGCACACGGCCTGGGCGGACGCGAGCCGAACATCGCCGATTGCAGCCAGAACCTCCACATCTACGCCATCGAGTACACCTTTGCCGACGGCACGAAGGCGCTCGTCAACAGCCGCGCGATGCCGAACTGCCACAACGATTTTGCCACGTTCGTGCACGGAACGAAGTGTGCCGCGCAGTTCTCGGGCAATGTTCACGCCCCCACCGTGCAGATATACAAGGACCAGCGGACCGCCAAAGACAATATTTCCTGGCGGCCGGAGGAGGAAAAGGTAAGCCCGTATCAGAACGAGTGGGACGTGCTGTTAGGCGCAATCCGCCAGGACCGGCCGCACAACGAGGTCCAGCGGGCGGCGTTTGCGAATCTGGTCTCCCTTATGGGCCGGGCAGCAGTCCACTGCGGCAGAATCGTCACCTGGGACGAGGTTATGGCTTCCGATTTCAAGTTCTGCTCGAACGTGGATGCTCTCACTTATGATAGTCCTGCGCCGGTGCAGGCGGATGCGCAAGGCCGTTATCCGGTGCCGCTTCCGGAGACCTGGAGAGAAATCTGAACAGCGGCGGGACTGTCCAAATATTCGTAAGATTCCTCCGGACAGGATTGGAATACGGATTCCGGAAATCCTGAGGGCTGCATGTCACTGTCACGGGAAACACCTGTTGTTCATTGTTCATTGTTTGTTGTTCATTGTTTGTTGTTCATTGTTTACAATGCGCTTCATAACGCCAAGGTGCTTATGAAATTACATCCCGTAATAGCAGGGTTGATTCCTGCTGATTATTAAATTAGAATGCCCGGCAAAAGTAAAAAACAGCGGCTTTGCGCAGCATACTGTAAATACAAAAATTGCAAAATATTTGGAAGGCACAGAGAAAAAGGTGGCAAAACACAAGCTGGCCTGCGCGAATAAAGTGAAATATCTCTCAGGAAAACGCATCCTTCCGGGGCCGATTTCCAAAGCTACAGATATAGTAAAATTAATAGACAACATGGATGCATACAACGGCGGCAGACTAAGAGCCGCCTGTCATCTATTGAGAGACAGATATTCCCGGGAAGATGTTACGATAGGTTTAAGCCTGGCGGGGGCTTTAACGCCGGCAGGATTGGGGCCTTCTGCAATAATTCCTCTGATGAATCACGGTTTTGTCGATTGGATGACCGCAACAGGCGCGAATATGTATCATGATTTGCACTTTGCGTTCAATTTGCCGATGCACAGAGGCAGCCACACCGTTGATGATGCCGATTTGAGGAGAAAAGGCGTCACAAGAATTTATGACATACTGTTTGATTATGAAGATGTCCTGATGGAAACCGACAGGAGACTGATAAAGATATTAGTAAGGCCGGAATTCCAGAAAGAAATGGGCACGCGGGAATTCTATCATCATCTCGGGAGAATTCTCAACGAACTCGAAGAGAAAAACAAGCTTGGAGAAGTAAGCGTTTTGGCGGCGGCCTACAGAAACGGCATACCTGTTTTCACGTCGTCTCCGGGAGATTCGACAATCGGGATGAATGTCGCCGGCTTAGAGCTCCTGGCGGAGGCATCGGGCCTGCAGGATTTGTTTAAGCTGAAAATAAATCCGAGCATCGATGTTAATGATTCGACGGCAATAATATTAAACGCCAAAAAATATGAAAACGGGAAAACAGCCGTTATCCTCATCGGCGGCGGAAGTCCCAAGAACTTTATGCTCCAGACGGAGCCGCAAATTCAGGAGGTTCTGATGATTCCGGAAGCAGGTCAGGATTATGATATCAACGTAACAGATGCCAGGCCTGACACGGGAGGATTATCAGGGGCTCCGCCAAGCGAGGGTGCAACCTGGGGGAAAATTGACCCGACGAAATTGGATGAAACCGTAACGGCCTATCTCGATGTTACGGTTGCATTGCCGATGATGGTTGCTTATGTCATAAAGACTACCAGGCCTAAAAAACAAAAAAGATTATATGACCGAGGGCAGGAGCTGCATAGAAAGCTGATAAAGTCTTATCTTGAGAATAATAGAGAGGTCGAAAAACTCAAAGGGCTTATCAGGAAACTTAGTGCCTGAACAAAATATGGAACGGATATGATAAAAAAATTTCTCAAGTTGGCGGAAAAGCATGGAACTCCTTTATTTATAATCGACCATGACAAAATAAGGAGAAACTACAGGGTTTTTAAGAAGAATCTGCCGAGAGTCCAGGCCTATTATGCGGTAAAAGCGAATTCAAATCAGGAAATAATCAAGACGCTGTTCAATGAGGGCTCGAGCTTTGATGTTGCTTCCTACAATGAGTTCATGCAGATCTACAAATACGTCAGGCATTTTGAAGAAAAAGACAAAGATTTCTATATCTGGGACAAGATAATCTTCTCAAACACGGTAAAAGACAGGGCGACACTGCGGAAGATAAGACGGTATAAGCCTCTTGTTACATACGACAGTAAGGACGAGCTGAAGAAAATCAAGGAAAACTGCGATTTGGCCGGCCTGGTTTTAAGATTGAAAGTCCCGGATACCGGCTCGCAGGTGGAAATGAGCTCAAAATTCGGGGCGGAACCTGGCGAGGCGTGTAATCTGATAAAACAGGCCTTTGATTCGGGATTGGTGGTTGAAGGATTAAGTTTTCACGTTGGAAGCCAGTGCACTAATTTTGATAATTACACCTCTGCGCTGGCAATAACATCTGAGATTTTCAATGACTCCTGCAGAAAAGGATACAACCTGAAAATTGTTGACATCGGCGGAGGATTTCCTGTGCCTTATGACTCACAGGTTCCTAAATTTGAAAGGCTCACGGAAATAATAAATTCCGAGTGCAAAAGACTATTCCCGCAGGATGTGGAGCTTATAGCCGAACCCGGAAGATTTATGGTGGCCACTTCAGCCACGCTCGTTTCGGAAATAATAGGAAAAGCAAGGAGAAATGAAAAGATTTTCTACCACATAAATGACGGGGTCTATCACACGTTCTCAGGGGTTGTTTACGACCACTGGATTCCTAATTTTCAGTCCGCGAAGCGCGGGAAAAAAGAGGTGTGTGCCGTTGTCGGCCCGACATGCGATAGTTTTGACAAAATCTCACTGTCGGAACAACTCCCGGGGAATTTGGAAATCGGCGATTATCTTTACACAGAAAATATAGGAGCGTACAGCATTGCCTCTTCGACAAGATTTAACGGCTTTGAGGGCGCCAAAATCCTGCACATTAATAATTGAACTTTTTCTTTCATCCGTTTCCTCATCTTCACTGTTACTTGCGGAAACTACTATTGTTTTTGCCGAGAATTCGATTGCCGGTTGGTAGTGTCCGGACTTTTGCATATTTATTTCGGTTTATAATACTTCCGTGCCATGATGTGAAAAAGCGCTTGTGCAGTGCAAGGCCAGGGATATAATGAGGGGTAATGGAGTCCAAACGAGGTTTGGGCCAGGAACAATATGGTAGCTTCTGGAACAAAGGTCCCGTTTGAAGTAAACACAAGTCAGCAGGAGAAGATTGCGATGAGTGAAATCACGAGAAAAAGAACATCGCGTCGCGAATTTTTGAAGAACACAGGCCGGATAGCCGCGACTTCGGCTCTGGCGGCAGCGGTCGTTCCGCGGATCTACGCAGCAGAGAACAATACTATCAAACTGGCACTGGTCGGCTGCGGCGGGCGCGGGAGCGGGGCAACGGTGGACGCGTTCGAGTCGCCTAATGGACCTGTCAAATTGGTGGCGATGGCGGACCTGTTCGACAATCGGCTGGCCGCGTCCCACAAGAATTTGAGCGAGAAGTACACGTATCGAATGGACGTGCCGCCGGAGCGGCGGTTCGTGGGGTTCGACGCCTGGCGGAAGGCGATTGACTGCCTGCGTCCAGGCGATGTCGCGATGCTGACCGGCTATGCGGGCTGGCGGCCGGGGCAACTGGAATACGCCGTGGAAAAGGGCGTGAACGTGTTCATGGAAAAATCGTTCGCGTGCGATCCACCGGGCGTGCGGCGCGTCATCAAGGCCGGGGAGGCGGCGGAGAACAAAAACCTCAAGATCGCCGCCGGCCTGATGTGCCGTCATTCGCGGAACCGCCAGGAACTCATCCAGCACATCCGCGATGGGCAGCTTGGCGAGATTCAGCTGATCCGCGCTTACCGGATGCAGCCGGTTGGCCCGTTGGGCAACCGTCCGCCGCAGGAGAAGGAGCTGCAGTGGCAGATTCGACACTTCACGAGTTTCCTCTGGGTTTCAGGGGGGCTGTTCGCCGAGATGGACATTCACCAGATAGACGAGATTTGCTGGATCAAGGACGCCTACCCTGTCTCGGCGCACGGCATCGGCGGGCGCGCGGCCAACAGCACCGATTGCAGCCAGAACCTCGACTCCATCTCCATCGAGTGGACCTTTGCCGATGGAACCAAGGCGACGGACGTGGCTCGCTGGCTCTCGAACTGTCACAACGAATTCGCCACCTACGTCCACGGCACGAAGTGTGCGGCGCAGTTCTCCGGCAGCGGTCACGCCGGGACGGTGCAGATTTACAAGGACCAGCGGATCGCTACGGACAACATCGCGTGGAGAGCGAAACCGGAGCAGTTCAGTCCCTGGCAGGCCGAGTGGAACGCGCTGCTGGATGCGATACGCAACAACCGTCCGCACAACGAGGCGAAGCGCGCCGCATTGTCGAACCTTGCCGACATCATGGGCCGGGCCGCCGTCCATTCCGGCAAGACCATCACCCGGGACGAAGCGATGGCCTCCAACTTCCAGTTCTGCCCGAACATCGACCGCCTCACCGACGACAGCACACCACCGGTGCAGGCGGACGAGCAAGGCCGTTATCCGGTGCCGGTTCCGGGCACGTGGACAGAAATCTGAACAGCGGCGGTAATGTCTAAATTCACGGGAGTATTATAATAGTTGCTGCCCCGAACCATACGACGTAATTCCGCGCTATGAAGCAAAAAAACGCTTGTGAAGTGCGGGGCCAGGAATATAATGAGGGGCAATGGAGTCCAAACGAGGTTTGGGCCAGGAGCAATATCGTAGTTTCTGGAACAAAGTTACCATTTGAAGTAAACACAAGTCAGTAGGAGAAGATTGCAATGAGTGAAATCACGAGAAAAAAAACATCACGTCGCGAATTTTTGAAGAACACAGGCCGGATAGCCGCGACTTCGGCCCTGGCGGCGGCGGTCGTTCCGCACATCTACGCGGCGGAGAACAATACCATCAAGGTGGCACTGGTCGGCTGCGGTGGCCGTGGCGGTGGCGCAGCATCTAATGCTCTGTCCGTTAAGAACGGGCCAATCAAGCTCGTCGCCATGGCCGACGTCTTCGAGAACCGCGTTGCTTCCAGTTACAAGGGTTTGAAGGACCGGCACGCTGCACAATTTGACGTTCCCGATGACCGCAAGTTCGTCGGCTTTGATGCTTACAAAAAGGCGATGGATTGTCTTGATGCCGGTGATGTGGTGATTCTTGCGACGCCTCCGGCGTTCCGCTGGGTGCATTTCACCTATGCCATCGAGAAGGGCCTCAATGTCTTCATGGAGAAACCGGTTACCGTTGACGGTCCGACCAGTCGGCGGATGTTCAAGCTCGCCGAAGAGGCAACGGCGAAGAACCTAAAAGTAGGAGTGGGATTGATGTCCCGTCACAGCCGGGCGCTTCAGGAACTGTACCAACACATCCAGGACGGCGAAATCGGCGACCTCATTCTGTTGCGCGGCTACCGGATGCATGGACCAATCGGGTTCTTCTCCTCGCTGCCCAAGCCACCCCGTATCAGCGAACTGCTTTACCAGGTGCAGCGTTTCCACAGCTTCATCTGGGCCAGCGGCGGGTGCTTCAGCGACTTCTATATCCACCACATCGACGAGCTCTGCTGGATGAAGAACGCCTGGCCGATCAAGGCCCAGGCCTTGGGCGGTCGCCATTATCGGCAGAGTCCCGAAGGCATTACTTACGTGGACCAGAATTTCGATACGTATTCAGTGGAATACACGTTCGCCGACGGCGGCAAGTTCATTATGGATGGACGCTGCATCATGGGCTGCAACGACATTTACTCCAGCTACGCGCAGGGCAGCAAAGGCATGGCGATCGTCGCAAAGAGCGGTGACTGTGGGATGCCCTCCAGCACTTACAAGGGCCAGAATCCGACGCGCTCAAACTTGCTCTGGGAATCCAAAGTCAACCCGGGCGAGCAGGACCCATATCAAAACGAATGGAACGAGCTGATAGATGCCATCCGCAAAGACAAGCCCTACAACGAAACCGAGCGCGGCGTCAAGGCCAGTCTCGTGACGAGCATGGGCCGCATGGCCGCGCATACCGGCCAGGAAATCACATACGACGGGATTCTCAACTGCGACCACGAGATGGCGCCCGGCCTGGACAAGTTGACGATGGATTCTCCTGCGCCCCTTCAGGCCGGGTCCAACGGCAAATATCCCGTTCCTCAGCCGGGCATCACTAAACAGCGGGAATACTGAGGCTTCATCTGACAACTGTGTAAGCATCGGAAAATCAGGTTCTCGTGCGAACTCAGGATTCGCCGGCGCTTGAGGTCGGAACGCCTTTCCTGATGAACCACCTGAACGAAGCGGGTACGGTCAGAGAATCAGTTTGATCAGGAGACTTGTTGATGCTGACGTGGAACTGGTTTACATATTCGGTTAAGAAGGCCTGGGGCAAACACGGCCTGAAAGTAAATCGTGGGGTCAAACATTTAGCATTGGCGGTCTTGAGCCTTATTGCCTTTCAGTGCTGGGGGGCACCGGGTGAGGCACAGGGGCCTGCGAAAGGCTACACCGAGACTGTCACCACCAAGAGCGGCGAGAAAGTCTCGTTCAAAATGGTACTCATTCCCGGCGGGACATTTCTGATGGGAAGCCCGGAGGGCGAACCAGGCCGCAAAGATGATGAGGGACCACAGCACAAGGTACGCATCGACCAGTTTTACCTATGTACGACGGAGACCACTATCGAGCTTTTTCTGGCATACTACTATGAGACTGTGAGCGCGAAAAAAGACTTTACTGAGGTGGAAGAGGCAAAGAAGGAAGCGGAGCAGGTCGCAAACGACGTTGACGCAATGACTGGTCCCACCCCCGTGTACGGCGATATGACGATGGGGTATGGGAAGACGCATCCGGCGATAGGAATGACCTGGCACAATGCAATGAACTTCTGCGAATGGCTTTCAAGAAAGACCGGCAGGAAATATCGCCTGCCGACAGAGGCCGAATGGGAATATGCCTGCCGGGCGGGCGCCACTAACGTCTTTGGCTTTGGAAACGACCCCAATCAGCTTGCAGAATTCGCGTGGTACAAAACCAATTCTGACGGCGAGACCCACGAGGTCGGCAAGAAAAAAACCAATGTGTGGGGTTTGTACGATATGTTGGGCAATGTCAGCGAATGGGTTTACGACTTTTACAGCCCGCAGGCATATAAGGATGCTGCAAACAACAGCCCCGCCACCAACCTACGAGGTCCGACGGCCGGCAAGGTTCATGTAGCTCGCGGCGGTGACTATACCAGCCCGATAGAAGATATGCGATGTGCGGCCAGGACGTTCGAAGAGGAAGGGTGGCGCTCCGGCGACCCACAGATACCCAAGAGCAAGTGGTGGCTGCCCGGAATGGACTTCATAGGCTTTCGCGCAGCTATGTCCATCGACCCAAATGCGGGGAAGCCGAACGATGGACAGAAATAGTTCCAGGAAAAAGGAGACACTATGGCACACTCAAATGAATCAAAAAAAGAGACCCGTACAACACGGCGTGACTTTTTGAAGACTTCCACGTTGGCAGCTTCGGCTGCTGTGTCAGGCGCGCTGGATGTAAGTCGCAGCGTATTTGCCGCAGGCAGTGATACCATCCGTGTGGGCGTAATCGGCTGCGGCGGACGCAATGCCGGCGCTGCGGCCCAGGCGCTCACGGCGGACTCCGGGGCGCGGCTCGCCGCGATGTGCGATATCTTTATGGACCGTGTCAAAGAGAAGCGGCAACTCCTTAAAGAACAGAAAGGCAGCCAGGTTACGGTGGACGACGACCACTGCTTTACCGGCTTCGATGGCTACAAGCACGTGATAGAATCCTCCGACGTGGTGCTGATTGCCAACGCTGCCAAGTTCCACCCGTTCCATGCTATGGCTGCGGTTGAGGCCGGAAAGCATGTGTTCGTGGAAAAACCCCACGGCATCGACCCGGCCGGCGTCAAGCTTATGCAGCGAGCGTCCGAGCTGGCAAAGCAAAAGGGGCTGTGTTTCGTCTCCGGTCTGCACAGCCGCTATCACACGGGATACGCCGAAACGGTCCAGCGGATTCACGATGGCGCCATCGGCGATGTGGTCGCTATCGAGGAAAACTTCCTCCGCGGCCCGTACGGCGTGATAGAGCGCAAGCAGGGACTGTCGGAGGTCGAATGGCAATGCAGCACCCAGTATCATTTCCGCTGGCTGTCGGGAGACGACGTCGTGCAGTCACTGGTGCATAACCTTGACCGCTCCAGCTGGGTGATGAGGAACCAGGCGCCCGTGAAATGTCATGGTCTGGGCGGACGGTCTTCGATGACAGAACCGATATACGGCGATGTGTTTGACCACCATTCGGTCGTTTATGAATTTGAGAGCGGGGCGCTCATTTACGCCTTCTGCCGCACGACGAACGGCTGCTACGATTCTTCTTCGAGCATCATCCTCGGCAGCAAAGGCAAGGCAGACATTATGCGCTGCCGGATTTGGGGCGAAACAAACTGGCGATGGGAAGGCAGATGCGACCCATATCAGAGAGAGCACGATGTGCTATTTGCGGCCATCCGCTCCGGCCCGCCCGTCAATAACGGCGACTATATGGCCCGCAGCACGATGATTTCGGTGATGGGACAGATTTCCTGTTATACCGGCAGGGAGGTTACGTGGGAGCAAGTCAATAAGTCCGATTTCTATTATCCGCCTAAACCAGAGGAATGCCGCGATGGAATGGAACCGCCGGTCAAGGCCGGCGCCGATGGCAGCTATCCTGTGCCCAAGCCGGGTTTTACGCAAATGATTTGAGCCATTGCCTTGCTGGAAAGCCCCCGACAGAAACATTCGGGGCGCCGAACGACTTAATAGTTGTGGCTGGACAGGCAGCCCAGAATTTCCATCTTGCTTTCCCACCTGTGAGTGTTGAGCGACGTGGTGACCCGCCAATGGCTTTCTGGCGGGCTGCCCCACAGCATATTCAACCACTTTTGTATGAGCCGCAGTATTTTCATATCTGACACCTCCTGATTCTGGGGTGCACCGCATATTATGACCATGCCATACGGTGCCGCGTTCCATCTTTCTTTCCACATATAAAAGGCAGCAACTGGGCATCAGGTAACAATTTTAGGGGCTTAACAACCCGCATTCCCTCACGGCAGGCCCGGGGCAAGCGGGTCCGCCATTCACCAGAAAAAAACCAGGATTGCAAAAACCGACTTTATTGAACATAATTCGTGGACAAAAAGAACTCAATGGTTAAGCTTTACAGAGGAATTCGGTAACCCTTTTATAAGGAACTGTGTTATGAAAAAGCCAACCAAACTATCGCGACGTGATTTCGTACGAACCACATTGGGCGCAGGTGCGGCCTTAAGCGTCCCAACCATTTTTGGAACAACCGCCAAGGGACAAGGCAAGACCTTCAAAGTGGCGCTCATCGGTTGTGGCGGCCGTGGTCGCGGCGCCGCCACCGAAGCGCGCGAGGC
>Ga0315282_10015161_pt1 | contig 11404 bp, 11 predicted proteins | sample YL17G07_20_MG_FD_203693 | JGI IMG/M metagenome (GOLD analysis project Ga0315282, IMG submission 203693) | Sediment microbial communities from Yellowstone Lake, YNP, Wyoming, USA - YL17G07_20 | ecosystem: Environmental > Aquatic > Freshwater > Lake > Sediment | place: USA: Wyoming | collected...
CTGCGCGCTGGTGAAGCCGGGCAAGAGCATCATCGAGGTGGAGGCGCCCTCGGTGAGGAAGAAGATGAAGGACAAGGCCTTCGCCCGTTCCGTCAACCGCGAGGATATCATCCGCGGCGCAGCCGAATTGGGCGCCGATCTGAACGAGCACATCAGCTTGTGCATCGAGGCCATGAAAACGGTGGCCGGCGAACTGGGCCTGGGAAGTAGGCTGTAGGCTGTGGGCTGTAGGCCGTAGGCTGTAGGCTGTAGGCCGTAGGCTGTGGGCAGCGCCCCCGGCATAAAGCCCGCAGCCCACGGCCTATTCAAAGCTGACGCCGTAGTTGTAACCGGCGGTTTCCATGCGGGTGATGCGCACGATGCGGCTCGGAGTCTCCATGGGTTGCTCGCCCTCCCGAAAGTGCATGGCCACCCAGATCACCTCGTCCAACTCGTAAGCCGCGCGGCTCTCGAAGCAGATACCGCCGCGCGAGACGTTGATGGGAGCGACGATTTCCGACGAAGCGGCGCGCCGGACGCGCGCCCGAGTCCTCAACTGGATTCGGCGGGACCCGCGCCGGTCGCTCCAGGAAATCGGCGGAGCAACCTCCGCGGCAGGCGCGGCCTCGGGCTGGGGGACGGGCGGCGGTGGAGCGGGGACGGGCGGCGGTGGAGCGGCCACGGGCGCCGGTGCGGCTTCCTCTTTGACGGGAGCCGCGGCCGGCTCTCCCTCCACCCGCCATTCCGTGCTTTCCATGCACTGCGGGCAATGCCGCATCAGCCGCCCGGTCTGTTCCAGATTCGCGGCCGCCTCTGTATCCAGCGCCACCGACTCCCGCGTGCCGCAGTGGCTGCAGCACAAATGGCGGCGCAACCGCTCATCCGGGACCGGCTCGGCGGGCAACCCGAAATCGAGTTGCCAGATATCGACGCTGTGATCGCGCAGGGAAATGGTCGCTTCGTTGGGCGCCGCCATGGCCTCGAACACGAATTCCGCCTGGTTGCCATTCTCTTTATTGAAAATCAGCAGGTCGGATCCCGGTTGCGGCGAATGCCTGAGGCGAATTCTGGCCCAGGTGGCCGCCACCTCGATGGTGGACGTATCTTCCTGGAACCCGTCGCCCTTCTGGTCGGTGCCGAAGACCACAACCCCGATCTTCTTCGTGTACTGTGGTTGGGACATGGGAGCAGGAATTATGGCACTGTTGCGGGCGCCGCCACAAGACCGGGCGCCACCCGGCGAAAACTGGCGGGCCAGTGTGCTGTCTCATAAATAGCCCCACAATGGCGAAGGCAGAAAGCGGAAGGCAGAAGGCAGCAAGCATCTGCGTTTGCCGCCTTCCGCCTTCATCGTTGTAGACCTATTTCAGAGACACAACCCTAAAGACCGCCGCTACAGGCGGCACCGAGGTTGCGAAAGAAATCGTCCAGAGAACGGCGGAACAGGCGCTCGAGCATGCGGTCGCCCAGCACGGCGAGCATGCCGCTGCCCCGCAATTCCGCGCTGTAGCGCAGCTCCGTGCCTCCGGCCGCCGCGCCTCGGAGGTCGATTTCCGCCCATCCCTCAACGGCGCCCATAGGGCCCGCGGCGGCCGCGGCCAGGCGGCAATGCTCCGGCGGAATGCACTGTTCGAGGCGCAGGCGCCCTTCGAAAACTCCGGTGACCGGTCCGGCGGCCACGGCCAGCCGAATTTCGAGCACGCCTTCCTGCTGCTCGGTGACTGCCTGGCAGCCAGGTATCGCCCCCTTCAGCACCTCCGGCGTCACCAGGCATGTCCATACCTGCTGCCGGCCGGCGGGCAGTTCATATTGGCCTTCGATCTTCGTGGGCACTCCTCGCTCTCCTGGCCGGCGACGTTTGTTGGTTCCACGTCTGCTCTCTCGTCCCGGAGAAACGGAATCCCATTATGAAGGCCAGGGAGGAATGTGGGCAACCGGCTCACGCTCGCAGCTCCGTTGCGGCGCTGTGTCGCCGGATAGAATCACCGCATGGCTTCCGCCAGGCGCGCAAAGGGCAGGCACTTCCTTCTCTACTGGCAGCAGTGGGCGGTCGATTACGTGGTCGAGCGCCAGCAGCCGCTGGGGCGGATCGGAAGCAGCCATTTCCGGTTGGCCTCGCCGGGAGACACAATCTGGATCGTGGGAGTGGCGCGTGGCCGCGTTCACCTGGTCGGCCGCCTGCGCGCCGCCGAGGTGCTCTCCCGCCGCGCAGCCGTGCAGCGCACCGGCGAGGAGCTTTCCGGACGTTACTACGCTTTCGCAGCCAGGGGCGCCGCCGAACGGGCGCGAAAAATCGACATCACCCAACTCGTTTCCCGCCTGCGCTTCGAAAGCGAGCACGACCGCCTCGATCCGGACAATCCCCTGCTGTGGCCCATGCAGCTCCAGACCATGCGCGCGCTCGCTCCCGCTTCCGCCCGCCTGCTGGAACAAGCCTGGGCCAGTGCGGAGTGCGGAGTGCGGAATGCGGAATGGTGAACCCGCTAGTCAGCACTCAGTGCTCAGCACTCAGGACTCGGTTGCGGCAACGACGGCGCTGTGTATATGCTGGGCCTCTGCGAAGACACGGAGGCGTGGTATGAGAGCGTCGGTGCTGGCCCGGTTTCTGCTGTTGGCGGCTGTCGTTGGTCTCGCCATCCTGCCCCTGGCTCACCGCGCGGGCGCCCCGGCGCCGGCCGCGAGCGCCACGCGGCTCGCGGCCTACGACGGCGCGGCGCGGGAGCTGCTCGCGAAAATGTCGCTCGACGAGAAGATCGGGCAGATGACGCAGGCCGACCAGCAGTTTCTCAAGGATGCCCGCGATATCGAGACCTGCTACCTCGGCTCGCTGCTGAACGGCGGCGACTCGGACCCCAAGACCAACAGCCTGCAGGATTGGACCGACATGTACGACCGCTACCAGTCGCAGGCCCTGAAAACGCGCCTGGGGATTCCGCTGCTGTACGGCGTGGATGCCGTGCACGGACACAGCAACGTCCTGGGCGCCGTCATCTTCCCGCACAATATCGGGCTGGGCTGCACGCGCAACCCGCGGCTCGTGGAGGAGGCGGCGCGCGTCACCGCCGAGGAGGTGCGCGCCACCGGCATCAACTGGACCTTCGCTCCCTGCGTCACGGTCCCGCAGGACATTCGCTGGGGCCGAACCTACGAGGGCTTCGGCGAAGCGCCGGAGCTGGCCCGGACGCTGGGCGAAGCGGCGGTGCGCGGCTTCCAGGGCGCGGCGCTGTCGGACCCCCTGAGCGTGCTGGCCTGCGCCAAGCACTTCGCCGGCGACGGAGGAACGGCCTGGGGCACGGGCCTGCGCCAGTGGGGCAATCCCAGCGAGCGCTGGCCGCTGGACCGCGGCGACACCCGCGTCGATGAAAAGACGCTGCGCGAGGTGCACCTGCAGGGCTATGTCGCCGCCATCCGCGCCGGCGTCGGTTCCATCATGCCCTCCTACAACAGTTGGAACGGCGTGAAATGCTCCGGAAGCAGGCGCCTGCTGACCGAGATTCTCAAGCAGGAACTCGGCTTTGAGGGCCTCCTGATCTCCGACTACGATGCCATCGACGAGCTGCCCGGCAATTACAAGAGCCAAATCGAGCAAGCCATCAACGCGGGCATGGACATGGTCATGGTGCCCCGCAAGTACCGCGAGTTTATCGCTAACCTGAAGGCGCTGGCTGAAGAGGGCAAGGTGCCCATGTCGCGCATCGACGACGCGGTGGTGCGCATTCTGCGCGTCAAGCTGGCGCTGGGGCTGATGGACAAGAGCCGGTCGCCGCTGGCCGACCGGCGGCTGCACCAGGCGTTCGGCTCGCCGGACCACCGCCGGGTGGCCCGCGAGTGCGTGCGCCAGTCGCTGGTGTTGTTGAAGAACCAGAACCGCGTGCTGCCGCTCTCGAAAAAGGCGGCCCGCATTCACGTGGCCGGCAAGAGCGCGGACAACATCGGCAACCAGTGCGGCGGCTGGACCATCGCCTGGCAGGGCAAGAGCGGCGAGGTGACCATCGGCGGCGCCACCATCTTCCAGGCCATCCGCGCGGCGGCGGCCAAGGGCGCCAGCGTCACCTACTCGATCGACGGCTCGGGCGCGGCCGGCGCCGACGTCGGCATCGCCGTGATCGGCGAGAAACCCTATGCCGAAATGTTCGGCGATACGACCGACCTGCGGCCGGCCAAGGAAGACGTCGAGGCCGTCACCAACATGAAGCGGGCGGGCATCCCGGTGGTCGTCGTCCTGCTCTCGGGCCGGCCGCTGGTCATCGACCAGGTGCTCGATCAGGTCGAGGGTTTCGTCGCCGCGTGGTTGCCGGGAACCGAGGGCCAGGGCGTTGCCGACGTGCTGTTCGGCGACTACAAGCCCACCGGCAAGCTCTCCTTCACCTGGCCGCGGTCGGTGGAGCGGTTGCGCGCCGATCCGCTGTTCAAGTACGGCTACGGCCTGAGCTATTGATGTTTGTTGTTTGCGCCGCATGTTTGGTTAATCCGCGAGAATCCGCGGAATCCGCGGATCATGTTTGGCTGCGGCTGTGCCACGCTGCGTTATGGCGCTCGAAATCATGCTTCGCTGGAATCGTTTCGCGCTTGTGCTGCTGATCGCCGGGCCGCTCGCCGTCCTGCCCGCCGGCGAACCAGCATCAATCTCTCCGGATGCCAAGCGGGTGCATGCGCGCTACGACGCCGTGGAATCGAAGCAACTCGGGCCGCTGCTCAGCGAGGTTCTGCGCTTCCCAACGGTGCAGGGCAACACCAGCGCCCAGGCGCGGCAGAAGGCCTGGCTGATGAAGACGGCCGGACAATTGGGGCTGGTGGCGCGGGACGCCGGCCCGGTCACCGAGATCGAGCTGCCGGGCCCGCCGGGCGCGCCCGTGCTCGGCCTGGTGGTGCATGGCGACGTGCAGCCGGTGGAGGAGGATGCCTGGTCGTTTCCTCCCTTCGCGGGGCTTATCGAAAACGGCTACGCCCGGGGCCGCGGGGCGGCCGACGACAAGGGGCCGCTGGTGCAGGCCCTGCTGGCCATGAAGACGCTGAAGGAAGCCGCCGGGCCGCGCTCGCTCACCATCCGCCTGCTGGTCGGCAGCGACGAGGAGAGCGACAACAAAGACCTGGCCGAGTATTTGGCCGCTCATCAACCACCCGATTACAGCCTGGTGCTGGATTCCAACTTTCCGGTGGTGGTGGGCGAAAAGGCCTGGAACGCGCTGGTGCTGACCACCTGGATGGGGGAGCGCGAGCCGCGCGAGCCGGGCGCGCGGCCCTATACCATCATTGCGCTGGATGCCGGCGTGGGCCCCAGCATCGTTCCCGACCGCGCCCAGATCATCCTGCGGTGGCTGGGGGCGGCGCCGGGCTGGGAACCGTTCGCCGAGCGCCTGCGCCGCGCCCGGCTGCCCGACGGCATCCGGCTGGCGGTGCAGCCCGAGGGCCGCGATCTGGTGGTGATCACCCAGGGCCGCGCGGCGCATCCCGGCGTGAACCTGGAGGGAGGGCGCAACGCGCTGGTGGCCCTGGCCGCGGTGATGCAAGACTACGTGCCGGCCAGCGGCGCCACCGACCTGTTGGCCTTCGCCCTGCAGGCCGGCCGCGACCTCTACGGCGTCGGGCTGCGGCTCACGCAGAACGACCCGCTCTGGGGGCGCTGCCTGGTCAACGTGGCCACCATCAAGCCGGTGGGCAAAGCACCGCCGCCGTCTCGCCAGCCCGCCCCGTCCGGACGCCTTCGCACCTCCGGGGTTGCCGACGAAGCGCCGAAGGTGCAGTTGGCCCTGACCATCAACATCCGCACCTTCCCGCCCTGGACCGGCGAGCAACTGAAGACACACCTGGAACGCGTGGTGAGCGACTTCAACGCGCGCCGCGGCGCAGACCTGCAATTCTCCGGCTATTTTCTGGACTCGCCGTTTTCCGTGAACCCGGACGCCAAGCTGGTGAAGCGCCTGCTGGCCGCGTATGAACGGGCCACCGGCGACAAAGCCGGGCCGGTGGTTTCCGGCGGCGGCTCTTATGCCAAGCGCCTGCCCAACTCCGTGGCCTTCGGCATGTGGTTTCCGGGAAAGCCCTATCCGGGGCACGGCGTGGATGAGGCGGCGCCGCTCAGCGACCTGCACCGGGGAGCGCACGTGCTGCTGGAGGCCTTGCTTGACCTGGCCTTCTCCCCGCGCCTCGACAAGCCCCTGGAACCGTGAAACCAGCAACCGTGCGGGTCGCCAGAACCGGCGGAGGCGTATTGACAATGCCGTTCAACGGTGTTGCAATCGATTCGAAAGGTGTTTTACGTATGCGTGCCCCAGAGCTAGTCAAAGTCTCGTCCAAATACCAAGTCGTCATCCCGCGCGCCATCAGGCAAGCGCTGGGAATCGAACCAGGGCAGAGACTTCACGCCCTGCTCTACGACGGCCGCGTCGAGCTGGTTCCGATCCGGCCGATCAAACAGATGCGCGGGTCGCTGAAGGGGATAGATACCGCGGTCGAGCGCGATGAGGACCGGGTATGAACGTGGTCGATTCTTGTGCCTGGCTGGAGTACTTCGCCGATGGACCGAACGCGTCCTTCTTTGCCCCGGCGATTGAAGACCAGGATCGGCTGCTGGTGCCGTCGATCACGATATTCGAGGTGTTCAAGAAGGTGCTCCAGCAACGGGGAGAGAAGGAAGCGCTTGAAAAAGCAGCGATGATGGCCATGGGCCGCGTGGTCGATCTCGACTCCACGATCGCCCTGCTGGCCGCCAAGATCAGTGTCGAGACCCAAATGCCACTTGCGGATAGCGTCATTCTGGCGACGGCCCGCGCGCATCGAGCGACAGTTTGGACCGAGGACGAGCACTTCAAGGCGATTCCGGGCGTGAAGTATGTGTCTCGAATATGAGGCGAAGGCGCGGGTGGAAACCTGCGGCGCACCTGCGCCCCTCCGCGGCGGCCCACTGAAAACAGGCGGAGGTGTACGATGAAGAAGCTGCACACCGCCTGGGTGACGTTTGATTGCTACGGCACGCTCATTGACTGGGAAACCGGCATTGGCGCTTTTTTTCGGGAAACCCTCGGCGCCGAAGAACTGCTCGACGAGTGGGAGCGGGTTCAATTCGAGATGATCCAGGGGCCCTACCGGCCCTACGCGCAGATCATGGCGCAAAGCCTCCGGCAGGTGCTGGAAGCACACGGCATGCCGTACGGCGAGGAGCTGGGCGAGGCCTTTGTCCGCTCGCTTCCCGCCTGGCGGCCGTTCCCGGAAACCAATCCGGCGCTCGAGCAGCTCCGCGACAGGCAACTGAAGCTCGGGATTATTTCGAATATCGACGACGCGTTGTTGCATGAAACCGTGAAGCATTTCACGGTCTCATTCGACTTGCTGGTGACCGCCGAGCAGGCGCGGGCCTACAACCCGGCGGCCGCCGGTTTCCGGCTGGCGCTGGAGCGCATCGGCCTGCCGCCGTCGCAAGTGACGCACGTGGCCTTCGGCGACCGCTACGACCTGGCCACGGCGCGCTCCTGCGGCATGCAGGTGGTCTTCGTCAACCGCCACGCGAAGAGAATCGGCACGCCGGTGGATGCCGAAATCCGCAGCCCCTCCGAGTTGCCCGGATTATTCAGAGAGTGAGAAGGGTTTCTACTTTTGCGTGAGCGGATGGCGGACACGCAGGCCTGCAAGGCGGCTGAAATCCCGATCGGCGGTGCGCGTAGACCAGCAAATTTGTGTCAACGGCGATCACGTCCCGCGTCCTTCGTAGATCAGATGGCGGATCCGCGCCCACGAGCCGTCCTCTGCTTCGGGGTGCAACCCGCGACCGCAGAAACTCGCCTTGCGGAGCTTGAACGGCCCGGCTCCGGTTTTTTGCGCCACGAACCGCCGGAGGGCTTCCTCCACCAGGGCCTTCACGGTCGTGTTCTGGCGGGCCGCCATCGCGCGCGCCTCGGCGAGCAATGGATCGGGAATCTCGATGGTCGTCTTCATATGGCCGGCAATATTATATAACCCAGCGATACGGTCGAGGATGCAATCTGTGCCATCGGCCCAATCTGCGCCTCCGGCTACTACCAATCCACTACCGAGCCGTCGTCGGCGTCGTAGGCTTCCTGGTTCCTCCAATCGTGGTTGATCTTGTCGGCCAGCGCGCTTTCGTCCAGCTCAATTCCGAGCCCGGGGCCGGTGGGCAGCTCCAGGTAGCCGTTGCGCACCGTGAAGGGCTTTTTCAAATATCCCTCGCCCAGCGACACCTGCTCCTGGCACAGGAAATTCGGGATGGAGGCCGCAAGCTGCACGCCGGCGGCCAGCGAGATGGGCCCCAGCGGGTTATGGGGCGCGATGGAGGCGTAATAGGCCTCGGCTATGCCGGCGATCAGGCGGCATTCGGTGATGCCGCCGGCGTGGCACAGGTCGGGCTGTAGCACGGTGGCCGCCCGCTTCTCGAGCACCTCGCGGAATCCCCACTTGGTGAAGACGCGCTCGCCGGTGGCGATAGGCAGGTGGGTGCCGCGGGCTATTTCCGCCATCACGTCGTGGTTCTGGGCCTGGCACGGCTCCTCGACAAACATCGGCTGGTAGGGCTCCAGCGCCTTGATCAGCAATTTCGCGGTGGCCGGGCTGATGGCGCCGTGGAAGTCGATGGCGATGTCCACCTCGTTGCCCATGGCCCGCCGCAGCTCGGCGAACGATTCGGCCGCGTACTCGACGGCGGCCGGCGTCTCGATGTAGCGCGCCGGGCGCTTCTTTCTCGGCCCGGTCTTGAACGCGGTGAATCCGGCGGCCTGCGCCTTTTTCATGGCTTCGACGGTGCCGGCGTGGGCATAGACGCGGACCCGGTCGCGCGTCGGCCCTCCCAGCAACTCGTAGACGGGCACGCCCAGCGCCTTGCCCTTGATGTCCCAGAGCGCCTGGTCGACGCCGCTGAGCGCGCTGGTGAGGATTGGCCCGCCGCGATAAAAAGCGTGGCGGTAGATGGCCTGCCAGTGATGCGCCACGCGGCGCGGGTCCTTGCCCACCAGGTACGGCTCGATTTCCTTGACGGCCTGCGCGCAGGTCAGCGCCCGGCCTTCCAGGATCGGCTCGCCCAGCCCGACGATGCCGGCGTTGGTATGCACCTTGAGGAACAACCAGCGCGGCTTCACCAGAAACGTTTCGAGCTTGGTGATTTTCAGGCTGTCGCGCGGGGCGACCGGAGCGGACTTGCCCGCGCGCTCCTGCGCCGCCGCTTCCGCTTCACCCAATGCCGCCACCCCCAGCGTGGAAGACAGGCCGGCGATCGCCGACCGGCGGCTGACATTCATTTGCGTACTCTTCATGAACGGCATTTTAACCACCAAGACGCCAAGACACCAGGACCCACGAAAGTGAATCGAAGGCGCCTTCCGCCGCCCAGCCGCCCGCAATTCCCCGCCTTCAGCGCCCGCACCCGCCCCGGCCTCAAGGGTCGAGTATACTTGTCCAGGCAGTACGAGGAAATCTAGCGATGAAGAGGCAATACGACTTTTCGAAAGGCACACGCGGGAGGTTCTACCGCCCGGATGTCGAATTGAATATCCCAGTCTACCTGGAGCCGGACGTTGCCCATGCAGTTCGACGGCGGGCCAGAGAAAAGGACATAAACGTCGGGGCACTCGTCAATCAGTGGCTGCGCAAAGATATCCACTCAGAGGTTTCAGCGCGCAGGCTGAAGACGAGATAAGTGCAGGTGCTCCAGATACCGGATCGGAGCCGCAGAGCAAAGCTGGCCTCGAGCATGTGCGCGAGTCAGAACTCTTGCAAATGTGGGCCGGCATGCGGGCCGGTGACATCCTGGTCCTTTATCAACACCAAACCAACAAGAATGCACGCTTTCCCCCGGCTTAGAAACCGACTCACGCGTGGCGTTGCCCGTTCGGCCGACGAGATTCCGGCACTCCCCGGTGCATCGTCATGGTATAAAGCCGGGCATGCCGCTTCGGCGCGTTTGTATTGCCCTGTTGCTCTTCGTTTCCTGCTGGCTGGCGGCGCAGGAGACGAAGCCGTTCCCGATGGACTGGCGAAATACCGCCGGGCCGTACGCCGATGTCTCGTTCCTGCTAGACGCCCCGGCCGGCAAGGACGGCTTCATTACGGCGAAGGACGGCCACCTGGTGAAGCCCAACGGCGAGCGGTTCCGGATCTGGGGCGTGAACCTGACGGGCGCCGCCACCAAGCCCTCCCGAGACGACGCGCCGCTGGTGGCCGCCTACCTGGCGCGCTTCGGGGTCAACTGCGTGCGGTTCCATTTCCTGGACCTGCCCGCCCGCGGGGGACTGATCGCCGCCAACCGAGACGACACGCGCGCGCTCGATCCCGAACAGCTCGAGCGGCTCGATTTCTTCATCGCCGAACTCAAGAAGCGCGGCATCTACACGGACCTGAACCTGAATGTCGGCCGCCGCTACAAGGCCGGCGACGGCGTGGCGGATTACGAACTGCTGGGCTTCGCCAAGGGCCTCACCTACTTCGACGATCGGCTGCTGGAACTGCAGCGGGAATACGCCAGGCAGCTCCTGACCCACTACAACCCCTACACTAAGTCGGAATACCGGAACGAGCCGGCGGTGGCCGTCATCGAGCTGGTCAACGAGAACTCGATTGTTGAATCCTGGTTCTCGAACCGCCTGCTGGGGAAAAACGTCACCAAGAACCCCGGCACCTGGACCGACATTCCGGAGAGCTACGAGCAGCAGTTAACCGGAAAATACAACGCCTGGCTGGCCAAGCGGCTTCCGGCCGGCGAATTGAAAAAACTGCGCGCCATGGCCGGGGTGGCGGCCGATGCCCCGGTGCCGCGCCTGCGCCGCGAGCAGTTCGCCGACGCGCCCGCCTTTCGCTTCCATACCGAAGCCGGTTTCTACATGGAGCTGGAGAACGATTACTTCCAGATGATGCGGAAGCTCATCAAGGAAGAACTCGGCGCCAGGCCGCTGCTGGCCGCCACCGGCGACCACAACCACGGCGCCAGCGGCTACCCGCTGCTCAGCTCGGCGTCGCGCCTGGACATCGTGGACGGGCACACCTACTGGCAGCACCCAAATTACAAAGATGACCCGGTAACGAAGAGGCGCATCGGCTACATCCTGAACACGCCGATGGTGAACGATCCGCTGAACTCGACGGTGGCGGAGCTGTCGCGGTCGGCGGTGGCCGGCAAGCCCTACACGGTGTCGGAAGTAAACCATCCCTTCCCGGCCGAGCATGCCTGCGAGGGCATCCCGATTCTGGCCGCTTACGCCGCTCTGCACGATTGGGACGGCATCTTCTGGTACACCTTCGGGCACGTGGAGCCGTCCGGGTGGGAGGCGCAAATCCCGGGCCATTTCGACATCCGGCCCGACCCGGTCAAGATGCCGCAACTGGCGGCCGGGGCGCTGCTGTTCTCTCGGGCGGACGTGCGTCCCGCGGCGCAAACCGTGGCCCGAAGCTACTCAGCCGAGCAGGTGCGGGAAAGCATCCGGCT
>Ga0315282_10015162_pt1 | contig 11403 bp, 10 predicted proteins | sample YL17G07_20_MG_FD_203693 | JGI IMG/M metagenome (GOLD analysis project Ga0315282, IMG submission 203693) | Sediment microbial communities from Yellowstone Lake, YNP, Wyoming, USA - YL17G07_20 | ecosystem: Environmental > Aquatic > Freshwater > Lake > Sediment | place: USA: Wyoming | collected...
GGCCCTCGGCCTCGTCCTCGCCGCCCGACCCGATGTTCTCAACCACAACCTCGAAACGGCGCCGCGCCTGTATGCGCGCGTGCGGCCGCAAGCGAACTACGCGCGCTCGCTCGCGCTGCTCGCCCGCGCGGCGACGTGGGCACGCGGGGTGCCCGGCCGAGGCTTCGCGAGGCCGCTGGTGAAGACGGGGCTCATGCTGGGTCTCGGCGAGAGTCCGGCCGAGATCGAGGCTGTGCTGCACGATTGCGCGCGCGTGGGCGTCGACGCGGTGACGGTGGGCCAATACCTACAGCCCGACACGTCGTGCTTGCTCGTGGAGCGCTATGTCACACCCGAGGAGTTCGCGGAGCTCGAGGCGCTTGGGGCGGCGATGAGGCTGCGCCTCATCGCCGCCCCCTTCGTGCGTTCGTCCTATCGAGCCGGAGAGTTGTTGACTGCGGTACGATGGACTCACCCGAACGAGACAACCCGGAGACCGCGAGAGACTGCGGAGACGACCAGGAACCGAGAGCCTCTGAGAGACTGCAGCGAGACGACCGCAAGGGTGCCCCGTGCCTGAAGCGGCACGATCCGCGACGGGCTCGCGTGGGCTGTCGGCGGTGAGCCGGCGCGGTCTGCCGTTGGCCACCCCGCGCGCGGTGCTCCTCGACGTCGACGGCACGGTCATGCGGTTCGGCGACGTCTTCTCCGCCGAGGGCTACGCCGCGACCGGAGCCAAGTACGGTTTGTCGCTGGCGCCCGCGCGATGGGCCGAAGCCCAGGTCGTCGCGCTGCGCGAGTACCGTAGTCGGCACCGCGATGCCGAGCTGGTGCACGACGACGACGTCTACCGCTTCTTCGCCGAGTGCGTGATCAGGCACATGGGCGGCAACGACGCCGACGCGGTCGCGGCGGCCGCGCAGGAGATCCTCCGCGAGTGGGACCGCCTCGAGAACTTCTCGACCTACGACGACGTCGTGCCGTGCCTGGAGCGTCTCACGGCCGCCGGCGTGAAGGTCGTGTTGCTGTCGAACACCAACCGCGACCTGACCGCGGTCGTCGACGCCTTCGGCCTGACGTCGCTCGTCGCGGCGACGCTGTCGAGCGCCCAGGCAGGCTACGTCAAGCCGTCGCCGCTCGTCTTCGCGGCGGCGCTCCGGTTGGCGGGCGCCACTGCCGCCGACACCGTCATGATCGGCGACAGCTACGAAGAGGATTACCTCGGCGCGCGCGGCGCCGGCCTGAACGCCATCCTGCTCGATCGCGCCGGAAGGTCGACGCGCGACTGTCCGACGATCGTCTCGCTCGCCGAGCTGCCTGCAGCGCTCGGCCTGTGACCGCCGCCCGCCGGCGCGCTACTTCTTGGGCACGAGCGCGTAGATCGTGTGGCCACCGATCAGGTACAGGGTCTTCCGGCTGGCGGTCACCGGCGTGTACAGCCCGTCGTGGAACTTCCAGAGCACCTTGCCGGTCTTCGCGTCGAGCGCCCACGTGCGTTTCGCGAACGACGACACGTACACCACGCCGTCGAGCACCGTCGGCGAGCCCGAGATCGGCGCGCCGGCGTTGAACTTCCAGACGAGCTTACCTGTGCGCGCGTCGAGCGCATAAAGGCACTTGTCGTAAGAGCCCTCGAAGACCGTGCCGTTCCACACGGCCGGCGACGAGTAGACGTAACCGCCGGTGCCGAACGACCACCGCTGCCCGCCGTTGCTCAAGTCGAAGGCGAAGATGCGGCTGCCGATGCTGCCGACATACGCGGTGTTGTAGGCCAGCGCGGCCGTCGCGTAGAAGGCGTCGGAGGCCACAAGGTAGCGACTGACGTGGTTCTTCCAGATGACGCGCAGGTCCTTGTCGAAGCAGTACACGGTGCCGTCGTAGGAGCCGATGACGATGCGGCCGCCCAGCTCGGCCGGCGCGGCATCGAAGCGCTGTCGGGCGCTGAAGGTGCGCACGACCTTGTGGCTCTTGAGGTCGACGGCGTACAGCTTGTTGTCGCGGTCGCCGAAGTAGACGCGGCGGTGCCAGACGAGGGGTGACGACTCGGTCGGTCCGATCCCCGTGACCTTCCAGCGCAGCTTGCCGCTGTCGGCGTCGAGCACGTAGAGGCCGCCGCCGGTGGTCGAGCTGGTAGTCGGGTGGGGTCCCATCGACGGGACGAAGACTTTCCCCAGGGCGACGGTCGGGGTCGAGGCCAGGAAGGCGTGCAGGTCGTAGGTCCAGAGGGTCTTGCCGGTCACCGCGTCGAGACAGAAGACCCTCCCGTGACCGTTGTTGAAGTACAGCTTGCTCTTGACGATGCTCGGCGGGAACTCGAGCAGGTCGTGGGCGTCGAACTTCCACTTGACCCTGTAGGGCGGCCTCAGGGCGACCGTGGGATTGAAGCGCGTGCGCGCCGCGTCGTAGCCGTAAGTCGGCCAGTTGCCGGCCTCGGTAGACGGCAGCGGCGTCGGTGTGACCGTGAGCGAGACCGTGGGGAAGGGCGTCGCCTTCTTGCCGCCGCAGCCGGCGAGCGCCTGTGGCGCGAGCAGCGCTGCGGCGGCTACAAGGGCGACGCCGAGCACGGCCATGCGAGACGCCGGTTGCCGTGGCGTGTGCGTACGCTGCATGTGGTGGCCCTCCTCTGAACGCGCCCCGGCGCGTGCTCAGGCTACCGGGGTCAGTTCCTACTCTACCGGTTTTCGTCGGACCGCGGGCCGTCTCCGGGGCTTCTTGGGCTCGCGTCGCAGGCGCAAGCGGTGGAGGTCCGCGCGTGCCCATGTCGGCGTGCGCGCCGCGTCTGCCGCCGCGCCCTTTCTGTCACACCCGGACCCGTGTAGGGTACACAAAGCACGGCTTCCGCAGGAGTCCTTCGTGACCGACAAGATCAGGCTGACACAGTACGCGGTGAAGAGCGGCTGAGCGTCCAAGATGGGTCCGTGCGACCTGGACGCCATGCTGCGATCGCTTCCCGGCGTATCGGGTGAGATGCTGCGTCTCCTCGAGACGAGAGATGACGCCGCCGTCATCCGGCTGAGCGACGACCTCTGCCTGGTGCAGACGGTCGACTTCTTCACGCCCATCGTCGACGACGGCTACTGGTTCGGGCAGGTCGCGGCCGCCAACTCGTTCTCCGACATCTACGCCATGGGCGCCCGGCCGCTGACGGCGATGAACCTGGTCGCTTACCCGGTCAGCCTGGGCCCCGAGACCCTGAACGCGATCCTGCGCGGCGGGGCCGAGAAGGTCGCCGAGGCCGGCGCCGAGCTGGCCGGCGGGCACTCGGTCGACGACAAGGAGCCGAAGTACGGCGTGTCGGTGACCGGTGTCGCCCGGCCCGACGAGATCGTCTACAACGCCGGGGCGCAGCCGGGAGACAAGCTCGTGCTGACCAAGCGTCTCGGCATCGGGGTGCTGGCCAGCGCGCTGAAGAAGGGCCTGATCGGCGAGGACGAGATGATGCCGACCATCCGCGAGGCGGCGGCGCTCAACGCCGGGGCGTCGCGGGCCATGCTGGCGACCGGCGTGCACGCCGGCACCGACGTGAGCGGGTTCGGGCTGCTGGGGCACCTCGGCGAGTTGCTCGACGCGAGCGGCGTCGCCGCTCGCGTCGAGCTGGCCGAGGTGCCCCAGCAGCCCCGCGTGCTCGACTTCATCGAGCAGGGCGTGTATGCGGCTGGTCTGCGCGCCAACAGGGACTACCTGGCCGAGCGGGTGGCCTTCGCTGCTACAGGGGCGCGTGGTTCGGGCGTGGGCCACCTCGACGACCCGCGCGTGTTGGCGCTCTTCGACCCGCAGACCTCGGGCGGGCTGCTGATCGCGGCGCCGCCCGACCGTCTCGAAGTGCTGTTCGCGCACCTCACCGCGGAAGACGTCGAGGCCTGGACGATCGGCGAGATCGCCGACGGTGCGAAGGGCCGTGTCACGCTGGTCGGCTCTCGGGATTAGGCGCAGCCGCCGGCGCAGGGCGTTTGCGCGGCGGCGGTGGGGGCACACTGGTCGCATGGAGACGACGTCTCATCCCGACCTCGTACTGGCCACCCGCGGCGACATGGTCGCCGAGGCGCGGCGCGTCATCGATGCCGCTCGTGAGCGCGGCCTCGTGCTGCGCCTCTTCGGCGGCCTCGCCGTGCGCGCTCACTGCTCCGTCGTCGACTTCTGCGAGCGCGACTACGCCGACATCGACGTTGTAGGTCGCAGGAGCCAGTCGAAAGCGCTGCGCACCCTCATGCGCGATCTCGGCTACTCGGAGAACCTGCACGTGGGCCAGGCGACCGGGGGCCGGCAGCTGCAGTTCTATCGGGAGTGCACGCACGCCGACGCGCAGGCTCACTTCTTCGTGCACCCCGACGACCACATCGATGTCTTCCTCGACACCTTCAAGATGGACCACGAAGTGAACTTGAACGAGCGTCTCACCATTGAGGAGTACACCATCTCGGTGACCGACGCTCTGCTCACCAAGCTGCAGATCTTCGCCCTGAACGACAAAGACATGAGGGATGTCCTGACGCTCCTGAAAGACCTACCGCTGGGCGAGGATGACCGTCCCGGCGTGATCAACGTCGCCTCCATCGCCGCTCGCTGCGCGGCTGACTGGGGCCTGTACCACGACGTGACCACGAACCTGCAGCGATGCGCCGGGCGTCTCGGCGAGTACGGTCTCGCCCCCGAGGAGTCGGAGCGCGTGCGCCAGGGCCTCGCGCGCCTCACGGATGCGCTGGAGAAGCAGCCCAAGTCCCGTTCATGGCGGCGACGGGCGAAGGTCGGCACCCGTCGATCGTGGCGCAACGTGATCGAAGAGCAGCAGTAGCAGGAGTAGCCGGGCCGCTTGCCGCTTCCGACGGCCCTGCAGCGCCACACCACCGCCCTCTGGGGTAGAGTACTCGATGATGGCTACAGAGAGCGGGAAGAAGCGCGGGGTCGGCCGACCTGCGGCTGACGAGTCGCCGCTGCAGCGGCTGGCGGCGGTCGACGAGGTCTTGCGGCTGCCCGACGTCGTCGAGCTGATCGAGCGCTACCCGCGCGCGCTCGTCGTCGACGGGGTGCGCACGGTGATCGAGCGCCTGCGGCGTGAGCTGCTCGACGGTCGGCGCGTCGTCGACCCCGACGAGCTCACGCCGCAGGCGCTCGTGCCCTGGGTGAGCGCCCTGCTCGCGACGGCGGTGTCGCCCTCGCTGCGCCGCGTGATCAATGCCACCGGCATCGTCGCGCACACGAACCTTGGCCGCTCGGCGCTGCCACGCGAATCGCTGGAGGCGCTGGTCGCGGTGGGCGGCGGCTACTCCAATCTCGAGTTCGACCTGGCAACGGGCGAGCGCGGCTCACGACAGGACCATGTGCGCGACGTGCTGCGCAAGCTGACGGGGGCCGACGACGCGCTGGTCGTCAACAACAACGCCGCCGCGGTGCTGCTGGCGCTCGCCGCGACGGCGCGCGGCGGCGAGGTGCTGGTCGCGCGCGGACAGCTCGTCGAGATCGGCGACAGCTTCCGCATCCCCGACATCCTGGGCGAATCGGGTGCGCGCCTGCTCGAGGTGGGCACCACGAACCGTACGTACCTGCGCGACCTCGAGCACGCCTGGAGCGACCAGGCGCGCGCTGTTCTGCGCGTGCACACGAGCAACTACCGGATCGTCGGCTTCACGACCGCGCCCAGCCTCGAGGAGCTGACCGCTTTCGCGCACGAGCGGGGGGTGGTCCTGATCGACGACCTGGGGAGCGGCGTCCTGGCGACCATCGAGCTCTTCGGCGATGAGCCCTCCGTACGCGACAGCCTCGCCGCGGGCGCCGACGTGGTGACGTTCAGCGGCGACAAGCTCCTCGGTGGACCGCAGGCCGGCCTCGCCGTGGGCGCCGAGGCGACGATTGCCGCGATGCGGCGGCACCCGCTGGCGCGTGCCGTGCGCATCGACAAGCTGAGCCTGGCGGCCCTCGACGCGCTGCTGCGCCTCTACCTCGATCCTGAACGCGCCGTCGCGTCGATCCCGACGCTGGCGATGCTGACCGAGCCGCTCGAAGCTGTGCGCGCACGCGCGCAGCGCGTGCGCGCACAGCTCCTCGCGGCCGTGCCCGCGCTCGAGAAGGTGACCGGAGGCGGAGAGGCCGGCGGGGCCGGCGCTCTCGCGATCGAGATCGTCCCCTCGGTGGCGCGCGCCGGCGCGGGCGCGCTGCCCGTGACCGAGGTGCCGAGTGTGACCGTGGCGCTGACGGCCCCCGGTGGGGACGTCGGCGGGCTGGCCCGCCGGCTTCGCCTGGGCCGGCCCGCCGCCGTCGGCCGCGTCCACGAAGATCGGTTGCTGCTCGACCTGCGCACGGTGCGCGACGATGAGGTCGCCGGCCTCGTGACGGCGCTGGCGAACGCCCTCGTCGCCGCATGACCGCCGACGGCGCTCAGGTGTCGGCGTTCGCGGGCGAGCCGCCGCTGACGCTCGGCACCGCAGGGCACATCGACCACGGCAAGACGGCGCTGGTCACGCTGCTCACCGGCAAGAACACCGACCGCCTGACCGAAGAACGCGAGCGCGGCATCTCGATCGAGCTCGGCTACGCCGAGCTGGCGCTGCCGAGCGGCCGTCGGCTGAGCGTCGTGGACGTGCCCGGTCACGAGCGCTTCGTGCGCACGATGGTGGCCGGCGCGACCGGGATCGACCTCTTCCTGCTGGTCGTCGCCGCCGACGACGGCGTGATGCCGCAGACGGTCGAGCACATCGCCATCCTCGAGCTGCTGGGCGTGCCGCGCGGCGTGGTCGCGCTCACCAAGGCCGACCTCGTCGACGACGAGCTGCTCGAGCTCGTGCGCGACGACGTCGAGCGGTTCCTCGTCAGTACGGCCTATGCCGGCACGCCCGTCATCCCGGTCAGCGCGCGCGACGGGCGCGGCGTCCCGGCCCTGCTGGGTGCGCTCGAGGAGACCGCCGCCGAGGTCGGTGCGACGCGCGCGCAAGGTCCGGCGCGCCTGCCGATCGACCGTGTCTTCCCGCTGAAGGGTAGAGGGACGGTCGTGACCGGTACGCTGTGGCGTGGCGAGATCCGCCCCGGCGATGCGATGCTGATCGAGCCCGGCGGCCGCCGGGTGACGGTGCGCAGCGTTCAGGTGCACGACCACCCCGCCGAAGTCGCGCGCGCCGGGCAGCGCGCCGGGGTCAACGTGCGCGGCGCCGAACGTGAGGAGCTGCGGCGCGGGGACTGGCTCGTGGCGCCCGCGCGGCGGGTCGCTCCGACGCGCGCCCTCGACGGCTGGATCAGGCTGTTGCCGTCGGCGCGGCCTCTCAAGAGTGGCGCCGAGCTGCGCCTACACCACGGCACGACTCAGACCGTCGCCCGCCTCTCGCTGATCGGGGCGAAGCAGCTCGAACCCGGCGCGGAAGCGGCGGCACGCGTGCGTTTCAAGGACGAGCTCGTGGTCGAGGCACACGACCGTTTCATCCTGCGCGCGCTCTCGCCCGTCGAGACCGAGGGAGGCGGGCTCGTGCTCGATCCGGTACCGAGGCGCTGGCACGATCGCGCCCGGTGGGAGCGGTTCCTGCGCGCGCTCAAAGGGGGGAAGGTGCGCGAGGCGGTCGTCGCGCTGGCTGAGGAGCGCGGCGCCGGCGGGCTGACGGCGGATGATCTGGCGCCGCTCGGCGTGGCTCGGGCCGCCGCCCGCGCCGTGCTCGCCGAGGCGGAAGCCGCCGGCGAGGTCGAGTCGCTGGCCGCGTGCGGCGCGCTCGGCGAGGCGGGTGCCGGTTCCTTTGAGGACGAGGGGCGGCGCTTCGCTCCGGGCACCTGCAGGCGATCCGTGAGGTGTTCACGGCTGCCCTGACGAAACGCGGCCGGGAGCGGCCTGAACGTCCCTTCATGTCGCACGCCGAGCTCGCGGCGCTGGCGCCCGGCCTGCCGCCCGAGACGGCGGCCGGTCTTCTGAAGGAGCTGACCGCAGCGGGGACGGTCGTCGAGGGCGAGGGTGGCTACGCGGCGGGGAACGGCGCCGGTGTGCTGAGCTCGGAGCAGGAGGCTGTGGCACGGCAGGTGCTGCAGCAGGTCGCCGAGTCCGGCCTGGCGCCGCCGACGCTGGCCACGCTCGAGGAGGAGCTGCACGTCGACCAGCGGCAGCTCACGAAGCTGCTCGAGGTGCTGACGCGGCGCGGCGAGCTGGTGCGCGCCAAGGAAGACCTGTGGTTCGCGCGCCGGGCGGTGGCCGCTGCGCGCGAGCGCCTCAAGGAGGCGCTCGCGCGCAGCGGCCGGATCACCCTGGGCGAGTTCCGCGACCTCGCCGGCACCGGTCGCCGCAACGCGCAGGCGCTGCTCGAACTCTTCGACCGCGAAGGGCTCACGCGCCGGCAGGGCGATGCCCGCATCCCTCGTCGTCGCTCGCCGTGAAACCGACGGTGCGGGCGAGGCGCGACGACAGTCACGGTGGCCTCGACAGAGGTTCTTGATGGTGAGACGTGACCCCTGGCGGTTGACAGTCAACCGCCCGTCGCCTCGTCACGCGCGAGCGGCCTCATGGCCGGTACGAACTCAGAGTCGGACGGCCCCGTAGCAGTCGGAGCTCAGGGAGTCGTAGCGCACGACGGCGCCGGTGTAGGGGGCGTCGATCATGGTGCCGCCGCCGGCGTAGATACCGACGTGGTGGATGCTCGCCGCCGAGGAACCGAAGAAGACGAGGTCGCCGGGCTGCAGCGCCGAACGGGCTACCTTGACCCCGTAGCCGTACTGCATGGCGGCGCTGTGCGGCAGCGAGATGCCCAGCTGCGCGTAGACGTACATCACCAGGCCGGAGCAGTCGAAGCCTCTCGGTGAGGCGCCGCCCCAGACGTAGGGCACGCCGAGATAGCGGCGGGCGATGTCGACGGCGCCGGCGTGGCCGCCGCCGGTCGTGGTGATGCCGCCGCTCTGGCCGCTGCCGGACGACGTGTCGGCAGCCGAGCCGGCGGTCTGTGCCGCCGCCTGCGCCGCCCGGGCGGCAGCGCGCTGAGCGGCAGCTTGGGCGGCTGCGGCGCGGGCCGCCGCGGCCCGCGCCGCAGCCGCCTCGAGCGCCTTGATCTCTTTCTCGACCCCGGCCAGCATCTGCTTGCGCTGGGCGAGATCGCCGGCGATGGACTGCTTCTGAGCCGCGCGCTGGGCGACGAGCTCGCTCGCTTGCTTGCGCTGCGCGAGCAGCTTCGTCCTGCGCGCGGCCACCTCGTGCTTGTAGGCTTCGACCTGCGACACGAGCTGCGCGTCGTGCTGGCCGATGAGGTTCATGTAACCGAGCTGCGTGACGAGGTCGGTGAAGCTCCGCGTGCCCAGGAGCACGTCCATGAGGTCGGTGGGCCGCTGCTTGTACAGCTCGACGACGCGGTCGCTGAGCTGCCGGCGGGCCGCCGCGAGTTTGTAGCGCGCCAGCTCCAGCTCGCGCGTGTTGCGCGTGATCTGCTGCCTCACCTGTGCGAGCTTGGCGTCGGCCTGGTCGTAGGCCTCGACGGCCAGCTCCATCTTGCCGTTGAGGGTTTGGAGCTGGCGCTGGATCTCGTTGGCCTTGGCCTTCTTGTCGGAGATCGGGGACGCCGTCGCGCCGGATGGCAGCAGCGCTGCCGCGAACAGCGAAAGGAGCAGGAAAAACGTGACGACGAGAGGGACGCCGACTGGTCGTTTGCGCTGCATGCCGCCTCCTTCTGAGCCCCGTTCTGCCTGCGGCGTGAGCCGCAAAGCGGGCCCGCGAGGTGAGCGCTCTTTCAAACGCTTCGTCGCTGGTGGGTCACCTGCGCCCTCGGGCACAAAGCGTCGGCTACCCTAACGGTATCGGAGGAGGCTGTCAACCGGCGGCACGGGCGTACGACGATGCCTGTTTGCAGCGGCGGTCCGGACGCCTTCGTTGCTCACCGGCGTAGCTTTGACAGGCTGCCACCCGTGCCGTAGGTTGTCAGTCCGCGGAGCGGCTTCCGGTCTGGTGACCGGCGCGGTCTTCAAAACCGTCTGCGGGGCGGTGATCCCGTCCTGGGTGGGTTCGATCCCCATGTCGCTCCGCCAGTTTCTCCGCGCCGGTGGCCTTTGCGTGCGGGTGCGGCGCAGAAGCAGTCCCCCGTTTCCCTTTGTGCGAATTGCGTGGTTTGACCTGTGAGCGACCCCGGGCAGAGTACCGGGAGAAGTCGGTGCGCGCGCCTCTGGGCCGTGTCGCACGACGACGACCAGGCAATTCGGCAAGAAGCGAGGCTGACACATGCTGCACGAACGGATGCAAGAGGCGCTGAACAAGCAGATCAACGCCGAGTTCTACTCCGCCTATCTCTACCTGTCGATGTCGGCACAGTTCGATGCGCTGGGCCTGAAGGGCGGCGCCAACTGGATGAACGTCCAGTTCCAGGAGGAGACCGGCCACGCCATGAAGTTCCTCACCTACGTGCTCGAGCGCGGCGGTCGCGTGGAGCTTGCCGCCATCGAGAAGCCGCAGACGGAGTGGCCGTCGGCGCTGGCGATGTTCGAGCACGCGCTCAAGCACGAGCAGAAGGTCACCGGCATGATCAACGCGCTCGCCGACCTGGCGCTCGAGCTCAAAGACCACGCCACTCACAACGTGCTGCAGTGGTTCATCGCCGAGCAGGTCGAAGAAGAGGCCAACGCCCAGGAGACGGCCCAGAAGCTCAAGCTCGCCGGAGACACGCCCGGGGGCCTGTTCCAGGTCGATAAGGAACTGGCGGCGCGCGTCTTCGTGCCGCCGGCGCCGGCCGCCTGAGCGCGTTCGTCGCCGCGGCACAGATGTGATCGCCGGGAACGGCAAGATCCGCGTTGCGTTCCCGCGGGCCGCTGCTGCGTAAGCTGGGCGACGTGAGCTGCCTGCCGCCGGAGCTGCGCGGCGGCGGCGGTGTGTGAGAAGAGTCGTCTACGAGGTCGCAGCCGCTCAGCCGGCTTTCTCGGGTTGTCCTTTGCCGCCGGCGATCTGCTGGACGAGCTGCAAGGTCCGCTCGTCGAGCACCTTCATCTGCGCCAGCATCTCCTGCTGCTGCTTGAGGAGCCGTTCGGTGTCGGCGAAGGCTTTCTGATTGACGGCGTAGTCCGCCTCGGCACGGGCCTCGGAGTGCCTGCCGAGCAGGTTCTGGCCGACACTGATCAGCGGCAGCGCCACGAGCTGGATGAAGCCGGCGCTGACGTAGAGGATGATGGGCTCGGCGTGGCGGAGGAACGGGACGATGGGCAGCAGCGCCCAGACCACGAAGAGGTAGAACGTCGGCATCGAGCCGAACACACGTGTCGCCACGAGCGCCAGCCTGTCGTTGAAGCTCAGGTTCTGTGCGAAGGCGCTGTTGACGTTCGCCTCATGGCTTCTTGCCGCCGCCACGGTCGCACGGTGGCTGCTGCTACGAGTACTGATCACGTGGCCTCCTGTCGGATCGCCTGTGGCCTTGAGGGTCGCACGTCGTGTCGGCGGGCTTCAAATCCCGCCCGCGGGGCACTTCATGCTGAGGCGACGCGCTTGTGTGACTT
>Ga0315282_10015163_pt1 | contig 11403 bp, 7 predicted proteins | sample YL17G07_20_MG_FD_203693 | JGI IMG/M metagenome (GOLD analysis project Ga0315282, IMG submission 203693) | Sediment microbial communities from Yellowstone Lake, YNP, Wyoming, USA - YL17G07_20 | ecosystem: Environmental > Aquatic > Freshwater > Lake > Sediment | place: USA: Wyoming | collected...
GAACGCCTGGGGATTTTTAATTTTTGAGATTGCAATCCTTACATCACACGAACAAGCCCCGGCCGGCACTACAACAGAAACGTCATCCACGCTGCTTATACTTGCCGGGTCAGCACCCACCACCGCCTCTGAAACAGCGGTGACATCTTTTGCCTTCAGTGTCACCGGCTCGATGAAGGTGCTTCCGGCATAATAAATCTCTGCATTAGCGCCCCTGCCATCGGTCCATACCAGATAGGGATGGCCATATTCACCTATTCCCATTGCCGGCTCGCTCTGGTCTGCATTCGTGCTGTCATCGCCCACAAAAATATTCGTTCTGGAATCAGAAGTCAGCTCAGCAAGATAAAGGTCCGTATTGCCACCGTTAGCGGTAATGTTCCGCCGGTCCTGCCAGCACGCAAAAACTCTCAAGTCATCGCCTGTGCCGCCATTAGTGATAATTGCCGGTGCCGACTGGTCTGCCCCCGAAGTGTCATCAATTATACTGCTGCCGCTCAAGGGACTGCCCGGCAGCCCGGTCGATGTCGCGTAATATATGTCCCGATTGCCGGACCTGTCATCAACCCATAACAGGTGCAAAATAGACCCTTCCGATTCGGCAGCAATCGCCGGACTTGACTGGTTATTTGCATTGCTCACTATCGGCACATTTGTCCAGAGAACCTTATTTGAGGCCGCTCCGTAGATAACACTTGGGCTATTTCTGGCGTCCGTCCATACGACATAGACCACATTCGATGAATCCACGGCAATAGCCGGCTCGGTCTGGTCAGCGATATTAGTAGTTATCTGCGAAATCGTTGAGGTCAGGAAGGCGTTGCTTGATGCGGCTATAAAGATATCCTGATTACCATTGCGGTCATCCTGCCAGACAACGTGCGCGCGATTCGGCGACAGATGGTCAACGGCTACAGCCGGATTGACCTGATTGTTGTTGGCGTCGATAACCGGCCTTTCAGCAGACCAAACCACCCCATCGGATGAAGTAGAAATATAAACGTCCCAGGTCCCGCCTCGGTTGTCCTGCCATACGACATAGAGCTTGTTGTCACTACCTATCGCAATAGCAGGGTTGCACTGGTCAGCGGTACTATTTGTCAATCGAGCGCTGCTGCCAAAACTGTCGGCATCCGCCGTAAGTTTACCGACATAAACGTCTCTACTGCCCGCCGCCCCTGCGTGCCAGGCGGCCCAGATATTGCCGGCGCTATCTGCGGCGGTGGAAGGCGCGCCTTTGGCAAGCAAACCCGAACTTGAATTGACCTTTTTGTTTTGACCGAATGATAACATCTCGGTCCTGAAGGAATAGGACCGCTGGCTCATCGCATTGCCTGCAAGGTCGGCGGCATTAACCGTCACGGTCACCGGCTGGTCAAAATCAAACATTTCGTTTGACTGGTACACATACGTGTAATCTGCTTTCGTGCCCACCCTGCGGCAGGTGCCGCGGGCGCTGCTATAGGCCGCCGTATCGCCCGAATAGACAACATTGTCATTGACCTTGACCGTTACCGAAGCGGCATCAACACCATTACCGGCATCGGTAACGTGCAAGGTCACCAGAGTATTTAACGGAACCTGGATGGAGTCAGCAGCCGGCAGACAATTGGCAACGACCGGCGCCACCGTATCGGTACTGAGGACAGTTATAGTGATTGACTCGGAATCCTGAAGCGCACCATCACTTGCAACAAAGGTTACCTGATGGCTGCCCACCTGGGCGCTGGCGGGCTGCCAGTTGAAGCTGGAACTCGCAAATGTCGCCCCAGCAGGCAATCCACTTGCCGAGTACGTTACCACGCCACCATCGGGGTCGGTTGCACTCACGGTGAAGGTCAAAAGGTTGCCCACGTAGATTGATTTGTCACCTATTGCGCTGAGCACAGGCGCTCTATTGACGTTGCTAACGGTTATCGTGATTGTCTCGGAATCCTGCGCCTGGCCATCGCTGGCAATAAACGTAACCTGATAGGTTTTAGCCTGCTGGTAGCTCGGCGTCCAACTAAAGGTCCGATTGACAAAAACGGCCCCACTCGGCAGACCTTCCACCAAATATGTGATTGAATCACTATCCGGGTCGGTCGCACTTACCGAAAAACTTAGGGCACTGTTCTCGCTGACCGATTTATTACCGATAGCGGCGAGCACTGGTGGCCGATTAACATTGTTTACTGTTATCACAACCGTCTGAGGAGAACTCTGAGCACCATGCTCGTCTCTGGCGACAAAGGTGACATTGTAGGTGCCGGCCTGCGCATAAGTCGGGGTCCAGGTAAAATTCTGGCCAGCAAAGGTGGCCCCGGTCGGCAGACTCTGTGCCGAACATGTTACCGTATCACCATCAGGGTCGGCGGCGCTTACCGTAAAAGTCAAAAGGGCATTTTCATTCACAGACTTATTGCCGATCTCCCCAAGCACCGGAGCGTAATTATTGGGGTCGGAAGGAGGCTCTTCTATGCTGTAACAATTCGTAAATGTTACGCCTTCAGGATGACCATTCTTGGTAATATAAATGTCGTAATCATAGGGAAGTAACTGACAATGTTCAAATATGACATTTTGAGCGACAAAACCTTTGTCTGGTCTAAATACAACCCTTTGACCCGTCGACCCGTTATTTACTGACCACCTAACATTCCGAAAATAGAGATTTTCACACACCCTATTCAACTGACTATATGTTGCCTCTGCAGGAGGTTGATTGTTATCAAGAGTAGCATCTATAATGGCATAATCCATGTGAGATGTTGTAGTGTGGTCGAGAAAGATAAATTGAGTTTTTGTAACATTATTAACATACAAGCCATAAACGATGTAATTACGTCCGTTTTCCGGAAACACCTGCCACACATCAGTATGAAATCCGCCAGGAACATAGAACTGAGCGGAGGCGTGACAATTGTAAACACCTTTGGCATTTGCATAAGAATCACCAGAGACATTTCTTACAGTAGAATTGCGAACAAGTGTTACCCCACAGAAGCCATATATTTCATCCTCCGCCAAACAATCTGTAACAAAAACCGGATTTCCATACCCTGCGAAGATGGGATACTCATCGGCGCCGGGAAACGCATCCTTTCCCTCATCTACATACCAACGGCAATTATCGAGCCACGGCTCACCGGCATACATCATAGAACCTTCCATGCTGCCAAAATCAAAAGAAACGCCTTTCCAATGCTCTCTTGTTACACGAGGGCGACACCTTTTTCTATCTTCATCAGGACCTTTGATAATGACATCGTTCCGGTCTAACCCATCATCAGCCTCGACAGTAATATATCTGGCATTATTGAGGTTTTCTACGTCTCTGTGCGGCGATGCATCGACATAATAATTTCCCTCTTCGAGCAAAACAATCTTGCCACCGCCCGAACAATTTCCACTGCCAAACTTATCAAACGCATAGGTAATTGTTCTCATTGGTGAAACACGAGTGCCGGGATTCGAGTCGTTACCATCGGAAGGTTTGACGTAAATTACTTTGGTAGTATTCTCTAACGTGCCGCCTGAATTGGCATATAAATAGAGAGGGTCATCTCTTATCCAATAATGTCCAGAACCGTCACCTACAGAATATATAACTATTCTCGGATTTCCAACATTTGGATATGCAATGGCTCTAACTTCAACTAAACCGTCATCGCAATCCGCAGCATCAAGCTCCACCCAATACTCGACAATACCCGATTGTGGATTTAATGTCATCGTGCTGACACTTGCCCAGGGGCCTCCTTTGGCTGAAAACTCCACTCTGTTAATCCCAGCTATATGAAAAGCCACAACACCGATGTTAAGGACACTGTTAAAGTCCTGATAAGGTACTACATCCCATCGAGCAATCGCATTGGCATCGTAGCCTGTTTGCCCAGGACTGCCGACACGATTTGGTTCTGGTGTTGGGCCAGAAAAACCAGAGCCGTGCACAAGTCGAGGAGCCGCACGGGCTTGACTACCTCCAAATATCAGGAGAAAGAGCGAGGCAAAAATCAATAAAAAAAGTCTGTTCGGTTTTACAATTGTTGTGTTTATAGTCTTATTCGCAATCCCGACACAAGATAGTATCTCGCAGAATGTCGAAGGTATTTGTGAGCGACTACGCAATTGACTCTGTCCTTTTCTGGATATTATTAAGATATCTGTGAACATACGAGTATCCCCTGACAAAAATACCTTTATACCTTTCCGGTATAAATTTTAACAATAAATCGCTACATAAGCAAATACCGTCTCCTCCTTCTCAGAGAATTTATGGGACTTAATTCGGAAAATCAAGGCGTCTTGAAAGCCCTAATGCCCGCCAATAGCACAAGACTGGCTCTTTTATGAGACTACAAATACACAATGGCAGTTCAACCAGCCCAAAATCCCTGTTGAAGCCCAGGCAAATGTGAGGACCACCAGCCTCGGGCAACAAGGTTTTCCCCAGCCGGGCAATTTTCAAAATAAGCGCCTTGACAAAAAGCCGATTATTATATAGAATACCGCGATACTCAGTGTAATACTACCGGGGTGGGTGTTGTCACATTCCCTCGGCAGGAGGTGCAGAATCGCAACAGAAATACGGCTAAGTCAGAGGTTTGTTGGCGCTATACCCCTTTGGGATTATACCCCTGCGTAGTTGAGACGATAACTACCCGGAGGAGCCGGGTTAATCCGATGCAGAAAGAAAAAGCTACAATACCAGCGTGGTTCATTTGGACTCTGGCCATATTACTATCCATATCCGGAGGGGTAACCTACCGCGTCCTGGCATCTCGCCTGAAACTTACTACCGGCGCACCTGTAAAACTCCCTATACCTCTCAGCGCCTTTCCTCTGCGGGTAGGTAACTGGACCGGCCGGGATGTGCCTATCCCCACCAACATCCAGCACGCGGCAAAGAATGATGACTATATAAATCGGCTCTACGCAAATAAGCTAACGAACGAATGGGTGAATGTTTACGTCGCTTACACCGCACGCCCGAGAACTATGTTAGGTCATCGGCCGGATATATGTTACCCTGCGGGCGGCTGGGTCCACGATGGGACCACACCGGCGGAAGTCGTTTCCCGCTCCGGTATAAGAACACCCTGTCTAATGCACCGCTTTCACTGGCCATCAGAACAACCTGAGGAACGGGTGGTCCTCAACTTTTACATACTCAACGGTCAGCTTACGGCGAACGAAGATACATTTTCAGGCATCGGGTGGCGCACCCCCAATATAGGGGGCAACCCGGCTCGATATGTTGCGCAGGTACAGATAAGTTCGGTTCTGGAGAACTCTGCCAGAAAGGCCACGGCGGATATGAGCGAACTGCTGCTAGATTTTCTCCCTGATAAGAACGGTAAAGTCAGAGCAGCACAGCACATCGCTAAGACAAGCGATGCGGTGAAATAAGCTGATACGATGCCGGCTAAAACCGGCACATCAATTATTAACATAAGTAACGCTATTACCGAAGGTTACATTATTTTTTCCAATGTAACCGAGGGGGACGGAGTGCGGTTATGCGTAGTATGACAAGTCTCGCAGGCATTGTAATATTGATAACAGTTTTGTTATCTATGCCCCTTACTGCCGGGGCAACCACGTATATTGTATTTCGCTATGATGATTTTGCCGGCGATGCCCCCGGAGTTAGGGAGAGAGACATTCTTAGAAAGCAGGTATGGGATGCAGAACAGGCGGTTGACCGTATGTTTCAAAAATATGGGTTTAGCTACACAATTGCAATTATTCCTAATAGAAATGGTGTACCATTAGGTGCGGATACAGAGAAAGTGGAATTTATCAGGAATGCGGTTTCGGCCAGAAGGGTAGAAGTTGCACAACATGGTTTATCGCATACAAATCACACAAAAGCAAACCACAGACCCGGAGAGTTTCGCGAGCGTGACTACCAGTCGCAGTTTCAGGATATTAAGCGAGGCAGGGAGATTTTATTGTCGGCACTTGGACTTAACGACATAGCTGTCTTTGTGCCGCCCTGGAATGGATGGACAAACGATACCGGCAGGGTTGTGGAGGAACTCGGCTTCAGGATATTTTCGGCGGACTGTTACAACTATTATGATTCGGCGGAAGGTCTGATGATTATCCCATATACCACTGGGCTGCGCGGGCTGGAATTGCTGGTTGATGGACGATGTTTACCTGATGCCGGTATTGTGGTCGTATTGTATCATCCCCATGATATTGTCAAGTATGCGGATAGGAAGAATGCGTATTTCGGTATCGATAAATTTGAGAAACTTCTTTCTTCGCTTTCCACTTCACCCGGCGTTAGCGTTGAGACATTAGGCCGCTTGTGTAATAAATGTAGCGACTTGACTGCACAAAGGTTTCGTCTTGCAAACAAATTAAACCGCTATCGCGCGTTCTGGGGCAAGTTGTTGCCATTGAGATTATTACCGGCAGTGGAACCAGGGTTGGCGTATCTGAGTATACAGAAATATTCACAGATACTAAGACCGTGGTATTATTTGACAGTGGCATTTATTGTAGGACTTATTGGAGTGGGATTTCTTTTTCGTTTTATTCTCAAAAGTCGTTTGTCTGCAAAATGGCGCGTTAGAATGGATATCTTTGCAGCCATCCTGTCGTGCATATCTGTTTTGGCGGAACTGCGTTTGTTGCAACGAGGCTATCATATAACTGGAATAAGAATGGTTCCGGCTTTGTTCGCGGGCGGGTTTCTTTTTGGTTTTTTCCTCGACCTGGCAAAGAAGTTCCTGTGCAGGGGCTCTGCCCCAAACAGGGCTTGAAGGGAATAACACGGTTACGGCAAAAGCTCTGAGTAGCAAAAAGATATATAGGATTACGGCATCAGAGTAAGGTGTTGCTCAATATCAGTTGACCTTTCGATGTAATCGACGGGGACGGAGTATGCCACAAAAAAACTAAATGACTCCTATTACAACAAATAACGTGTATAGAATATCGCAGGAATTACCTGCTTCGGTTGCAACAGGGCCTCAGGGGTTCTTCGATACGGAACACCTAAAGGCTGATTTAAAAGAGCGGTCGGTCCGCGGCGGTGCAGTCACAATGACTGCCCAGGTAATCAAATTTCTCCTGTACACAGGTTCGGTGGTCGTGTTGGCGCGCTTATTGACACCGCAGGATTATGGTCTGGTTGCTATGGTTACCGCGATTACGGGGTTTGTTACGCTGTTCAAAGATATGGGGCTGTCTATGGCTACCATTCAGAAGGCCGAGATTAATCATTCCCAGGTCAGTACCCTTTTTTGGATAAATGTGGCAGTCAGTCTTGTGCTTACATTGATTTTAGCCGTGGTGGCCCCGGTAATCTCCTGGTTTTATGGTGAGCCCCGGTTGACTTGGATTACGCTTGCTCTGGCTGGCACCTTTATATTTTCGGGTTTGACGGTTCAGCACCAGGCCTTGCTGCGCAGGCAAATGCGCTTTTCGGTCCTCGCTGTGATTGAAATAGTGTCTATGTGTATTGGTATCATCGCCGCCATTGTTTTGGCGTGGTACGGTGCGGGATATTGGGCGCTGGTTGGCTTGTCTTCTGCTACGGCACTGAGCTATGTGGCTCTGGTTTGGGTCTTTTGCGGCTGGCGGCCTGGTTTGCCTGTTCGTCGGGCCGGGGTTCGCTCTATGATTGCATTCGGCGGGCACCTGACGGGTTTCGGTATAGTTAATTATTTTGCTCGGAATTTTGACAATATTCTTCTGGGGCGATTTTACGGTGCCGATGTGCTCGGCTTATACAGCAGGGCCTACAACATAATGATGTTACCCATAACCCAGGTTCGGGAGCCATTGAACGCTGTCGCCATTCCGGCACTAAGCCATATCCAAAATGAACCTGTTCGATACAAAAAGTATTACATCAAGCTGGTCGCTTTGTTGGCTTTCATCACAATGCCGTTGATGGTCTTTCTGTTCGTTTGTGCGGATGAGGTCATTGGTCTATTGTTGGGCAGCAAATGGTCAGGGGCTGCTGACATTTTCAAGATATTGTGTATAGCTGCTTTCATTCAACCTGTAGCAACCACATGGGGACTTGTGCTTGTTTCGCTGGGACAATCTAAAAGGTATTTCAAATGGGGTATAGTAAATAGTGTAGTCATCCTTATTTCTTTTATCCTCGGTCTGCCGTGGGGGGCTATCGGCGTTGCCGCTGCATACACAATCGTCAGTTATGCACTACTACCACCTACGTTGTGGTATTGTTTCAGACAAACACCCATTTCTATAACGGACTTTTTTTCAGCCATTATGCGGCCAATGATAGCCAGCGTTTGTATGGGAGCAGCCATTTTCCCGGGTTATTTGTTCCTGGCCTATCAACCAGACATTGTGGTGGTCGGGGCTTGTTTTCTCATCGGCCTGTTGACGTATTTTATGGCATTGGTTTTAATGCCGGGCGGGCGCCAGATACTGCGCGAGTTCTTTTCGTACATATCATTGTTGCCGCAAAAAAATAAATGAGAACGTTCATTTGTTTGGAAAGGCATCGACGTAATGTTTGAGAATACGAATAAAAAAAATAGACTTCAACTGACAAAAGAGATATATCACCAACACGCATTTGACAGTTTGCGAATTGAAAGTATAACAGAACAACTGAGACAAATTTGTTACAGTGGATATCCTAACGTTCTGGAAATCGGAGTGGGTTCAGGGTTTCTTCGTCATTGTCTCAAGATGTTTCCTCAGATTTCACATACAACCCTCGATATATCTGAAGAATTAGCCCCCAATTATGTTGGGTCGGTGACAGATATGCCCTTTTCAGACGGTCAATTCGATGTGGTTCTCTGCTGTGAGGTTTTGGAACATCTGCCGTTTACAGAATTCCTTCCTTCGCTGAAAGATATCAGGCGAGTTGTCCGGCATAAAGTGATTCTGTCCTTACCGGATGCTACACGTCACTTTGGGATTGCCGTGTGTCTTGCGAGGCTGGGTTGGTTTATGCTTGAATGGAATCCGCTGAGAAGAAAAAACGCCTATAGAGAGGTGAATCCGGGTGGCGAACACTATTGGGAAATTGGTTATAAAGGGACACTTGCAAAAGATATAATAAGAAACATCAAGGAGGCTGGCTTCAAAATCGAAAGGCAATATAGACTTTATAAACACGCTTATCATCGTTTCTTCATTCTGCAAGTATGAAAAAGTTTTCGTAGAATGGCTTAATAAGAGATAAGGAATGTGCTATAAAGCGACAATCTTTAGGCTATACCGATTGCGAATAGGCATTACCCAAATCATTAAATTATTCGAATTAATCGGCCGAGTTTAAGCTATATGAAAGTAGTATTCATTTTACCATGCAGCGGGGGCGCGGGCGGGATTCGATCTACCGTCATAATGGCAAATGGTTTGCTGAACCGTGGACATCAGGTACGAATTTTATACCGCCATTACAAACCTGCGAATATAAGGGATAGGCTCAGATTAATTAGAAATTGGTTATTATTATATGACAATAAACAAGATTGGATCAGCAAATTCAGGGGGGGCAGCGAAGGATTTAAAGATATAGAGACTTGCAGTTTCGATACTGAAGAAATTATTATAGCGAGCGGGATCGAGTGCTACGCAGAGTTAGACAGACTTTCAGGTAATTCCAATATAAAAATACAGTATATACGTGGTCTTACCCCATGGATGCCGGCAGTTATGGACAAAGCGCTTTCTATGAAATTACCCAAGATTGCGATAAGTACATCCAACGCAGAAGGAATTCGCTCTTTTAGAAGTGGTGAGGTTCTATCTGTTATCCCTAACGGCGTTGATACTGGAGATTATTATCCAAGCGTAGACGAGAAAGAGAGAAATGGAATAGGAACCATATATTCCGGGCATCCAGCAAAGGACCCTGGAACTGTATTGGAAGTATTAAGGAGAATTAGAAAGCGTTTCCCAAACATACCGCAGTATGTATTTGGGAAATACCCCAGACCGGCAAAGATTCCGAGGAAAGACTATATGAATTCGCCTTCTGTTGATAAAGCAAGAGATATATATTCACGAAGTCTTGTTTGGATTATGGCAAGTCGTTCAGAGGGATTCGGGTTGCCCATTTTAGAGGCTATGGCCTGTGGTTGTGCTGTTATTGCAACCGACTGTGGTGGGCCACGTGATATTATTGTTGATGGTGAAAATGGTTTTTTGGTTAAGGTCGGAGATATCGAACAAATTGTTCAGCGAGTAGAACGATTATTGAATGACCACGTATTACGCGAAAGGTTTGTAAGAAAATCTCAGGAAACGGTAAAGAAATTTACCTGGGACAATTCCGTAAATAAACTAGAAAAGTTGCTGCTGAAAATTTCAGAGAAACAATAGAAGGTTTTTGTCTCAGTTCTTCTTATGAAACATAAAGCACACCAAACATATATAATCCCATCATACTATGACTGGGTTCGCCCCGATGTTCTCGCGGCTGTCCCGCCGGATGCAAAGACCGTGCTTTCGGTGGGATGCGCAGCAGGAAGGACAGAGGCTGAATTAGTGAAACGGGGGATGAAAGTGGTGGGAGTTGAAATAAACCCTGATGCAGCAAAAATTGCCCGGCAGCGAGGATTAACTATTTAAGAAGGAGATGCGTCCGAGATTGACGTGTCTGTTGCAGGGGAGCTTTACGATTGCATTATTTACGGCGATGTTCTCGAGCATATTCCCGACCCGCTGTCCGTCTTGCAGCGCCACGTTGCATCGCTGAAAAAAAACGGAACCGTCATAGTTTCCGTGCCGAACTTCAGGCACTATTCTGTTCTTCGGCAATTGTTTGTGCATGGGCACGTTCGCTACGCAGATGCAGGTATTTTAGACCGCACTCATTTGAGAATCACAACGCGCAAAATGGTGCTCGAATGGTTTGAATTGGCTGGTCTGATATTAACCTTTTTGAAATACATTCTGCCAAGGCGCCGATATAAATTGATTTCCGCGGCTTCGCTTGGGCTACTTCGTGAATTTTTGGCAACGCAGATATTAGCCGTTGGAAGAAAAGATTAGTTGGCGAGATTGGAAATATGCAGGCAATAAAGTTGCTGCCGGCAAGCACGGCTTCAGGATTGATTCTATGTCTGCCGCCTTTGAAGGTTTCCTAGGGAGAATAAATGGAAGGCGTTACATTACTGGTTGCGACGGTCGGCTGCCTGCTGGTCTTGTACGTCAGGCCTGTTTATGGATTGGCGGTATATACCATATCATCTATGTGGTATCCCTACTATATGGGGACCATCAAGGTCAGCACGATTGATTTTTCGGCCGGGCGAATCATTATCATAGTTTTATTCTTAAAGATTCTTTTCGCAACAGATCTTGCAGGTAAGTTTAAGGTTATATGGCTTGACAGGCTTGTAGTTATCCTATTTTTGGCGGAGGTGGCGGCTGGCTTTACTACGACAGAACCGATGAAGCTGATTG